>ENA-OQDC01000697-OQDC01000697.1-human-gut-metagenome-genome-assembly--contig:-NODE-697-length-22006-cov-3.939028_pt1 | contig 22006 bp, 14 predicted proteins | sample MGYA00242770_ERZ504601 | MGnify/ENA primary metagenome ERZ504601 (study PRJEB26092, sample SAMD00036305) | human gut metagenome | host: Homo sapiens | study: EMG produced TPA metagenomics assembly of...
TTTGAGCCGATGGCGGGAAACTAACAGAGATCACGACTTTATCCAACTCGTTTGAACACATTGGTTGTGAAGATCCAGAAGCTGATGGAGCAGGTCAGACAGGAAGAAATCACACTGCGGAAAACAGAGCTGAAAGCGCTTCAGGCGCAGATCAATCCACATTTCCTGTATAATACACTGGATGCGATTGCATGGATGTGTGAAGACGGGAAAAATGAAGATGCAGAAGAGATGGTTACGGCACTTGCAAGGCTGTTCCGTATCAGTATCAGTAAAGGGCATGAGCTGATTCCGATCGAAAAAGAAGTGGAACATGCAAAGAGTTATCTGAAGATTGAAAATTATCGGTATAAGAACAAATTTACCTATTCATTTGAGGTGGAAGAGTCGTGTCTTTCGTATCTTTGTAACAAAATTACTTTGCAGCCAATTATCGAGAATGCAATTTATCATGGTGTAAAGCAGATGATCGATGAGGGTGAGATCTGGATTCGTATTTTTGAGGACGGAGAAGATATTATTTTCCAGGTGGAGGATAACGGAATCGGTATGACGGAAGAACAGTGCCGGGAGATTCTGCGCAAAGAGCCGGGAGACCGTACCGGAATCGGAATCAAGAATGTAAATGACCGGATCAAGATTTATTTTGGAAGCAATTATGGACTGAATATCACAAGTGAGCTGGATGAAGGAACCTGTGTGACGATCCGTATGCCGAAGGTCAGGGAGGAAGAATATGAGAAAAAGTAGAAGAAAACCATTTATTGCAATTGATGCAGGTGTGATCCTACTTGCAATTCTGTTTTTTGTCCTGACGGGTGACGGACTTTGGGGAAGGAAAAGAAGGCAGTACAAATAGCGTCATCGAGAAGAAAAAAGTAGTGTTTCTGACAAAATCCATGGATTCTTCTTTCTGGCAGTCTGCATATGCGGGAGCCGGTGCGGCAAGTGCGGAATATAATCTGGATCTGGTGTGCGAAGGACCGGATGGAGACGGTGAGGAAGATTATGAGGCGCAGAATGAAATGATAGACCGGGCAATCCGGGAACAGGTAGATGCACTTCTGTTCTCTGCCATTGATTTTGAAAAGAATGCGGAAGCAATCGACCGTGCGGCAAAGGCAGGAATCAGAATTGTGGTTGTGGACAGTCCGGTAAACAGTGAGGCTGTGGAATGCTATATTGGTACAGACAATTATGAAGCCGGATGTATGGCAGGAGAAGAAGTGCTTGGTAATCCAGCGGAAAATCTAAATATCGGAATCGTAAATTTTGATAAGAGTACGGAGAACGGGCAGCTTCGTGAAAAGGGATTCCGGGATACGGTTCTTAATGATGACCGGGCAAATATTACGGCGTCCATCAATGTGAAGTCTACGATCACCGACGCAAGAGAGGGCACCGAGAGGATGTTGCTTGACAATCCGCAGATCAATGTGATCGTGACATTTAATGAATGGACAACACTTGGAGTCGGGGATGCGGTAGAAGCACTTGGCGCCGGAGAGCGGACGCAGGTTGTTGCGTTTGACAGTAACGTAAAATCCATTGGAATGCTGGAAAAAGGAAATGTAGATGCGCTGATCGTCCAGAACCCATATGCGATGGGATACCTGGGGATTGAGCAGATCAATACACTACTGAATGGTCAGAAGCCGGAAAAGAAAGAGACGGCAACCAGCAGTATTCTGGTGACAAGAGAAAATATGTATGATGATAAGAGCCAGAAGGCGCTGTTTTCATTTGAAGAAAAGTAACGGGTGGAATGTTTGTAGCTGCTCGGAAGTATAGAAGCTGTAGTCTGAAAAATATTTGGACTACAGCTTTTTAAAGAATTGGGCATTTGAAACATTTATGGACGAAATTAAGTAAAAATTTATATAAACGTTGAAATTCACAAACTCCTCGTAGTTTTTCACATGGGTGTTTTATTCCCTTCTTGTTATACTCGTATCATCAAGTAAACGTTATACAAGGAGGAACGAAATTATGAAAAGAAGAATTGTAGCAGCGATGCTCGCAGGTGTGATGGCACTTGGAATGCTTGCAGGATGCGGGGGCTCCGGTAAGAGTGACAGTGATGGTGGAAGCAGTGATAAGAAATCATCAGACGCTAATATCGCAGTATTCTACTATACCTATTCTGATACTTATATCGCATCTGTCCGTACAGCACTCGATGCAAAACTTGACGAGATGGGTGTTGAATATCAGGACTATGATGGAAACAGTAACCAGACAACACAGAACGAACAGATTGATACAGCGATCCAGACAGGTGCTACAGCACTGATCGTTAACATCGTTACATCCGGTTCTGTAGATGCTTCTTCACAGATCGTTGAAAAAGCAGAAGCAGCAGGAATCCCGGTTATTTTCTTCAACCGTGCGATCGAAGATGACAAGACAGAAGGCGATGTACTTGGAAGCTATGACAAGTGTGCATTTGTAGGAACAGACGCTCCGGAAGCAGGACATATGCAGGGCGAAATGATCGGTAACTATGTAGTAGAACATTTTGATGAAATGGATCTCAACGGAGATGGAAAGATCTCTTACGCAATGTTCATGGGACAGCTCGGAAATGCAGAAGCTATTTATCGTACACAGTTTGCTGTAGAAGATGCAGATAAGATCATCACAGACGCCGGCAAACCGGCACTGGAATACTTTGACGCTTCTAACAGTGACAAATATCAGGTTGACCAGGATGGTAACTGGAGTGCAACAGCAGCTAACAACTATATGACAACCAACCTTTCCCAGTACAACGAAGGAAGCAATAACATGATCGAACTTGTTATCTGCAACAATGACGGTATGGCAGAGGGTGCAGTCTCAGCTCTGAATGATAAGGGATACAACCTTGGAACAGGCAAAGACTGCAAGATGATCCCGGTATTTGGTGTTGATGCTACAGACGCAGCAAAACAGCTGATCGCTGATGGCAAGATGACAGCAACTGTTAAACAGGATGCAGATGGTATGGCAGCTTGTATCGCAGACCTTGCTAAGAATGCAGCAGGTGGAAAAGATCTGATGGATGGAACAGATTCTTACAATATTTCCGAAAAAGTAAGCAACAAGATCTTCATTCCTTACCAGGAATACTCAGGAAAATAAAATGTAAAAAATAAAGGTGGCGGCCAGGTGGTTGGCCAGCCACCTTTTCTAAAGTTGTGACGCAGCCGGATGGAACTGCATAGCGGCAGGTTCGAAAGGTATGCGAGATTAGAAGATGAGAGACAGGAGGACAGCTATGAAACAGGATGTTTTACTGCAGATGACGGATATCTGTAAAGAATTTCCGGGCGTAAAAGCATTAGATCATGTGTCCCTGACAGTTAAAGCAGGCACTGTCCATGCACTGATGGGTGAAAATGGAGCCGGAAAGTCAACACTGATGAAATGCCTTTTTGGAATTTATGACAAAGACAGTGGCAAGATTGAGCTGGAGGGAAAAGAGATTAATTTCAAGAATTCGAAAGAAGCTCTTGAAAATGGAGTTGCAATGGTTCACCAGGAACTGAACCAGGCGCTCAAAAGAAACGTCATGGATAATCTCTGGCTCGGACGTTACCCGAAAGTGGGCGGCGTCATGGTAAATGAGAAAAAAATCTATGACGACACAAAAAAAGTATTTGAAGAATTGAAAATTGATGTAGATCCGAAAAGGATCATGAGTACGATGCCGGTATCACAGAGACAGATGGTAGAGATTGCAAAAGCAGTATCTGTGAATGCAAAAGTCATCGTATTTGATGAGCCGACTTCTTCCCTTACAGAGCAGGAAGTAGAGCATCTGTTTGATATCATTGAGATGCTGAAAAAGAGAGGATGCGGAATCATTTACATTTCACATAAAATGGCAGAGATCAAACGGATTTCAGATGAAATCACGATCATGCGTGACGGAACCTGGGTAGCAACAGAGAAAGCAGATGATCTGGAGATGGATGATATCATCCGCCTGATGGTTGGACGTGAGCTTACCAATCAGTTCCCGCCAAAGACAAATAAACCGGGCGATGTAGCGCTTGAAGTGGAACACCTTTCCGGAATGTATTCGATCCTGAATGATGTTTCCTTCAAAGCAAGAAAAGGAGAAATTCTTGGAATTGCCGGACTTGACGGAAGTGGGCGTACAGAAACTCTGGAGACAATTTTTGGAATTGCAACCAGGAAATCAGGAACGATAAAACTTGACGGAAAACAAGTCAGCAATAAGAATGCACAGGATTCGATCAAGAACGGATTTGCACTTCTGACAGAAGAGAGAAGAGCAACCGGTATCTTCGGCATCCTGAACATTCGTGAAAATACCGTTATCTCCAGCTTAAAGAGACACAAAAAAGGATTTTATCTGAGTGAAAAATCCATGAAAGAAGATACGCAGAAATATATTGATGCGCTGCGGACAAAGACACCGTCGCAGGAGACAAAGATCCGTGCACTTTCCGGTGGAAACCAGCAGAAGGTTATCCTTGGAAGATGGCTTCTTACCGATCCGGAAGTACTGCTTCTGGATGAGCCGACAAGAGGAATCGATGTCGGTGCAAAGTATGAGATTTATCAGCTCATCATCGATCTTGCGAACCGCGGCAAAGTAGTTATCGTAGTTTCTTCAGAAATGCCGGAGCTTCTCGGAATCTGTGACCGTATCATGGTTATGTCCGGTGGAAGACTTGCCGGAGAGATTAACGCTGAAGAGGCGACACAGGAACTGATCATGACTTACGCAGCAAAGTATGTGTAATTTTCAAACAAAAAGAAGGAGGCTTCCCAGATGAAAGCATTTGCAAATATAAAATCACGCTATGCAGAATACAAAGCACTGGATTCCGCAGACAAGGTAAAAGCGTGGAAAGAAGGACTTATCAATAATGCGATTTATCTTCTGATCATTATCGCAGTTATTTACACTTACACACAGAACAGCAGATTCCTGAGCGTGGCATCTATTGTTAACATTATCTCGCTGTCTGCAGCGAACATTCCGATCGCGTGTGGTATTGCAGGAACGATCGTACTTACCGGTACAGACCTTTCAGCCGGACGTGTTGTAGGTCTTACAGCGTGTATTTCTGCATCACTTTTGCAGTCAGTAACTTATGCAACCAAAATTTTCCCGGATCTTCCGGTTCTTCCGATACCACTGGTTATTCTGATCGTAATCGTAGTCGGAGGTATTGTTGGATGGGTAAATGGATTCTTCGTAGCGAAATTCCACTTACATCCATTCATTGTAACACTGGCAACACAGCTGATTGTATACGGAATTCTTCTGATGTACATTATGCTGAACGGTAACAACGGACAGCCACTTTCCGGACTGGACAAATCCTTTAAGAATTTTGTAACAGGAAGTTTCTTAAAGATCCGTGGCGTTCCGATACCGAACTATGTATGGTACGCTTGTGTCGTAGTTGTATTCATGTGGTTCATGTGGAATAAGACAACATTTGGAAAGAATATGTTCGCAGTTGGTTCCAACCCGGAAGCTGCCAATGTATCTGGTGTAAATGTTATGAGAACAACCATTCTGGTACATACACTTGCAGGATGCATGTATGGTATCACTGGATTCATTGAATCTGCACGTATCGGTTCCAACCAGGCAAATACAGGTCTGAACTACGAGTGTGATGCGATTGCTGCCTGTGTAATCGGTGGTGTATCTTTTGTAGGTGGTACCGGTAAGATCAGCGGCGTTGTTTTAGGGGTGTTCATTCTGAGAATCATCTTCGTTGCACTGCAGTTCCTGGCAGTAAGTCAGAATATGCAGTATGTGATCAAAGGTCTGATTATTCTGATCGCATGTGCAATTGATATGAGAAAATATCTGGTAAGAAAATAAAAAGAAAAGGCTGGGAAATGTTATGGACGAGAATAAGATGCCGGAGAATGACGGATGGAAGAAAAATGCAAGACTGGCGATTTATGCAATGGCCGGGTTTTATCTGCTGACACTGGCATACCAGATGTTCAGGGCGATTTCCACAAGTCATGGTAATGAACAGCTTGTTATGATCGTGGCGACGATTCTGTTTCTGATCGTAGGTGTTGGACTGATCGGGTTTGGAACTATAAATGTCTACAAAAATATGAAAAACGAATCAGAGTACAGATAAAGATCGTAATGAGGAATAAAAACATTGGAGGAAAAGATGAAAACAAGAAAAAGGTATGCCCGTGCCGGGGCTGCCTGCCTTGCGGCATTGCTCACGGTACAGGGAATGACATTGCCTGTGGAGGCAGGTGAAGAGGTGAAAGTAAGATCCAATTCACAGACACAGATGAGTTCAGATCCGGAAGCGGTTTACGTAAGTAATTACGGGAAATCGACGGATCAGAGAACGATCAATTTTGACAGTAATTGGAAATTCAATCTGGGAGATGTGGAAAATGCGCAGACAGCAAATTTCGACGACTCGAAATGGCGCCAGGTTTCGCTTCCGCATGACTACAGCATTGAACAGGATTATTCAAAATCTATGGAAGCAGAAAGTGGATATCTTCCAGGGGGAACAGGATGGTACCGGAAAAGTTTTACCATAGATAAAGCTGCGGAAGGAAAAGAGATCCGTGTTGATTTTAGCGGTGTTTATATGAATGCATCTGTATGGGTAAATGGAGAAAAGCTTGGAACACATCCATACGGATATACACCATTTTCATTTGACATAACAGACTATGTGAAATATGGTGAGGAAAATACAATTGCAGTAAAGGTGGAGAACAAGACGCCTTCAAGCAGATGGTATTCCGGAAGTGGTATTTACAGAAGTGTAAATCTGACCATGACAGAAAAGGTTCATGTGGATCTTGAGGGGACGCAGATTACGACTGAGAACCTGAAAGCAGAACAGGGTGGAACTGTCAATATGGATGTCCGCACACAGGTTGTGAATGATTCTGAAGATGAACAGGCTGTAACCTTGACGCACACGGTATTTCCAAAAGGCGCAGATGAAAGTGCAGCAATCGGAACAGTGACAACCGAAGCTAAAACTGTTGCATCCGGAGAAAGTGATGAAATCGAAATAACACTTGAGGCACAAAGTCCGGCGCTCTGGAGTGTGGACAGTCCGACACTTTATACTGTAAGAACAGAAGTAAAGCTTGGAGAAAATACAGTAGATGTTTACGATACAGAATATGGTTTCCGGTATTTTGATTTTGATAACAATACAGGATTTTCGCTGAACGGACAGAATACAAAACTAAAAGGTGTATGTATGCATCATGATCAGGGAGCACTTGGTGCAAAGGCAAATGCCCGCGCAATTGCAAGACAGATTGAGATCCTGAAGCAGATGGGGTGTAACGCGATTCGAGTGACACATAACCCTGCAGCTGATGAGCTGATCCAAACATGCAATGAGCAGGGGATGTTGGTGATCGATGAAGCTTTCGATACCTGGCTTTATGCAAAAAATGGAAACAGTAATGACTATGCAAAATGGTTCAATCAGACAATCGACGGGGACAATCAGATTTTAGGTGCAGGGGACGGTATGACCTGGGCACAGTTTGACCTGACAACAATGGTGAAGAGAGGATACAATGCACCATCGATCATTATGTGGTCTCTTGGAAATGAGGTTATGGAAGGAATCAGCGGTGGCGTTTCCAATTATCCGGCAACTGCCCAGAAACTGGTGAACTGGGTAAAAGAGCTGGATACAACAAGACCGATGACAACAGGAGATAACAAGCTGAAAGACAATAAGAGTGAAGCAGAAAGTATTGGCAATACATTAAATGCAGCAGGCGGAACCGTTGGATTTAACTATTGCGCAGGCTGGCAGTATGACAACTGGCATAAATCGCATCCAGAATGGCTGATGTACGGTTCTGAGACTGCTTCTGCGATCAACAGCCGTGGAATCTATAATCGGATCAACGGTGGAAGCCAGACTTCCGACAAGCAGCTTACATCCTATGATAATTCTGCTGTAGGCTGGGGCAGTGTAGCAAGTGATGCATGGTATACAACGATTACAAGAGATTACCTTGCAGGAGAATATGTCTGGACCGGATTTGATTATATCGGTGAGCCGACACCTTGGAATGGAATCGGAGCAGGATCAGTAGGAAGCTGGCCGGCACCGAAGAGCTCTTACTTTGGTATCGTGGATACCGCAGGCTTTGCGAAAGACAGCTATTACTTCTATCAGAGCCAGTGGAATGATCAGGTGCACACCTTACATGTACTTCCGGCATGGAATGAAAATGTAGTCTATAAAGACAATAGTGGAAAGGTTCCGGTAGTTGTATATTCGGATGCAGCATCGGTCGAGTTGTTCTTTACGCCGGCAGGTGGAGAAAGACAGTCTCTTGGAAAGAAAGCATTTACACAGAAAATAACAGCTGCAGGTTATACCTATCAGATTTACGAGGGAGAAGATAAGAACGGAACCGAGCATAAGAATCTTTATCTTACCTGGAAGGTTCCGTATGCGGATGGAACACTAGAGGCCGTTGCATATGACGCAGATGGAAATATCATTGAAAATACAGACGGACGTTCCAGCGTGACAACGACTGGCGAAGCTGCAAAATTGCAGATGTCAGCAGACAGAACCGAGATTGCTGCGGATGGAAAAGATTTATCTTATGTGACAGTTGATGTGACAGACCAGAATGGAAATATTGTTCCGGACGCAGAAAACCGCGTTACATTTAACGTAGAAGGTGATGGAGTTCTGGTTGGTGTAGATAACGGAAGCTCTCCGGATCACGATTCTTATCTTGCAGATAACAGAAAAGCATTCAGTGGAAAAGTTCTGGCAATCGTGCAGTCCACGAAAACTGGTGGTTCATTTACTGTGACAGCTACGGCAGATGGACTGGAAAGTGCAGCAGCAACCGTCACAACTTATTCTGTATCAGATGGCACACCAGAAGAAAAAGAGATCGACAGTTTCTGGATGTCAAAGACCTATTATGTCAAGACTGGAAATATCCCGGTATTTCCGACAACGATTGAAACTCGTTATACCGATGGAAGCAAAGAAAGCAAAGCAGTGACATGGGATGCGATCGGAGAGGAGATGGTACAGCAGTCAGGAAACTTTAATGTGCAGGGGCAGATTGAAGGACATCAGGTAACAGTCAATGTAAATGTTATTGATGAAGTTGGAGGACTTCTGAATTACTCAACCTCAACACCAGTTGGAACTGTACCGATTCTTCCAGAATCCAGGCCGGCGGTTCTTACAGACGGAACCATTCTGACCGCTTCATTTGGAGTAAACTGGGATGATATATCGGCTGATCAGTTTGCAGAAGAAGGAACTGTTACGGTAAATGGGACAGCAGATGTACTCGGTGATGAAATTCCGGTAAGTGCAACAATCCGTGTACAGACAGAGCAGATCACAGTTGGAAGCAGCGTGTCCGGAAAGGTAATGAATCTGACACAGAGCATTCCGGAAGGCGAACAGTCAGATACACTTTTTGCAATTGTGGACGGATCAACAACAATCAGTGATAACACAAGTGGAGGAGCAAACCCGACTGCATGGAGCAACTGGCAGAGTTCCCAGAATGGTAATAGTAAAGCAGAGATCACATTTGAGTATGCAACCCAGCAGAGACTTGGACAGATTGTGATGCATTTTGCAAAGGACAGCGGAAGTATGCGTTATCCGGATGCAGGAACAACAGAGATTCTGGTTTCAGAGGATGGAACCAACTGGAACAAGCTTGCAGTAACGGAGACGATTGGGGAAGAAAGTGGACGGGTAAAACCATATACGTATGATTTCACACCGACGACAGCGACTTTTATCAAATTCAAGCTTACGAACGCAAGTGCATCGACAGGAACCGGATGGAAACCTTGTACTGCACTTACTGAGATCGAGTTGAAGGTGGCACAGGGAAGCTTCGTATCGAATACGACAGCGAAGCTGGAAGAAGTCATTGTAAATGGCAATCCGGTACCGGAAAGTGCACTGGCACAGGGAAGCTATTCTACACCTGCTATTTTTGCAGAGGTAGAGGCAAAAGCAGCCGATAATGCGTCGGTGACTATTCTTCCGACTTTCAACAATATCAAGAAGATCATTGTTGAGTCAGAGGATCACAATACAAGAAATGTATTTGAAATCCGTCTTGGAGAAGAGACAGAAGAGACACCAGAATCCGGTGACAGAGATTATCCGATTAGAAGGCTCACTGCATTTGCAGAAAGTGAGTATAATGGCAGTGGAACAGAAGGACCGGCAGAGTACGTTCTGGATGAAGATGAAGGAACGCACTGGCATACAAACTGGAGTACAAATGATGCACAGGATGTAGAAAAACGCTGGATCGGACTGGAACTGGAAGAACCGGCAGTTCTGGATGCATTTCGCTATTATCCGCGTGGTGGCAATATGAATGGATTTGTAAGTGAGTATAAAGTACAGTACAAACTGAATCAGAAAGATGAATGGACCGATATTGCAGGCGGTACCTGGGACAGGACGCTTGAATGGAAAATAGCAGAATTTGATGAACCGGTAGAAGCAAAATATGTGAGACTGGTGGGAATCCATACCTATGCGGCATCTGAAAATGATGCACACATGGCAGTTGCAGAGCTTCGTGTCCGTGAGGCGGACAAGCGTGTAGATATTTCGGCAGAAGACAGCCAGATCACAGTGTCAGTTCCAGAACAAACAGAGGTTGCGAAAGCAGATGAACAGAATCCGGTATATCCACAGGTAGAAGTCAAGAGAACGGTAAACGGCGCAGAAGAGACTCTGAGATACGGAGTGGATTATCTACTGTCCTATGAAAATAATACAGCTTTTGGAACAGGTAAGGTAATTGTTACCGGAATTGTAAATTACCGCGGAGTTGTAGAGCGTACATTTGAAATTGTAAAGAAAGCTCCGGAGTTAAGTGCTGTGTATATCCAGAGTCAGCCCGGAAAGACTGTTTACAAATCAGGAGAAACCTTCGATCCGACCGGTCTTTCGCTGAAATTGGTATACGATGATGATTCAGAGGAAGAACTGGTATATAGCGAAGAAACCGCAGGACTGTTTGGTTTTGAACCAGGTCTGGATACTGCACTTACAGAAGAAGTAAAAGAAATTACTGTGGCTTATGGCGGAAAATCAGCAGTTGTGTTTATCGGAGTAGAATCGTCGGAAAAACCAGGACCTGAAAAGCCGGATCCGGAGAATCCGACACCGGGAAACCCAAATCCAGAGAAACCAAACCCAGAAGATCCAAAACCAGGAAATGGATCCGGCAGTGAGAACAATGGTGGAACAGGAAGTGGAAGCGGATCAAATTCCAATAACGGAAGCAGTGGTGGTAATAATACAGTAAATAACATCATAAATAATAACAACAATAACAACAGCAATTCTTCCAATAAGAATTCAGGAAAAGTGCAGACAGGAGACAGAAATAATCTGGTATTCCCATTAATCGGAATGACAGCAGCAATTCTGGCAATCGCCACTGTTTTAATAATCAGAAAAAAGAAACGTCTTTAAAAATATAGAAGACATTTAAAGGACTCCCGGCAAGGTAAAATTTGCCGGGAGTATTTATTTTCAAATCTCAAAAAATTCTTAAGAAAATCCCGCCCTATCTCTTAAAAAATCTCTGTTAATCTTGTATAGTATAGAGGAGGTGAAAAAGATGGCGAAAATATTAGTATGTGATGATGATAAAGACATTGTAGAAGCAATAGATATTTACCTGACGCAGGAAGGATACGAAGTCCTGAAGGCGTATGATGGCGACGAAGCGATCAAGGTATTGAAAAGAAATGAAGTTGATCTTCTGATCATGGATGTGATGATGCCGCGGCTGGACGGAATCCGGGCGACACTCAAGATCCGGGAAAACATGAGCCTCCCGATTATTATTTTATCCGCCAAATCAGAGGATGCGGACAAGATTTTAGGACTGAATATCGGTGCAGATGATTACATAACCAAACCGTTCAATCCGTTGGAGCTGGTAGCAAGGGTAAAATCCCAGCTCAGACGTTACACCCAGCTTGGAAGTACGGCGAGATCTGACAACCAGAGTGAGTTCCGGACCGGGGGACTTGTGATCAGGGATGATCTGAAAGAAGTGACTGTGGACGGCGAAAAAGTGAAGCTGACACCGATTGAATACAATATATTACTGTTACTCGTTAAAAATCAGGGAAAGGTGTTCTCTATCAATCAGATTTACGAAAATATCTGGAATGAAGAAGCAATCGGAGCGGACAATACCGTTGCCGTACATATCCGCCATATCCGGGAGAAAATCGAAATCAATCCGAAAGAGCCACGTTACCTGAAGGTAGTATGGGGTGTCGGATATAAGGTAGAGAAGATCGGTTAGGAGGTCTTATGAATAACAAATGGTATCAGAGCGCACCATGTAAAGGAATCCTGATCGTACTGGAGCATATTTTAGCGGTGGTGATGATCACATGTCTGGTTTTTACATTCAGTTATCCGGGCGATAATCTGGCAGGAATCCTGCTTGAAAAGCCACATAAGAAGTATGAACAGTCAAAAGGGTTTACCGACAAGCTGATGAGTGCTGCAAATGATATTACGGCTGCGGAAGGATACGACAGCAATTTTGAAACAGAAGGAAAATATGATGAAAACAGAATTGTAGATCTGAAAGAATATGATTCAGATCGTACGATTTCAAATGAAAATGTAAATGGGCTTGCATACCGTCTTGGTGATCTTGTGAATTACTGGGAAAACGATCAGGAGATGTACTACGCAGACGGGACCAAGATGGCAGATGGAGACAATGATGATGAGATCATCGTCTGCCAGAAGGATGACGGAACCTACCATTATTATTATGAAAAAGAATTTCGTCGGGAATTTAAAAACGGGAACCTTCAGTTTGGTAATATGGATGAGGCAAAAGATGAATATTCACTGGAAAGCACCGGAGAAGTGATCGATTCTCTAATCAATGACTGGATCGAGAGCTCCGCAAGTATTTACCGCAATATTCTGGACAGTGAAAATCGCCAGGTCTACACAAAGTGCTGGCGGTATGACGGAGAAAAAGTTTCCGAAAACTGTGCACCGGTGGGCGCGAAGAATCTTCTGGAAGTTGTGAACAAGGATTCCAGATGGAACGGCAAGTTAAGTGATGCGATGTCCCTGCTTGGAAATACTGTGGACAGTGTACGGAATGAATTTTTGACGTGGCAGTATGTAACGGAAGAATATAAAGAAGGTAATACCAATCTTGCATATATGATTGTAGATCTGGACAATAAAAAAGTTTATACCAACCGTCTTGCATATCAGAGATTTGATGAATGGGAAAAGAATCTGGAAAGTATGAAAAAGCTGGGAGTATATGCGGTTGCCACACCAAAGCTTACTGAGTACCAGAGTGATATTGATATGGACGGATCACAGTGGAAATCACTGATCGGTGGCAATATGTGGATGGATAATTACGAATGCGTGTTCGCGGTAGATACATCCTATCCAATCCAGGATGACTTTTATCAGGAGAGCAAGATTTATCAGGAGTATGCACCGCAGGTAAGATTTACTTTCTGGATTGCGATTGCAACCGGATTTGCAATGCTTGTAATTCTGGCATGGCTGACAATTGTTGCAGGCAGATCAAACCGGGAAGAAGGCATTGTGTTAAATCGGGTCGATAAAATGAAGACAGAAATCTTTATTCTTTTGTCGGTTGCAGTTATGGTGATATGTATTTATGGGGAAATCAGTTTAAGTTACGGTCTGCTGAACGGAGTCTGGTTTAGCGGAGATGGTTTCAATGGCACATCGGTACTGATTTTTGCAGGGATTGTTGCGGTAAGCGTTTGCATGACAGGACTTACTTTCTGGCTTGGAATGGTAAGAAGGATCAAGGCAAAGACCTTGTGGAAGAACAGTATTTTATGTCTGATCATCAAATGCGTCCGGATTGGGATCCGGCATCTGGGGGAGGTCTGGAAAGCTGCGATTTTGTTTGGAGTACTGGTTGTAGTTCACTGGATCGCGATCGCCATGTGGGAGCCGGGAATCTGGCTGTTCGTAATGCTTGCGGCAGAGGCGGGGGCATTTTTCTGCCTGATGCGCAGAGCCATCGGAAGAGCGCGGATCATCAAAGGGGTAAAAGCAATCGCAGACGGTCAGGTTGATTATCAGATTCCGTTAAATGGACTTCAAAGGCGGACAGCTTTGAAGCAGCAGTCAGCATCAATAAGATCGGAGATGGACTGGACCGGGCGGTAGAAGAGAGCGTAAAAAATGAACGCCTCAAAACGGATCTGATCACAAATGTATCCCATGATATCAAAACGCCGCTTACATCAATCATTAATTATGTGGACCTTTTAAAGAGAGAGGATTTTGAGGATCCGAAGATCCGGAATTATCTTCAGGTTCTGGAAGAAAAAGCATATCGTCTGAAGACACTTACCGAGGATGTGGTAGAAGCTTCCAAGGTAAGCAGTGGCAATATCAGCCTGGAAATGATGAATCTGAATCTGGTTGAGCTGGTTAACCAGACCAGTGCAGAGTTTGAAGAAAAATTTGAGGCAAGGAATCTGAAAATGATCATGAATCTTCCGACCGAACCGGCAACAATCTACGCAGACGGCAGACGAATGTGGAGAGTTCTTGCAAATGTATTTAACAATGCGGCAAAATATGCAATGGAGGGAAGCCGTGTATACGTGGATCTGGTTCAGACAGGTGAGGAAGTACAGCTTACGATCAAGAATGTATCAGAGCAGCCGCTGAATATTTCGGCAGATGAGCTGACAGAAAGATTTATCCGCGGAGATGTATCCAGAAGCACGGAAGGAAGCGGGCTTGGTCTTTCGATTGCACAGAATCTGACAAAGCTTCAAGGGGGAAAATTCGAGTTATATCTCGACGGAGATCTGTTCAAGGTACTGATCCGTTTCCCGGTTCCAAAAGAAACGGAAGATGTCTATCAGGAAGTCGAACAGTAACAGGTAAATATGGGGCGTAAGGGAAATTTCCCTTGCGCTCTATTTTATTTCGCTTTACAATAAAAACTGGATTCGTACATATAACCTAAAATGTAAGGGGAAATTAAAATGGAATCATTGAATAATATCTTAAAAAAGAGTTTAAATAAAGAATTTTTATCAGCAATAATCAGCAATCCACGTGAAAAAGACGGAATTGTAAAGATTAAGATCCGCCCTGTGGAGCATAAAGACAATATTTTGTACCAGTGCGAAGAACACCGGAACAACCAGGTATTTCACCACAATCTGAATGAAGAAGAAGCAGCAGGATATATTGAAAATGCCATGCAGGAATTCAAACAGATGCAGATGGAGACCAGAAAATTCCGCTATCAGGTTCTGGTCAGCAAAAAAGGGAAAATGACGATTCAGAGACGGCTTCAGACCGGGAGGTTCAAAGAGATTGATCTGTCACACAACCGGAAGAAGCATTATATCCTGGAGGAAGGAAAAGCAGTTCCATTTTTACAGGATCTGGGAGTTATGACAAAAGAAGGGGAAATCGTGCGGACAAAATTTGATAAGTTCCGCCAGATCAACCGTTTCCTGGAGTTTATCGAGGATGTACTTCCGGAGCTTCCGAAGGACAGGGAAGTAACGATTCTGGATTTTGGATGCGGCAAATCCTATCTGACATTTGCAATTTACTATTATTTGCATGAGTTAAAAGGTTATGATATCCGGATCATCGGACTGGATCTGAAGACGGATGTCATTTATGCATGCAACCAGCTTGCAAAAAAATATGGCTATAGAAAACTGAAGTTTATGGAAGGAAATATTGCAGATTATACCGGCTCTGATGAAGTGGATATGGTCGTGACGCTGCATGCCTGCGATACCGCTACCGATTTTGCACTTGCAAAAGCAGTTGGCTGGAAAGCGAAGGTCATTCTTTCGGTTCCGTGCTGTCAGCATGAAGTGAACCGTCAGATTGCAAATGAAACACTTGCACCGCTGTTTTCTTACGGACTGATCAAAGAGCGAATGGCAGCTCTTGTCACAGATGCGATACGTGCGGAATATCTGAAGAGGGAGGGATATGACACACAGATCCTGGAGTTTATCGATATGGAGCATACACCGAAGAATATTTTGATACGGGCCATTTACACGGGAAATAAAGGAAAAAATACAGAGGCAATCCGCACATGTGAAGAAATGCTTCACATCGATCCAATGCTGGGGAGATTATTGGATCAGCAGAATGAAGAGGGAGAAAAAGGAGTATAAATTTAGCAGATTAAGATAAAGGGGACTATAATTACAATGTTTAAAAAGATAGCAATAAAGACAGGGGTACTGACTACTGTATTTATTCTTGCAGTTATCGTATCCAGTTATGTGACGAACAGAGGCAACACTGATATGAGTGCAGATATGGGAGGTGCGACACTGCCAAGAATATCCTTTATGACAGAAGGATATGAAGTAAACTCACTGCCGGGATATAAAAGCGATATGACGCTTACTTCAATGCGTGATACACTGACACCCGTCACAAATAACCAGCTGGATATGAACATTGCAAAATATGATAATCAGATCCAGAAGGTTTACTGGCAGGTATATACACTGAATGGGAAAAAATGTATCCAGGAGGGAACCATTAAAGATGTTCAGGATACAGTAACTTTAAATTTCAAGAATACGAAGATCCTGAAAGAAGAGAGGATTTTGAAAGTAACCTTGTACCTGGATAATCAGAATATTTATTTTTATACCAGGATCAAGAATTCGGCAGATTGCAACTATAAGAAAAGCCTGGATTTCGCAAATGATTTCCACAATGCGGCACTCGAAAATCAGGGTGATAAGGTCGAAAGCTATTTGGAAACAGATTCCAGTGAGGACAGCTCCACCTATCAGGAGGTCACACTTGCATCGACACAGTCACAGGTGACATGGGGGTCGCTTGCACCGCAGGTATCGGGAAATGTATACTGGGAAATTAAGGAATGCAATGAGAATTACACATCACTTGTTCTCAAATACCAGGTAAAGTGCACCGGGGATACTGATTATGCTGATCGGCTTTACAGTGTAAAGGAATTCTTCCGGATCCGCACCGGGGAAGATGCACAACAGTATCTGCTTGATTATGATCGCACGATGAATCAGAGATTTGATGGTAAGACAACTGCGCTGAACCAGAATGGTGTTCTTGTTGGGATTGCGCCGACGAACCTGGAGTATGAGACTAATACAGATGGAACCATTGCAGCATTTATAGAGGATAACCAGCTCTGGCATTATGATAAAAAAGAGGATGAAATGTCACTGGTATTCGGCTTCGCAGATGCGGAAAACATGGATGTGCGTACATTATGCGACCTGCATGATATCCGCCTGATTTCAGTAGATGAAAAAGGCAATACCACATTTACTGTAGTGGGTTATATGAATCGCGGTGTACATGAAGGGCAGGTAGGTGTAGCAGTCTATTATTTTGACGCAGAAAAAAATTCCGTTACGGAAAAAGCATTTGTCCCTAGCGAAGACGGATATTATCTGATGAAAGAGGATCTGGGTAAATTTGTATATTACAGCAATTCTGATGAAAATCTTTATGTAATGATAGATGGTACATTGTATCTTGTGAATCTGAAGGACAACACCAGAGAGGTGCTGGTGAAAGATCTGGAGGAAGGGCAGTATCAGGTTTCACCAGACGGACATCTGCTTGCTTACCAGAGTGAGGGTGGAAAGATCAATGAGTCGCAGAAAATTATCGTGCTGAATCTGAAGACGGGCAAATCCTTTGATATTACATCCGAAGGAGACGAATATGTCAAACCGATCGGATTTATCCGGAATGATTTTGCCTATGGCACGCTGCGTGGAAGCGATGCAGGAACCAATATATCCGGACAGAGTGTGTACCCGATATATAAAGTGGATATCATCACGCAGAAACAGGAGATAGCCAAGACCTATGAGGTACAGGATTTTTACATTCTGGATGGCTATGTGGCAGACAATATGATGACACTTAATCGGGTGAACAGAAATGAGAATACCTATATTTCAACAACGGCAGATTATATTACCAACAATCAGGAGAAGGAAGAGAGCAATATCACAGTTGAGACCTACAATGATGATCTGCGGGGAACTCTGGTTCGTCTTACTTATGAAAATGGGATCAAAGACAGCAAAGCAAAAATTTTAAAACCAAAGCAAGTACTGTTTGATAAACCGATGGTTGTCAGCTTTGACAAACCGAAGGTAAAGAATCAGTATTATGTATATGCACTTGGCAGTCTGCAGGGGGTGTATGAAAAAGCATCTTATGCGATCCAGGAAGCGGAGAAGATAAAAGGTGTGGTCATTTCTTCATCACAGGAATATGTATGGGAGTCCGGAAATACGCCGGATATTTATGAAGTAAATAATATGGATGAGTTCCGGACAGGAGAAGGTGAGAGTACACTTGCAGCGTGCCTGAACCGGATCCTGAAGCTGGAAGGCGCAGAAGATATAAATGCATCAACAGAGCTGGAAAACGGAAAGTCGCCGGCAGAAATCCTGACAGAAGCAACCGGTGGAGAAGGATTTGATCTGACCGGATGTACACCGGAAGAAATCCGCTATACGATCAGCCATGAGACACCGGTGATCGCAATGCTCAGTATGGATCACGCGGTACTGGTAATCGGCTATACCAGTGAAAAATATGCTTATATTGATCCGGCTGACGGAGAACGTCATTCGGCTACGCCCGAAGAGATGGCGCAAATGGTAAGCGGCAGCGGAAATGTATTTTTGGGTTATGTAAAATAAATTTGGAGGACGCAAATGAGAGACGAGAAATATTTAGAACTTCTGGCAGAAAAATACCCAACTGAGCAGGCGGTCTGCCGAGAGATTATTAACCTTAAAGCAATCCTCAGCCTGCCAAAAGGGACAGAGCACTTTATGAGTGATCTGCATGGAGAATATGAGGCATTTTGCCATATATTAAATAACTGCTCCGGTGTGATCCGGGAAAAAGTAGATCTGTTGTTTGAAGATACTTTATCAGATCTGGACCGGGAAGAAATCTGTACGCTGATCTATTATCCAGTTGAAAAGCTTGCAATGATAAAAAAGGAAGGAAAAAATAATGAAGAGTGGTATCGTGTGATCTTAGGAGAACTAATCGATATCGCAAGATTATTTTCATCCAAATACACCCGCTCAAAAGTAAGAAAAGCGATGCCGAAGGAATATGCCTATATTCTGGATGAACTGATCCATGTACAGAAGGATGAAGATGATAATCAGCTTATCTATCATCGCAATATTTTGGATACACTTCTTGAGCTTCAGAATGCAGACGAGTTTATCGAAGTACTGGCAGGTCTGATCAAACGTCTTGCGGTGGATCACTTACATATTGTCGGAGATATTTTTGACAGAGGTCCTTGTGCAGACCGGATCATGGATTTGCTTACGACTTATCACTCCATTGATATTGAATGGGGAAATCATGATATCCTGTGGATGGGGGCAGCGGCAGGAAGCAGAGCCTGCATCGCAACAGTTATCCGTAACAATCTGAAATATGATAATATGAAGATCATGGAGAATAGCTATGGGATCAGTCTGCGAAATCTGACCTTATTTGCAGAAAAGATATACCCGCAGATCGATCCGATGGAAGCAGCACTGAAAGCAATTTCTGTACTTCTTTTTAAGCTGGAAGGCCAGGTGATCCTGCGTAATCCGGATTACAAGATGGAAGATAAATTGCTGCTTCATAAAGTGGATGTGAAACGTCAGGTTGTTGAAATTGGCGGAAAAGAATATAAGATCAAGAAGGAAGAATTTCCAACTGTAAGTTTTGCAGCTGAAAGTGTGGAAGAAGTCTATCAGCTGACTGAAGAGGAAGAAAATGTAATGGAAGGTCTTCAGATGGCTTTTGTGAACAGTATCCGTCTGCGACAGCATATAGATTTCCTGTATAAAAAAGGAAGTATGTACCGGATCTTCAACGATAATCTTCTGTATCACGGCTGTGTGCCGCTGGATGAGAGCGGAAACTTTGACGGCGTTGTATTTGGGAAGAGATGCTATCGAGGAAGAGAATATCTGGACTATGCAGAGCATGTTGCCAGAAGAGCCTGGTCGAAGGAGGCGAAAGAAAAAGACAGAGACTTTATGTGGTATCTGTGGTGCGGAAGAAAGTCTCCACTTTCCGGAAGAAATACGAAAACCTTTGAGCGTACTTATGTGCTGGATGAGTCGACATGGTATGAAGAATCAAATCCATATTATAAATTCTACGAAGAAGAAAAGGTCTGCAATATGATCCTGCATGAGTTTGGCCTTTATTCCGAGCGTGCTCATATCATTAATGGGCATACACCGGTCAGAACTTCAAAAGGAGAGCATCCGGTCCGTGCGAACGGAAAATTAATGGTCATTGATGGAGGTTTCTGCAAGAGCTACCATAAGACTACCGGAATTGCCGGGTATACACTGATCTTCAATTCCCATGGTATCCGGATCAAATCCCACCAGCCTTTCCTGAGTGTGTATGCGGCACTTACGGAAAATAAGGATATCGAGTCAAAATCAGAACTGGTCGAGACCGAAAAAGAACGTTTGATGGTGCGGGATACAGATAGCGGAAAGAAGATCAAGGAGGATATTGAGGCACTTAAAATGCTGCTCCGTGCATGACCGTGAAGGGAGTTGGAATAGAGTGAAAAAGATTTTGCATGCGCTTTATGTGTTGTCATGACAGTTAGTTATGCAGCTGTGCAGGATGCCGGAAAAAGGAAGAAACAAAAGCGAAAGTAGAAAGAAACCATTGAATTATGGCATAGCTGGATATACCGGATAATCAGAGACATGCTGGAAGAGCTGGTAGAGCAGTTTAATAAGATGCAGGAGGATATTGAGATAGAAGTATCTTATATTCCGGATGAAGATTTTAAAAAACAGCTTGCCCTGGCGATGTCGGAAGAAAAGATGCCGGATATTGCCGTAGTGGACTCTTCGGACTTTCAATTTCTACATCATATGAAAGCGTTTGCTGATCTTACAGATGCTATTCCGGAATTAAAGGAATATAACGAAAAAGCATTGGAACCATGTACGATAGATGGAAGAATTTATGGGCAGCCTTTTGGTGTGAATTGTACAGGGATGTTCTATAATAAAAAACTCCTGGAAGAAAATGGATGCGAAGTTCCGGAAAGCTGGGAAGAATTTCAAGAGACAGCGGCGAAGATCAGCAATGAAGATGTAAAAGGGTTTGCGATCACTGCTTTACAGACAGAAGAAAGTATGTATGAATTTCTGCCGATCTTATGGTCAATGGGAGGGGACGTGTATAGAATTGCAGAAGAAAACAGTAAAAAAGCATTTCTTCTGCTGGATCAGATGGAAAAAGAAGGAAAGTCTGAGTCTGCAGAGCATTTCTCTTACCATGGGAGATCTGACAAATCAGTTTCTAAAAGGAAAAATTGGGATCATGTTCAATTCCTCTATGGCGATTGACAGTATCAGGGAAGGAAATCCGGATCTGGAATTCGGTGTTGCACCGATTCCGGGAGGAGAGACATCGGTTTCGGTAGCCGGAGGAGAAATTCTGGCAGTAGCGGAGAATGAAAAGAAAGAGTATGCAATCCGTTTTTTAAAGTTTCTGGCAGATAAAGACCGAATGAAAGAATATATTGATGCATTTGGTTTTCTTGCACCGCGTCAGGATATTATGGAACAACAATTTGCCGAAGATCCGGAAAAGAGAACATTTATAAAAATGTATAAGGCTGCCGGGAATTCGTGAGATTTCTCCGGAATGGCCACGGATTTCCCTGACACTTTCCGATACTCTGAGACAGATACTGTGGAGGAAGAGGATCCGCAGACAATATTGAATAAAAAGTGCAGAAAAAGATAGAGAAAAATCGGAGCAGAGAAAATGAAAAAAGAAAAATCTGAGACAAATTCTGATTCCTGCAATTTATTATTAACAGGCATGACAATTCCGAATCACTATTTTTACAG
>ENA-OQDC01000698-OQDC01000698.1-human-gut-metagenome-genome-assembly--contig:-NODE-698-length-21996-cov-5.201472_pt1 | contig 21996 bp, 24 predicted proteins | sample MGYA00242770_ERZ504601 | MGnify/ENA primary metagenome ERZ504601 (study PRJEB26092, sample SAMD00036305) | human gut metagenome | host: Homo sapiens | study: EMG produced TPA metagenomics assembly of...
CGTTACAATTTTTTACCCAGAATAGTATATTGCCCAATTGTTGTGTCAGAACCATAATTTCTGATTATTTCAAATATTAAGATTCTTCATAATTTTTATCAAAAATCTTAAAGGAATTTGAAAATACAGACTCTCCATAATTTTTCTCTTAACCATTCACTAAATTCTGGTACAAGAAAATAGTATCCTTTTTTTATAAATCAAACTACAACTATCGCCATAGTTCTCAGATTTAGTCATAAACTCAGCAGTAAAATATCGATTTGTTCTATCATTTATACGTTTCCTAAAAACTGTACTTATTTTACTTTGTCTTAAACATGTTTCTAAATCTTTTCTCCAATTCAATGGTTGTCTAATCAATAATTCAATAACTTTAAAAATACTATCAGAAGGATAAGTCATCACACAAAATTGTCTGAACATCTTTAATACCTCGTTACCAGAAACACCATGTCTTAAATATTGATTTATCGGAAATACATAGTTCATTAAGGTATAACCTAATTTGTGAAAATCTCTTTCCTTATCTCCTAATTCAATATGGCTATGGTCATAAAATGTCATAGTCATTCCTGCACCTTTTGATTTAATTGATAAAACCTCTTCACTGTTAGAATCAACAATATTGTAGGATGAGCCAAAATCACAAAGTGATACATATACATCGTCCGTAAAATCAACAAAAATATTATTGGAGCTGACATCATTGATAATAATACCTTTTTTGGTGAACCGAATCAAATAAAATCAATAATTTCATCACTAAATCTGAGAAAGGGATACTTTCGAATAGAAAACTAGATGCTATCAAAGATAACATGTCCCCTTTCAATTTTGATTCAACTAAATAGTAATTTCCCCATTCATAAAAAGATAATCTGTATTTAGGGATTCCTTCTAAAGTTTCTAGTTGTTTTATTATCTTTTCCTCATTTTTTTATATCTCCAATTGCTAGTACTATTTAGTTCCCAAAATATTTTTTACGGCCTTCCTTTAGAATAGTAACATTACCATCATATTTCGATTCATATACATTACCTGAGGCACTCTCATGTATAATCATAGTAGGTTCAACTGTACAACCTAAAAAATGTTGCTACATTATGATACTCATCATTAATGTTTTCAAATGGATCCTCAATGCCGTTTGGTAACTCAAAAAAAATGACCTATTATCCATAATAGGAGTACCACCAATTAACAAATAGTCTGATTAGTGCTGCCATTACACCATACCTATAAAAAATGTTGGTATCTCTATACTGCATATCTGATATAACAACCGGCCCTTCGAAACCAATCAATATATCAGCCAAGTCTAAAACAATATTTTTAAACAATTTATCATTCTTAGGATAAATTGTTATACACTTTCCAGCCTGGGTCGTAAAACAGTCTGAAGATAAAAAATATTTTAGCACCTTATTATTATATATGTATTTAAAATCTATTTTATATTTTGTACAATATTCAACGATCAATCTCAGTACAATCTGATAACTATCTAAATTTGAGGAAATATGAATTTTCCACCCTTGTCGTGGAATCTCACTCCCAAATTCAACATATTTATAATAATCATCTTTTAAGGTTTTACACTTCTCAATTTTTTGAAATCAGAGTCAAAACTAAATTGCATATCTCAATATCACCCTTAAGCATTAAATACAAACACGAAAAAGGGAACACTAAGTCCCCTCAGATTTTGCAATGATCACTAGCTCTTGAGGGCATTTAATTGATCGTGCGTAAAAAGTATCAGATTTTACTCCAGATGACTTTGTAACTTTCAACAAAGCTTGAAAATTTTTCATTTAATTAGGCTCCTTTCTAGGTTAACGTTACTTAACCTTATGATTAAAGTATAGCCTATCTTTACAAATCTACGCTTTCGTTGCATAAACGGGATTAACCTACAATCGACTTAAAATGCTCTAAATAATTTTTATATAATCTAGTATTCTTAAGCAATTTAAATATTTCCAGAGACTCTTGCATAATTTGCTTCCCCCCCGAATCTCCATCGCAAATTTTAAATATCCTTGTACATAAGAAAAAATAACTTTCTCATACATATCGGACTCAACATTTACTAGGCTATCTATATGCCTCTCAAAAAAAGCAGCCTTAGTAAACCATTCGGATTCAATGCATCGTATCATTATATTGATAGATAATTGAATAACTAGTTTTCTATTTCTTACTACTTCATAATAATAATCTGTCTTCCGTAAGACTTCCCTTCCCAAAGAAACTAATGTTTCCCCATTTATATATTGAGCAAGATTCCCTAAAATAGACAATTCATAGTAGCCCCAGCTCTCAATCCCAAATAAATAATCAGTCACAAATCGTAAATCTGATTGAGTTATCAAATTTTCAGACTCTACAGAACTTAAGCAAGATAATATCAGTATTTTTTCTATTTTCTTTGTTGTTGAATTAGGCAACTCCTCCACTTCGTTAAATAGATATCGTAACCCCTCCGCATCTTTTGTAAGACTTAGAGTATGTAGCTTCTTTAATAATTCTTCAAAACTATCATTTCTATAACCTCTGTAGATTACCATAAATTCTTCTATCGAAACATTTATAAAATCTAATGCACTTAAAAATTTAATCAAAGATATTTCAGTCTCTCCTCTTTCAAATCTAGAAAGTTGCGATTTTAGAAAATCCTTTATCAATATAATTTGATAATTTTTGTACCTTTATCTAACCGTAATTCTCTATATATTTCACCAATTTTTTTCAGTTCATTTTGTTTTCCCATATATGCAACCTTCTTTTAAAAAAATCAAATCAAATTGTTATCCTATGTAACAAACTAAGTTGGAGGAAATCATATGAAATTGTTAAAAATTATTGTCCTATTGACATGTATTTACATAATAGTTGGTGGTGTCTAAAACCTCTTACAAGCAATTTATTATATATGAGCCCTGTTAGAGTACATACTAACAGGGCTCTTTCTATTTCATCGTAAAGTCGCAAAGATTTCTTTGACCTGAGCAACAGACTCGGCACGCGAGACTTCGCCACGAACCTTAGCTGCTCCTGCTGTTCCACGAAGATAGTGTGGAGCAAGACCACGGAATTCACGGACAGCAATCATCTCACCTTTAAGGTCTACCAAACGTTTGAGGTGGTCTTCAGCAATGTCCAGCTTCTTATCAAACGGAAGATCTGGCAACTCCTCTCCCGTTTCGAAGAAGTGATTGATTTGCGTGAAGATGTATGGATTATTCATGGCTGCACGACCCACCATAACGGCATCTACGCCAAGTTCTTCAATCATGAGTTTAGCGTCTTGAACGTTACGAACATCTCCATTTCCGATAAATGGAATCTTAGTAATAGCTTTAGCAACACGAGCCAGCGTCTCGTGGTCACAGTGACCAGTATACATTTGTTCACGGGTACGACCGTGCATGGCAAGAGCAGAAACACCTGCAGACTCAGCTGCAAGAGCGTTTTCCACAGCCAAATCACTGTCTGACCATCCCGTACGCATCTTAACGGTCAGGGGAATATCAAGCACTGACGTTACTTCCTTGACAATGTGGTAAATCTTGTCTGGATCCTTGAGCCACTTGGCACCCGCTTCATTTTTAACTACCTTATTGACCGGACAACCCATATTGATATCAACGATATCAGCCTTGGTATTGGTCTGAATAAAATCAGCTGCACGCTTCAAGCCCTCAGCATCACCACCGAAAAGCTGGATAGACATTGGATGTTCATTCTCATCAATATGAAGCATGTGGAGGGTTTTCTCATTATTGTAGAGGAGACCTTTTTCAGAAATCATCTCCATCACCACAAGACCAGCACCAAACTCTTTTGCAATAGTACGGAAGGCAGAGTTGGTCACGCCTGCCATAGGAGCTAGGACTGTTCGGTGAGGGATCTCTACATTTCCAATCATAAAGGATGAATTAAGTTTAGTCATTGATGAGTTCCTCCAAGTCAGCTTCCGAAAATTCATACTTAGTTTGGCAGAATTGACAGACGATTTCAGCCCCATGGTCCTCGTCTTTCATAGCTTGAAGTTCATCCTTACCAAGCGTCAAGAGGGCATTTTCAAAGCGTTCACGTGAGCAATCGCACTCAAAGCTAAGCTCCTCTTCAGACAAGCGTTTGAAAGGCTCATCCCCATAAATGGCATTCAAGAGCGCTTCAATATGGTCATCAGACTCTAAAAGTGTTGAAATGGCTGGCATCTCTTGGATGCGTTTTTCGTAACGAGCGATTTCTTCCTCGCTAGCTCCTGGTAAGACCTGAAGCATGAAACCACCAGCAACCTTGACCTTATCCTCTTTGTCAAGAAGTACATTAAGACCAACAGCAGATGGTGTTTGCTCAGACTCTGTCAAATAGTAGGCAAAGTCTTCACCGATTTCACCAGAAATAAGCGGTGTTGATGATGTGTAAGGATTACCAGTTCCATAATCGATGATTGAGACAAATTGTCCTTGCCCCATGAAAGGACCTACTAAAACTTCACCAGTTGCTGTTTTCTTGATGTCTACACCTGGATTTTGGATGTAGCCCTTAACATGTCCTTTGGTATCAGCTACAGAGATGATATGACCAAAAGAGCCGTTTCCGATAACCTTAACTGTAATTTTGCTATCACCCTTTTGGTTAGCAGCCAAGATTTGATTGGCAATAAGGGTACGCCCCAAAGCAACTGTTGATGACGATAATGTATTGTGTTTTTCTTGTGCAGTTCTGACCGTTTCAGTACTATCAAGAGCATAAGCACGGAAAGAACCTGATTCTGAAATTGTTTTAATTAATTTATCCATAGTGTTTCCATTATAACACAAAAAAGAGGATGGAAAAGTCGTAAACGCTTGGCATTTCCTCTCCCACTCTCTCTAGCAAATTACCATGAAAATTCGGACAGTTTTTCCCTCAAACTTGCTAATTGCCTATTGTCAAAATGATGCTTCTGCCTTATTACAGGTGATAAATTCTCCAAATACTCAATATAGATGCTGACAAGGAGATTATAGTCAATAGTCATCAAGCGTTTGAGTTGACTATGAATGAAGGCTGTCGCCTGATCATACTTTTCCTGAATTAACAAATCATCAATGTAATCATTTCCATCAACAGTCTGCCCTTGATCGTCTCCCACCTGACCTCAATCAATATCCAGAGTCTCAAATTTAAAAGCCTTGATGACGACATTAGCTGTCCCTCTAATCTGATTGAGTAGCCAGTCACTGTTGTTGTATACTCCCATATTAGTCCCCTTTAACTATTGCTCTATCACCCTTATTATACTGTTTTGTCTCTGCGTTGTAAACGCTTACTAATCAAAAGGAGGTGACTAGAGAATCACCACCTTTTTACAATTTAATTAGACTTGGCTTCTTCTTTATAATTTTTAGCCTCTGCTTCTGTAGCATAAACAAAATGCCCTGGTTGGATTTCATACATTTGTCTATTTTCCCCATCATTTTCAATAGAGGAATCGTAAATCAAATGCTGACGCTTACGCTCTCTTTCTGGATCTGGTTCTGGAATTGCAGATAATAGACTCTTTGTATAAGGATGAATCGGGTTATGATAGATCTCATCTGCTGGTCCCACTTCAAGAAGTTTACCCCAATGCATTACACCAATACGATCGGATATATATTTAACCATCGATAGGTCATGGGCAATAAACAAATAAGTTAACCCCTGTTCATGTTGCAACTTCTGCATCAAATTAACCACTTGTGCTTGAATAGAAACATCCAAAGCAGAAATCGGTTCGTCTGCTACAATAAAATGATGATTAACCGCTAAAGCACGCGCAATACCAATTCTTTGACGTTGACCACCAGAAAACTCATGAGGATATCTTGATAGGTGATCTTCATTTAACCCTACCAAATCAATGAGTTCTTTAACCTTAGCTTCACGCTCTTCCTTAGATTTAGCCAATTTATGAATATCAATGCCTTCAGCAATAATATCACGGATTTTCATGCGTCCATTAAGACTAGATTGAGGATCTTGAAAGATCATCTGATCTGTCTTACGGAAATCATGAAGATCTTTCCCTTTTAAACTTGATATCTCATTACCTGAAAAGGTAACAGTACCCGAATCAATATCAGAAAGTTTTAAAACAGATCGCCCAATGGTTGTTTTACCTGATCCAGATTCTCCAACTAGTCCAAAAATTTCGCCCTCATAGATATCAAAGCTAACGTCATCAATAGCCTCAACCTCGTTTGATTTTCCTTTATTAAAAGTTAGAGACACATTTTTTAGTTCTACTAACTTTTTACGTTCTTGTGTCATCTTATTTCTCCTTCATCTTTGACCATTTTTCCCATCGTTTCAATATTGGCGAATGAGGGGTTACTTTAGGAGCTCGTTCATCTAAGAGCCATGTTGCTGCAAAATGCGTATCTGATACTTTAAACATTGGCGATTCTTCCTGATAATCAATATCTAAAGCAAAGACATTTCGAGCAGCAAAGGCATCACCTTTAGGAGGATAAAGCCAATCTGGAGGAGTTCCTGGAATAGCTTCTAGGCTACCAGATTCTGTTTCTGTTGTAGGCATAGAGTTAAGAAGTCCCCATGTGTATGGGTGTTGCGGATTATAGAAAACCTCATCCACAGTCCCATATTCCACAATTTTACCGCATACATAACTGCTACACGATCAGCCATCCCAGCGACAACACCCAAGTCATGATTAATAAAAATAATGGATGAATCACGCTCTTCTTGGATTTTTTTCATCAGACGAAGAATTTGTGCTGCTTGAATCGTAACATCTAAAGCTGTAATAGGCTCGTCAGCAATCAAAATTTCAGGATCTGCAGCTAGAGCAATGGCAATTACTGCTCTGTGAAGCATTCCTCCTGACCATTGGTGAGGGTAGTCATTTATATGTTCTTCGTCATTAGGTATCCCAACATCTTTCATTAATTGTAAAGCCATTATCTAAGGCTTCTTTCTGATATAATTTGGTATGAAACATAATAGGCTCAGCAATTTGGCGCCCAATTTTCATAGTAGGGTCAAGACTGGTCATAGGATCTTGAAAAATCATAGCAATATCATTTCCACGAACTTTAACCCAATCTTCCTCCCTTAAGGCTTGCATATCGCGCCCTTTAAAGGTAATGTCTCCAGTTACCTTAGCGATTTTTTTGTCTGATAGACCCATTAGCGTCCTTGTCGTTACAGATTTTCCTGAACCAGACTCACCAACAATTGCCAGTGTCTCACCTTTTTTCAAGTCAAAATTGACATCACGAATCGCATTTTACTTCTCCAGCGTAAGTATGAAAATTAACATGGAGAGTTTTTTACACTTAAAATCGTTTCTTTCATTATTATTACGCTCCTGTTAGTTTTCTTTGTTAGATTTAAGGTCAAATGCATAACGCAAGCCGTCCTCCCCTAAAAGAATGAAGGCAAGAGAGATAAAAACAAGAGCCAAGGCAGAAATAAGCACCTGATAAGAGTAGTATTGAAGATTCTCAGAAGCATCCGTAATCAACGAACCTAAAGAAACTATTGGTGGCTTAACCCCCAAATTGATAGCTGATAGAACCGCCTCGTACATAATAGCACTTGGAACGGTCATCATAATTTGAACAATAATGATACCTGAAATATTTGGCAAAACATGTTTAAAAGCTATCTTGAATTTATTTTCACCCAAAGCGCGTGAGGCTAAAACAAATTCACGTTCTCGGTAGGATAGGGTCAAATTACGGACTTGACGCGCCATAGACGTCCATCCGACAATGGCAATTGAGATAATGATTGACAAACACACCACTACCCAAGAGAAGCCCTAACATCGTTACTATGACCAAGTTAGGGATAGATGAGATGACCTCAATAACATGTTGCATGAAGAGGTCAATTTCCCCCCTAAGAAACCTGACACCAGACCATATGTTACTCCAATAATCAAATCAATTAAAGTAGCAACGATGGCAATTAAGAGAGAAATACGTATACCAACAATCACACGTTTTGCTAAGTTACGTCCTAGATTGTCAGTTCCCAAAATAAATTTATCGTCTTTTGGAACTGATTGATCAGAGTACACATCATTAGGCTCCTTATTACCTGAAAAGACAATACTACCATTCCAGAATGGTAGGCTATCTGATAGTTTAGGTGGTAAATTACGATATGTCTTAACTTCATCACCATTAAAATTATTAGCATCCTTGGCATTAACAAAGAAATTTGATCCAATTGAAAAGACCAGTAGAATTGCTAAAAACCAAAGTGATATGGTCGCCAATTTAATTTTTTTCAGACGTCTCCAAACATCTTGTGTAAAAGAGAGAGTCGGTTTTTCAATTTTTTTCTTGTGATTCAGTATTTCCAGCACCAACAAGGTTGACTAGTTGTTTTTCTTCCATGATACTCTCCTTACTTCAGACGGACACGTGGATCCACAAAACTAGTAATGATATCTGTCAATAGGATAGCTACCATAAGCATAACGGCATAAACGATAGTGGTTCCCATAATGACAGGATAATCTTTTGTTGGAATAGAGGTAACAAACTGTTGGCCAATCCCCAGGAATTGAGAAAATCTGCTCTATAAGTGCTGAACCGGTTAGAATATTAGCAGCCATTGGACCGATCTGGAACTGATCCTGTATCAACCGCAGCTTCGACAATACCTTTACGGTCGGTAGCAAGGTTGAGAGCTTGACGGATTTTAAGATTATCTAGACCTTTAACTTTACCAGTTTCATTATAAGTCATATAACTTGTTGTTGCTTCTGGACCTGTAACAACATCTTTGTTCTTTTTATTTGAGTTAAAGATTGCTGACGTACTTGAAATGCTTGCAAAGTCAAGTTGACCTTGTTTATACATTTGGACAGCTGTATCAGGTTTTTTAACCGTTTGAATATTGATTGTCTTTGTTTTGATGTGCTTTGCATCCCAATAATTGTTATTTTTGACAAGTTTGAAGCTACCACTTGTACCATTCCAATTTTCAACCTTGAAAGGTCCAGAATAAATTTGTTTGTCAGACTTCGTTCCATATTGTTTTCCAGTCTTTTCTACAAATTCCTTATGTTGTGGGACAAAGTTTGAGAATGACAAAAGACTTTTGAATTGTGGAGAAGGATTTGACAAGGTAAAGATAACTTTATTTCCCTCAGCCTTAACACCCAATTCATCAACGCTCTTATTACCAGCAATAATGTCTGCAACATTAACAAGGTGAGAATCTGAAGCGAGGTAAGCATACTCAGAAGCTGTAGCAGGATCAACCATACGTTGCCAAGTATAGACAAAGTCCTCAGCAGTAATCTTAGTACCATCTGAATACTTCAAGCCATCTCTAAGAGTCACTGTATAAGTCAAACCATCGGATGACACATCAACTTTTTAACCAAATCAGGTTGTAACTTCCCATTTTTATCAACACGAAGTAAGTTACTTTCTGAGTTCCCAAGCGCCAAGGCTGAATAGTGATCTGAATTTTTTAGAAATATCAAGGGTCAATATTTCAGTAGGGGTGTACCAGTTAGTTTCATCTTTACTTGAGGTTGATTTTGAGCCACAAGCAGCAAGAAGTGTTGCAGAAGCCAAAGCAATTACTCCAACATCTACAATACTCTTAAAGTTACGTTTCTTAATCATAATGATAAGAGGCCTCCTCCAATCAAAAATTTACTTTCGTGTATATTTATACCTTAAAATAGTCTAAAGTAAAGACATAATTCTTAATAATTCGACAATTCAGTTATTTTGTCTCGAAAAAGACTCGAAATATCCAAAAAATGACGCATCTGTAGCTCTTGCCCACTACACATAAACGTTTTACAATCAATCCAAACAAAAAAGGCTAAGAAGTATATCTTAACCTTATAGTATTTTGAACCAATTTCTCAGTTTACTCTGTATTTTTACACAAATTTACTGCTTACCCAACTGATCCTTCCATTTCATAGCTAATCAAGCGGTTAAGCTCAACAGCATATTCCATTGGAAGTTCTTTGGTAAATGGTTCCACAAATCCCATGACAATCATTTCAGTTGCTTCTTGTTCTGAAAGTCCACGGCTCATGAGGTAGTAGAGCTGTTCTTCAGAAATCTTAGAAACTTTAGCTTCGTGTTCAAGCGCAACTTGTGAATTGTGGATTTCGTTGAATGGGATAGTATCTGATTTAGATAAGTCATCCATCAAGATGGTGTCACATTCGATGTGAGATACTGATTTCTTGGAATCCTTGTTGAAGGTTACTTGTCCACGATAGTCAACCTTACCACCATTACGAGCAATTGATTTAGAAACAATAGATGATGATGTATGCGGTGCATTGTGAATCATCTTAGCCCCTGTATCTTGGTGTTGACCAGCATTAGCAAAGGCAATTGAAAGCATGGTACCACGTGCACCTTCACCATCAAGGTAAACAGATGGATACTTCATGGTTACTTCAGCACCCAGGTTACCATCAATCCACTCAACAGTTGCGTTTTTCTTAGCCGTAGCACGTTTAGTTACCAAGTTGTAGACGTTATCTGACCAGTTTTGAATAGTTGAGTAGCGCATGTAGGCACCATCAAGTGCAAAGATTTCAACGATGGCCGCATGAAGGCTTGCCGTTGTGTATGTAGGCGCTGTACATCCTTCAACATAGTGAACGCTGGCACCTTCATCAACAATGATAAGAGTACGTTCAAATTGAGCAGTTGCTTCGTTGTTAATACGGAAGTAGGTTTGAAGCGGAATATCTACCTTAACGCCTTTTGGTACATAAATAAAGGTACCACCTGACCAGAAGGCAGAGTTAAGGGCCGCAAATTTGTTATCTGTTGGCGGAACCAGTTTTGAGAAGTACTTCTTAAAGAGTTCTGGATGCTCTTTAAGTGCTGAATCTGTATCTGTAAAGATAATACCCAACTTGTCATACTCTTCTTTCATATTGTGGTAAACCACTTCTGACTCATACTGAGCTGAGGCTCCAGCAAGATAGGCACGTTCTGCTTCTGGAATACCAATACGTTCAAAAGTTTCCTTGATTTTCTCAGGAACATCTTCCCAGTCACGAGCAGGTTTGTCTGATGCCTTTTGGAAATAAGTCAGATCATCAAAGTTAATACCAGAAAGGTCTGGCCCCCACTCTTGCATAGCCATTTTGTTAAAGGTTTCCAATGATTTCAAGCGGAATTCAAGCATCCACTCAGGCTCCTCTTTTTCAGCAGACATGGCACGGACCACGTCTTCACTGATTCCTTTTCCTGTTGAAAAGACTGGTGTCACATCATCACGGAAACCGTATTTATATTCCCCAAGATCAATGGGTTTTGGTTCTACTTTTTCATTTGTTTCAGTCATAGTATTTTCCTTTATTAAAGGTTTGATTAATTTGCTTTATTTAAGACTTGAGCAAGGAAGATAATTACTCCATTGCTTCCTAGAGCTCACTTCTCTCTATAGCCATTTTAAGGGCATTCCAAGAGAGCGTTGCACATTTGATACGTTGTGGAAATTTAGAAACCCCCGCCAAAAGCTTGGCCTCACCTAACTTATCCTCATCCACTTTATGATTTCCTTGAATCATAAGAGAGAAAATTTCTGCTAGTTCTAAAGCCTCCTCCTTGGTTTTACCGATAACCGCATCCGTCATCATACTTGATGAGGCTGTTGAAATGGTACAACCATCACCAGCAAAGGCGATGTCTTCAATCATATCACCATCAAACTTAACTGACAGATTGATAACATCTCCACATGTCGGATTATTCAGTTGAAGTTGCTCCACATTAGGTAGAACACCGTGATGATGAGGGCTCTTAGAGTGATCCGCCACAACAGCCATATATAAACTATCTAGTCTAGAGAGTGCCATTGAAAAACTCCTTCGTCGCAAGAATTGCCTCTACAAGCTTGTCACAATCCTCTTTGGTATTGTAAATGTAGAAACTTGCACGGGCAGCCGATGAAATACCTAAATGATTAATTAAAGGTTGAGCACAGTGGTGACCCGCACGAACCGCCACCCCTTCATAGTCAAGGGCAGTCGCCACATCATGAGGATGAAGTCCATTAATATTAAAGGCGATAACACCCGCATGTTTGCCAGAATCTTCTGGCCCATATACCGTCAATCCCTCAATCGCTTGAAGCTTAGGCAAGACATAGTCTACCAACTCTTGCTCATAAGCATGAACATTTTCCATACCTAAAGCAGAGAGGTAGTCCACAGCAGTACCTAGTGCAATAGCTCCCGCAATGTTAGGTGTACCAGCCTCAAATTTCCAAGGCAGTTCCTTCCAAGTGGCTTCTTGTTCATAAACGAAATCAATCATCTCACCACCAAATTCGATAGGATTCATCTGGTTGAGAATCTCTTCTTTTCCATAGAGAACCCCAATCCCTGTTGGGCCTAACATCTTATGTCCAGAAAGGATAAAGAAATCACAATCCAAATCCTGAACATCAATAGCCATGTGGGGTGCAGATTGGGCACCATCCACTACCATATAGGCGCCAACTCGGTGGGCCATTTGTGCAATCTCTTTAACAGGATTGATGCAACCTAAAACGTTAGAAACCTGAGCCAGACTGACAAATTTTGTCTTTTCACTAATCTTATTGGCCAAGTCTTCCATATCCAACTGACCATCTTTCAAGTAGGCATAAACAAGTTTAGCCCCCGCCTTCTTACAAGCTTCCTGCCAAGGGATGATATTAGAGTGGTGTTCCATAATTGAAATAACCACCTCATCTCCTGGCTCAAGAACCTGCTCTGCAAAACGACCAACCCAGTTAAGACCAGTTGTCGTTCCACGTGTAAAGAGAATCTCTTTAGTTGATTTGGCACTAATAAACTGGCGAATTTTTTCACGACTAGCTTCGTAAGCAGCTGTGGCACGCTCTGCCAAAGTGTGCACGCCACGGTGCACATTAGCATTCTCCTCACGATAGTAGGCCATGAGGGCGTCCAAAACTACTTGAGGTTTCTGAGTCGTCGCTGCATTATCCAAGTATACCAAAGGTTCATCATTGACTACCTGATCTAAGATGGCAAAATCTTGTCGAATCTTATAGGCATCTAGAGCTGACATCTTATCTCCCTATCTAGATATATAATCGGTTAGACTATCTGCGTTGATAGTTCCTAACGTTTGTTTAGTTTTGTATCAGTTACAGAAATCATCTCGTCACGCACTTCCTTAACTGGGATTTCAGTGATAACTGCTCCCAAGAAACCGCGAATAACCAAGCGTTCTGCAGTCTCTTGATCAAGTCCACGACTCATGAGGTAGTACATATCCTCTGGATCCACCTGACCGATTGAGGCAGCGTGTCCTGCTGTAACTTCATTTTCATCAATCAAAAGGATTGGGTTAGCGTCTGAACGGGCCTTATCAGAAAGCATAAGAACGCGGCTTTCTTGTTGTGCATCGGCACCCTTAGCACCCTTGACAATGTGACCAATACCATTGAAAGTCAAGGTACCACGCTCCAAGATAACGCCATGTTGTAAGATATGTCCCACAGAGTTGTTACCATAGTTAGTCACACGAGTGTCAATCCCCTGAACTTGGCGACCTGATGACAGACCAATAACTTTAAGATTGGCATGACTTCCATTGCCAATCAAGTCGCTATCAAAGTCAGCAATAACATTACCCTCGTTCATGATTCCGAGAGCCCAGTCAATGCTTGCATCACGACCAATACGACCACGACGGCTGATATAAGTTGTGACATTTTCACCTAAACGGTCAATAGCCGCAAACTTAACTTGAGCACCGTCTTGTGCAATAACTTCCACAGAAATGTTGGCACTAGCTTTTTCAGTAGATTCACCTAGCGTTTCAAAACGCTCAAGATAAGTCAATTTACTGTTTTTACCCGCTATAATCAAAACATGTTTGTTAAATGGAACAGATGAATCGCCATCTTGGTAGAAATAGCTCTCAACTGGCAAGTCAATTTCAACATTATCTGGTACATAAAGGACTGCTGCACTATTGAAATAGGCATAGTTATAGGCTGCTAATTTGTCCTCATCGTAGGCTACAGCCTTACCAAAGAAGGATTCAACGACTTCTGGGATTTCTTCAAGAGCTGTTGCAAGGTCTGTGAAGACAAGACCTTGGTTAATCAAGTCAGATGGTAATTGTTCAAGGACAGTATTTGTTCCTACTTGAACCAATTTAGGATTGTTTCCAAGCGCTGTAAAGTCAGGCACATTTGCTGATGATTCATTTTCAGCAATCGTTCCATCGCCTAGATTCCAACGGTGGAATTTAACACGCTCAATTTTCGGAAGAGCCAAACTGTCAAGCTTATCAAACGCTGCTTGACGAAGATCTTGCAACCAGAGTGGCTCTGCTTTTGCTTGTGAAAAAGCGATAATAGATTCTTTTGACATAGGTTACTCCTTTTCTAGTTATTTCGAGTAACAGACTTAGGCTTCTTCGTGGTACTCGTAACCGAGCTCTTCAGCGATTTTCGCATAACCTTCTTGCTCAAGACGGGCAGCCAATTCAGGACCACCTGAAAGAACCACTTGACCCTCCATCATTACGTGTACAACATCTGGAGTGATGTAGTTCAAGAGACGTTGGTAGTGAGTGATAATCATAGCACCAAAGCCTTCGCCACGCATAGCGTTAACCCCTTTTGAAACCACTTTAAGAGCATCAATATCAAGACCTGAGTCAATCTCATCAAGAAGAGCAAACTTAGGTTCCAACATAAGCAACTGAAGAATTTCGTTACGTTTCTTCTCACCACCTGAGAAACCTTCGTTAAGGTAACGCTCAGCCATTTCTTCACGCATACCAAGTAATTCCATCTTTTCATCCAATTTAGTGATGAAATCAAGGACAGAAATCTTTTCATCATCTTCTTTACCAGCATTCATAGCCGCACGGATAAACTCAGCATTTGTAATCCCTGGGATTTCAGCTGGGTATTGCATAGCAAGAAAAAGACCTAGTCGTGCACGTTCATCAACTTCTAAGTCAAGGATGCTTTCACCATCAAAAAGGATGTCTCCTTCTGTGATTTCATAATTTGGGTTACCCATGATAGCAGCCGAAAGGGTAGATTTACCAGTTCCGTTAGGACCCATAATAGCAGCAATCTCACCAGTTTTAAGAGTCAAATTAAGACCCTTCAAGATTTCTTTATCTTCAACAGAAACATGAAGATTTTTGATTTCAAGTACAGACATTGTATACCCCTTTTCCATATATACAGCGAGCATGTGCTCGCTAATTGCATTATTTTTTTGAAAATAGCAAAACTATTTTCCGGAAAATAAAAAGAGAACTTCCATTTCCCCTTAATTATAATCATTATAACAAAAAAGCCATTGCTTGGCTTTTCAAATGTTTAATTTTTTTCGACCTTGCTTCCATTTCAACATGATTGCTTGACGATAATCACTGTTCCCGATAAATTTCAGGAAGTTAAAGAGAGGTGTTCGACCAATGCCCCAAATCTCGAGCCCTTCAATCAGAATTTCCATCCCTAAAAGTAGACTCAAGAGCAGAAGGATACCACCAAGACGACTGGAAACATTCAACAGGAGGGCAATCAATGAAAAGAGAGTAGCGATGGCATAAACCACCAGAACTGCTCCTCGATGAGTGAACCCCATAGCTAAAAGGCGATGATGCAAGTGCATCTTGTCAGCCTCCATGGCTGGGCGCCCTGACAACTTACGGCGGACAATAGCCACCACCGTATCAGTAATAGGCACCCCCAGGATAATAACAGGCGACAAAATAGCTACTGCTGTCGCATTTTTCAGCCCTTGCAATGACAAGACACCTATCATAAAGCCAATAAAGAGCGCCCCTGTATCACCTAGATAGATAATCGCTGGATGATAATTGTAAGGGAAAAAGCCTATAATGGCAGCCACTAAGACAAAGATGGTTAAGTTCAAGAAAATATCAGTATCATAGAGGAAGAAATAAGAAATCACCCCCATAGTCATCAGGGAAATGATAGAAACTCCTCCAACCAATCCATCCAAACCATCAATCAGATTAATGGCATTGGTAATAGCAGCAATCCATAACACTGTTAGAATCAAAGTCAAGACTGGACCAAACTGAATCACGGGACCGCCAAAAGGTATCTTAAAGCTATCAAATCGAAAATCCGTAAAAGCCCAAACAATGACAGCCCCGATAACAATACCGAGCATCTTAGGCAAAGGTTTTAATTCAAAGATATCATCAATGAAACCTGTCAATACCACAATAGCACCACCCACAGCAACCGGTAGGATGTATCTAAAATAAGAAATATGCCAGACATCCTTCTGAATAATCATAGGCATAAATACCAAGGTCGCCAGTACAAAAGCCAAGAAAATAGCTAGACCACCAGCACTCGGCATTGGCTTTTTATTGATACGTCTTGCATTTGGATTATCAACTGCTCCGACTCGAAAGGCCAAAGAGCGAACCAGTGGGGTTCCCACAATGGCAATCAAAAAGGTCCCAATCAAGACAAAAATATAATTAATGGTCCAAGGCATGTCCTAGCTCCATTTCGTTGCTTGTAATACCGGTAAGGCGTCCTCTTCCATCAAGATTGTTGCATGCTCTTGTAGATAGGGACGTGTTCGGTCTGCCACATTCGCATATTCAAGAAAACGCGCATACATATTGTTCGCGTAATAATTAGGCTCATCAGCCAAGTAAAGAAGGATAGTCATATAGTAGACATCACCAAGTTTATAAAATTCAGAACCCTCCACTGACACATTCTTCAAACCTTGCGCAAAGGTCACTACTTGATCAAAGTCAGAGAAAGCCAAGACATAGTGAGTATAATCTTCACGAATAGTTTCCTCAGCCACTTCCTTAGCCGGCTCTGTCATAGTCTCATCAACCTCTTTCAAGGTCTTATCATGCTCTTCGAGCTTATGGTGGGCTTCAATATCTCCCTTATCCATAAAGTTATCTTCAAGAGCTTTGAGGAATTCTTCTGGAGAAAGTCCTGAATAGTCTTCCATATCTGACAAATCATTGAAATCAAGGGCTTCCTTAAGATCTGATTTAGTCACAAAAACATCCACACGATCCTTTCGTGGCGTGACACGGAAGCTCAACATCCCACTATTTTTAAAGTTATCAGGCAAGTCCAACTCATCCATGACAGTATAGAAAAATTCCTCTGTTTTTTCCTGGGGAATCAAGAAATCTTTCAGCTCCATACCATGTTCTTCAAGATCTTCCATGGTAATCATGATTTTTAGAGTTGTCTCGTTTATTTGTTTCATTTCCATATGTAAAAACCTCGCACGAGTAGTTATTTCATTATACTAGAAAAACAAAGAGATATCAATTTCTGAACAAGTTTAGGTCTTATTTTAGGAAGCTTTTTTTAAAATTCTCTAATACTAGCAAAGACTTGAATTTTCCTATTTATAGCTGTCAGCTATCCTAGAAAAGAGTAAAATAAAAGTGGATATATAGTTGGAGGTAACAACCATGACTGCCTATAAAAAAGGATGACTTCGAACTAGCAATACTGCAAGAATAGCGAGTTTTTTGACGCTCTTTCTCTACTTGTCAGGACAACCTCATCAAGTAAACAAATCTACCTTTCTTACAGGATTAATCTTTGCCATCATACTGGCAACTGCACCCATTTACGACGATAATCATTTGACGTTCAGACAACAATCGCTCCTCCACTTCTCAATCATGTATGTTACCATCCTTCCAATCCTCTGTTTATCTGGATGGCATCCCTTGCATAATTGATTGTATACTTATTGAAAATCCTTTCCGGTTTCTTAATTTGCGGACTAGTCCTTTAGACACTAGCTTATCTTATCTTTGGAAAACTTCTCAATAACTAATCTCTAAACCAGATAAAAAGGACTTCAATCGAAATCCTTTCAATTTTTTATCCAAAAATAAGTTTGACAGCTCCATAGAAAAGCACAATGATACCGAGTACGATACGGTATTTTCCAAAAACAGTGAAATCGTGTTTCTTAATATAGTTCATCAAGAAACGAATCACAAATAGGCTGACAAGAAAGGCTGTCACACTAGCTACCAATAGAATGGCCGCTTGTCCACCAGTCAAGGTGTTCCCATCAATAAAATACTTAACTGCCTTAAGCCCACTATAACCAAACATCGTTGGAATACCAAGGAAGAAGGTAAAGTCAGCTGCTACGCTACGACTAGTACCAACGATGATTCCCCCAAGAATAGTAGCACCTGAACGACTAGTCCCTGGAATGATACTCAAGACTTGGAAAAGACCAATATAGAAAGCGGTCTTGTAAGACATACGTGCCAAGTCCGTTACCTTAGGATCTACACGTCGATTGCGGTCCTCAATCCAAATAAAGGCAATCCCGTAGACCACTAACATGATAGCTACTACAAAGAAATTACTGAGGTGGGCCTCCATCCAATCATCTAAAAGAAGACCAAAGAAGGCTGAGGGAATACAAGCAATGACCACCTTGAGCCAAAGTTTCCAAGTCAACTGCACTTCACGTGCTGTTTTACCAGGTTGAAAGGGATTCAAACGTTTAAAGTAAATGACCATAACTGCTAAAATAGCCCCAAGCTGGATAACGATATTAAACATATCAATGAAATCTTTACTTTGTCTTAAGTTCAAGAATTCATTAACCAAGATCAAATGACCTGTTGATGAGATGGGTAACCACTCAGTTATCCCTTCGACAATCCCAAGAAAGACTGCCTTTAGTAATTCAATAATATACTGTGCCGTTTGCATTATTATCTCCATTTTTAAATGTTAGACTTATCACATCAATAGTGAATAAGACTCCAAATCATCCTTCCCATTATATCAAATTAGCAACTGTATTTAAAGACCATCCTGATATACAGTTTTTTCTAGCATCACCTTATTGTCATCAGTCTCAATTTCCTGTAAAATAGTAAGGAATGACATTTTTTATAGGAGACATTGTTTCAATGAAAAAAAATTATTATAGCCTGCTTTGCGGCTCTCCTCCTCGTTTTTTGGCGGATTATCAAGCGCTCAAGCAGACGAGTATCTCCGTGTTGGTATGGAAGCTGCCTATGCACCTTTCAACTGGACACAGGATGATAACTCAAACGGAGCCGTTCCAATCGAAGGTACTAAACAGTATGCCAACGGTTATGACGTGCAAATCGCTAAAAAAATCGCTGAAGCCCAAGGTAAGAAACCCTTGGTGGTCAAAACAGCTTGGACAGGTTTGATTCCTGCCCTCACTTCTGGCAAGATTGATATGATTATCGCAGGTATGAGTCCAACAGCTGAACGTCGTCAAGAAATCGACTTTTCAGATAGATACTACCGTAGTGAACCTGTTATGGTTGTTAGCTCTGATGGCGATTACGCCAAGGCTAAGAGCGTCAAGGATTTCAAAGATGCTAAAATCACAGGGCAACAAGGAGTTTACCTCTACAACTTGATTGATCAGATTCCAAATGTGAACAAACAAACTGCCATGGGGGACTTCGGTGCGATGCGGCAAGCCCTTGCATCTGGTATCATCGATGGTTATGTCTCAGAGCGACCAGAAGCACGCACTGCTGAAAAAGCTAGCTCAAAATATAAGATGATTTCGCTTAAAGATGGCGGCTTCCAGGTCTCAGACGATGATGTTTCCTTGGCTGTCGGTCTTCGTAAAGGAGACAGCCAGCAAATGGAACAAGTCAATAAGGTTCTTGCTGGTATCAGCCAAGAAAAGCGTGTCAAACTGATGGATCACATCATTGACATTCAACCTGCAGATAAGACTGATGAAGCTAAAAAAGGAAACTTCTTTAGCCAAGTGACTACTATTATTGCTAAAAACTGGCCACAATTCTTGCGTGGTACAGCAATAACACTTCTTATCTCCATTATCGGTACTGTTGTCGGAACTTTTATCGGTCTTATGATTGGTGTTTACCGTACAGCTCCTAAGGCTGCTAATAAATTTGTAGCCTTGCTCCAAAAAATCTTCGGTTGGTTTCTTAACGTTTATATCGAAGTTTTCCGTGGTACACCAATGATTGTACAATCTATGGTTATCTATTACGGTACTGCCCAAGCTTTTGGCATCAATATTGACCGTACACTGGCAGCTATATTCATTGTTTCTATTAACACCGGAGCCTACATGAGTGAAATTGTTCGTGGTGGTATCTTCGCTGTTGATAAGGGGCAATTCGAAGCTGCTACTGCTCTTGGTTTTACCCACGGTCAAACCATGCGCAAGATTGTTCTTCCACAGGTTATCCGTAACATCTTGCCAGCCACTGGTAATGAGTTCGTCATTAATATTAAAGATACCTCTGTGTTGAATGTTATCTCTGTTGTGGAACTTTACTTCGCAGGGAACACTGTTGCAACCCAAACTTACCAATACTTCCAAACGTTCTTTGTTATCGCAGCGATCTACTTTGTTCTTACTTTCACAGTAACTCGCATCTTGCGTTATGTAGAACGCCGTTTGGATCAAGATACTTACACACAAGGAGGAGGGGTTCACTAATGACTGAGACGATTTTAGAAATCAAAAACCTCAAAAAATCATACGGAAAAAACGAAGTTCTCAAAGATATCTCCCTCAGTGTCAAAAAGGGGGAGGTTATCTCAATTATTGGTTCTTCAGGTTCAGGAAAATCAACCTTCCTTCGCTCTATTAACCTACTCGAATCACCTTCAGGTGGTGAAATCCTCTATCATGGGGATAACGTCCTTGAAAAAGGTTATGATCTCACTACCTATCGTGAGAGACTCGGTATGGTGTTCCAATCCTTCAACCTCTTTGAAAACCTAAATGTCTTGGAAAATGCTATCGTAGCTCAAACAACTGTTCTCAAACGTGACCGTAAAGAAGCCGAGAGTATCGCCAAAGCTAACTTAGAGAAAGTTGGTATGGGTGAACAATACTGGAAAGCTAAACCAAAACAACTTTCAGGGGGCCAAAAACAACGTGTGGCGATTGCTCGTGCCCTCTCTGTTGACCCAGAAGCCATCCTCTTTGACGAGCCAACTTCAGCCCTTGACCCAGAAATGGTAGGGGAAGTACTCAAGACCATGCAGGAGCTATCTGGAACCGGGTTGACCATGATTATCGTTACCCATGAAATGGAGTTCGCACGCGATGTTTCAGACCGTGTCATCTTCATGGATAAAGGGGTAATCGCTGAACAAGGTAGCCCAGAACAAATCTTTGAAAATCCTAAAGAAGAACGTACCAAGGAATTCCTCAAACGTTTCTTGGGTTAAAAACGAAAAAGTTAAGGTTTCGGCCTTAACTTTTTTTAGATTCTCTGATATAAGAAACGGCAACTGCCGTTTTTGTCTCTATTTGCTTAGCTACAACGTGTATGTCATGTCGACAAAACCAAGAAAGGCCAATAGTGTCATAAAAAGACCTAAAAAAACAAGTCCTACTACAGTTACCTCACCTGTTTCTGGCAAGCTGTATACTTCTTGAACAGGTACTTGTTTTTCAGCGTTTGTTTGAGTGGCTTTTTCTTGTGTTGTGAGAGCGACAACTTTACCATCTACATTATAAATTTGTCTGCTACATCTTTGGAAGTTTTTTCTGCTGATTGAGCGGTCGCTACTGCTGTCTTAGCTTCGTTAGCTTCATTTTCAGTGATGGATACTTGACCTTGAGCTACAGCAATAGCTTCTAGACTTGCTTCATCGGCTGCTGTTTGTGCCTTTTGCAAGTTAGCATCTACAGTCGCTAAGTTTGCTTTAGCATGATTGATAGTCTCTTCGTGATCAGCGACTACTAACTCTTGATGCGATACCGATTGACTTGCAGCATTTGCTTGTTCCCTAGCCGTTTCTACTTGTGATTGAGTTGGGATAGCTTGTGTAGCTGTCTATAATACTGATGCTGTTGTTAAGACTTGATCATTTGTCGTTACCTCATCAGCTTTAGCAACTGAATCAGAAACTGCAAGTGCTGCAATTCCAGCTGTCGCCAAAACCTTTTTATTCAT
>ENA-OQDC01000700-OQDC01000700.1-human-gut-metagenome-genome-assembly--contig:-NODE-700-length-21920-cov-7.631074_pt1 | contig 21920 bp, 8 predicted proteins | sample MGYA00242770_ERZ504601 | MGnify/ENA primary metagenome ERZ504601 (study PRJEB26092, sample SAMD00036305) | human gut metagenome | host: Homo sapiens | study: EMG produced TPA metagenomics assembly of...
AAAGCTGTAATTATGGAACTTTGACATGGTATTCAGATATTCGGTATATCGCTCCGATGTAAAGATTTCCTTTACTCCCTGCTCCAGCCGTTCCGATATTTCTTTTAACTGTTTTTCTATATTATTTGCCATAAACAAACCCTCCATTTTATGTCCCCGCCAGAGAAAACTCTGACGGGAAATCTTTTATAACTCCTGTTCGTGTTTTTTCTTTGCAGTTTTCTGTGTAACGGTCGGTTCCGCTGTATTCTGCTGTGCCTTCTCCTGCTTTAAGCGTTCCAGAATAGATGGCTTATGAATTCTGTCTGCTGTTTCCGGAAGTTCTTTTTCTTCTACGGCATCCCTGCTGTCTGTGTTACTTCCTTCTCTGCCAATATCCTCATCTGCCATAATCGTCTCATTGCCCTTTTCATCCATGTTCAGCAAGGCATTTAACTCGGATAACCGTTCTATCTTTTCATTCAGCTCTGCTTCTTTCGGAAATGGTTTCTTTACCTCTTCCTGTGCAGTAGCAAGCTGCTGTTGTACGGTTTCCAATTTCTGCTCATTTTCCGTCAGCTTCCTGTCGATAGAAGAAAGCGTGTTATGGATACGCTGCATATTTCCTACCGGGTCTTTTCCGATTTCCAGCTTATAAGAACATTTTCCTTTGATCGTCAGTTCAAACGCATTGGAGAACATATTATAGGAAGCAGATAACGTGAACCCATGATATTCCCCGACCTTTCCGCCGGTGCTGACGGTTTTTAACCCTGCACAAGCAGCGATCAACGCTTCGCCTGCTTCTTTCTTATCTTCATAAAGGACATTCCCTACTGTCATGGCAAACGTGTCATTATCCTGTAAATCCACACTTTTTACTACCTGCGAATCCACCTGCATTCCGGCAATCCGCTCTTTCAATGCACTGATCTGTACCGGGAAATTCTTTGCAATATCGGATTCCAGACGGTAAATCTGACTGGTATGGTTTGCCTTTAGAAGTTTTAGCTTACTCACCTGCACATCCAGATCCATTTTTTTCTTTAATGTACGGATTGCCTGTGGCAAGTGCCTTTATTTCCGCATAGGACAGTGCCGTATCATCCACATCTTCACAAGCCCTGACCGGGGATTTACTGGTCATAATCTGGCTGATGAACTTCTGCTTATTCTCCAAAATCTGCCACATATACGCATCAAAAGTGTTCTCCGTCACATACCGGAATATCTTTACTTTGTCATTCTGGTTTCCCTGTCTTAAGATACGTCCTTCCTGCTGTTCCAGATCAGACGGCTTCCACGGACAGTCAAGGTGATGGAGGGCAATGAGCCTGTCCTGTACGTTGGTACCAGCACCGAGTTTTGGAGTGGAACCCATAAGGATTCTCACCTGCCCAGCCCGTACCTTTGCAAACAAATCTGCTTTCTTTGTCTCCGTGTTGTATTCATGGATAAAAGCAATCTCTTCTTTCGGGATTCCTTTTTCTGTCAGTTTGTTCCGGACATCATCATATACGTTGAAAGTCCCATCTCCTTTGGGTGTGGACAGGTCGCAGAAGATCAGCTGGGTTGTCCGGTCTGCTTTTCCTTCTTCCCATACCTGAAAAGCATTTTCCACACAGGTATTGACCTTGCTTTTTTCCGCATCCGGAAGAAGTTCATTTAATAACCTCTGATCCAATGCACATTTTCTTCCATCATTGGTAATCTTGAGCATGTTATCCTCTGTCGGATTCACAAGACCGCCTCTTACACTTTCGGCACGTTCTGAAAAAGCACTGACCATTTCCTGCTGTTCTTCACTTGGCTTCAAGACCTCATTGATAAACTCTGCTTCCGGTACAGGAAGATTCAGCATATCCGAAGTCTGAATATCCGCAGCTTCCTTAAAAATAGAGATCAGCTCCGGAAGATTGAAAAAACGGGCAAATCGTGTTTTCGCACGATAGCCCGTTCCTTCCGGTGATAATTCGATTGCGGTTACTGTCTCCCCGAACGTTGCCGCCCAGGAATCAAAGTGTCCCATACCCATACGCATGAGTGTGTCATACTGGAGATAACGCATGATAGTGTAAAGCTCAGTCATACTGTTCGATACAGGAGTACCTGTAGCAAAGGTGATACCTCTGCCGCCTGTCAGTTCATCCATGTAACGGCATTTCATAAACATATCCGAACTTTTCTGTGCATCCGTCTGTGAGATACCCGCCACATTTCTCATCTTTGTATATAAGAAAAGATTTTTAAATGAATGGCTTTCATCCACAAACAGCCGGTCTACGCCTAACTGCTCAAAGGTTACTACATCATCCTTTCTGGTCTGGTCATTGAGTTTCTTCATCCTCGCCTGCAGACTCTTCTTTGTTTTTTCCAACTGCTTGATGGTATAATTCTGTCCTGCCTGATGTGCCGCTTCTTCAATGGAAAACGTAATATCTGCGATCTGATCTTCCAGCATGGCAATCTGCCGTTCCCTTGAAAGGGGGATTTTCTCAAACTGTGTATGTCCAATGATCACGGCATCATAATCTCCTGTCGCAATACGGGAACAGAAACGTTTTCGGTTTGCCGGCTCAAAGTCCTTCTTTGTTGCCACCAGGATATTTGCTCCCGGATAGAGACGTAGGAAATCACTGCCCCACTGCTCGGTCAGATGGTTTGGCACAACATAAAGATTCTTCTGTGAGAGTCCCAGCCGTTTTGATTCCATACCGGCTGCGATCATCTGGAACGTCTTCCCTGCTCCTACGCAATGAGCCAGAAGGGTGTTATTTCCATACAGCACATGAGCCACTGCGTTTTTCTGGTGCGGCATCAGGGTGATCTCCGGATTCATGCCGACAAACTGAATATGGCTTCCATCATATTCCCGTGGACGGATGCTGTTAAATCGTTCATTATAAATCTTACAGAGATCTTCCCGTCGGTGCAGGTCTTTAAATATCCACTCTTTAAATTCCTCTTTGATCAGCTCCTGCTTCTGCTGTGCCAGCATTGTTTCCTTCCGGTTTAATTCCCGGTGTTCCCCCTCGGCATCCTGTACCGTGTCATAAATCTTGGTATCTCTAAGGTTTAAGGCATCTTCCAAAAGACGGTAGGCATTGGCTCTCTGTGTTCCATAAGTGGAAGTGACAAGGGCATTTCCGTAGCTGTCCACATTCTTTCCCATAACATTCCATTGTCCGGTCACTTCGGCATACTGGACTTTGACCTTGCTCCCTACATAATATCTTGGTGTATGAAATGTCTCTGCCATGAACCTTGTAATGTAATCCTCGGAGATCCAGGTTGCCCCAAGTCTTGCCTCAATCTCTGACGCATCCAGATCTTTTGGCTGTACCTGCTCCAAATACTGCACGTTCACCTGATATTCCGGATGATCTTCTGCAAACTGTTTTGCGATCTGCAGTTTCTCCCTCACATTTCCAGAAAGATATTCGTCCGACGGCTCCCATTTTTCACTGATCGGATTCTTAAAGATCACCCCTGCCAGTTCTTCGGTAAGTTCTGCTTCTGTTTTCCCGGAAAGCTGTGCCATATAGGAAAGGTCAACGCCTGCCCTCTCACCAATGGAAACCGCAAGTGCTTCACTGGCAGTATCCACGGAAGTTACCGTTTCTGCCCTGCGGATTGTCCTTTTGGTAAAAATATCCGCTTTCCGTTTCAGTTCTCCCTTATCATCCAGAAATTCCAGAGAAGTCAAAAGACAATAGCTGCTGTCCTGGCTAAATGCCCGCTTATTGGCATTACTGCTAAGCAGACCATACTTTGCTGTAAAAGTATCATATTTTTCATTAAGTTTTTCCTGCAGCTTTGTGATCTGTTCATCGCTTCCCTCTTCCATCTGGCACTGGATCAGTTCATTCGTAATATCACGAATCTTCACCATCCCTTTGACACGTTCCGCTGTCATTGCCGGAAGCTCCATGCGGTTCATCACAGAGTTTTCCCGGTAATAAACTTCATCATCTACCACAGTAAAACTAAAATTCTTTACCTCCGGGTCTGCCGGGATAGAGACAACATCTTCCTCCAGCTCTGTATCCGAAAGTTCCAGTTCCGTAATCGTACCATGGATATTCTGGACAGCTTCTTTTAATTGTTCTTCTAAGGTAATTCCTTCTTTTGGTTTTACGGTCACTTCCTGCTTTCCATACTGGGTACTTTCTGTAATAAACTCACCAAGCACCATTTCCGGATGCTCTGCAAAATAAGCATTGACTGAATAGCCTTCCGGTGTTTCCTTTAAATTTAACCATTCCGGTTCCTCAATGGATGCCCTGTCCCTTTTCTGGAAAAACAGAATATCAGAAACAACACTGGTATTGGCATTTCTCTGGAACGCATTATTCGGTAATCGGATGGCTCCAAGCAGTTCTGCCCGGTTTGCGATATACTGTCTCACTGCCGGATTCTGCTTATCCATCGTTCCACTGGAAGTTACCACTGCAACTACGCCGCCCGGACGCACCAGATCAAGGGATTTTGCAATAAAATAATCATGGATCATAAAATGATGCCGGTCATACCTACGGTCACTGACCTGATACGCTCCAAACGGAACATTGCCTATCACACAGTCGAAAAAGCTATCCGGATAACTGGTTTCCTCAAATCCCTGCACGGCAATCTTATTTTTCTGGTAAAGCTGTTTTGCAATCCTGCCTGAAACCGGGTCAAGTTCCACACCGTACATATTGGTTTTGCCCATACTCTCCGGGATCAGTCCCATAAAGTTACCGACACCACAGGACGGTTCCAGAATATTTCCCTGTTTCAGTCCCATATTTTCCAGTGCTTCATACATACTTCGGATTACTATCGGGGACGTATAAAAAGCATTTAAGGTCGATGCCCTTGCTGCATTGTATTCTTCCGGTGATAAGGTATTCTTTAACTCCAGATACTCATCTGCCCAGCTGCTGTTATTTTCCTCAAATGCCTGTGGGATGCCACCCCATCCAACATATCGGGATAAGATTTCCTGTTCTTCGGGTGTTGCCAGACGTTCTTCTTTCTCCAAAGTCTGTAACAAATGGATGGCTTCCATATTTGCCTTATACTTTGCCTTCGGACCGCCTGCACCAAGGTCATTATCCTGGATACGGAAGTTGTGTGGTTCTAACACAGCTTTTTCCTGTTCCTGACTTTCCGGAATATCTTCTTCGGCAGTAACCTCTTCCTCTTCTATTTCCTCCACATCTGACATATCTACTACGGTCGGTTCTGCCACTGCCTTCGTATCCAAGAAATCAAACATGGTCATCTGGTGTCCGGATGGTTCCGCAAAAGACGGTTCTGCTTCCGGTGTCGGAAAAATCGTATAGGTTCCTTCTGCATACTGGTGAAGTTCTGAAAGAAGTTCTGTTTTCTGCTGGTAATTTGTCCCATACGCTTCAAAATCCAATGGAAGAGCTGCCAACGCTGCATCCATCTTCTGTAACAGTTCCTCTGTCTGCTCTGGATTCTCTAATACTGCCTCCATTTCTTTTCCTGGTTTTTCCCAGAAAAAATCATCCGTAAATGGTCTGTCTATCTCTTCCGGAAGACGGTCATAAAAGCGTAGTACCTTATTTGCCATCTGTTCCCGTTCATATTCCGGCATACGAGCATAATCTTCTGCCTGCAGGAACTGGTCATTCTTTATCAGATAAGCTACTCTATTTGCAACTTTATTCCAGGATAATAAAATTGACGTATATGGATTCCCATAAGCACCTCTTGCAAGAAACAATCCTTTTCCATCATAGTTTGCGTGTGAATCATCGGCACCAGACAGTGCATGACTGCTTCCACCGATCCCATACTGTTCCTTGATAAAACCTGTCCTCGATCTTTCATCTTCATGCAGCAGATAAAAGGAATACGTCCTAAGCCTGCCCTGCGAATACGCTCCACCTCCTGCAAGATAAGCATCAATCTCATCCTGTGTAATGAACATCGGATGTTCTTTCCAGGCAAAGCCCTCCCTAGCCTGATAAGGAATCACCTCATCCGCAAACTTCTGAAACTGCTTTGAGATATTTATAGGATTATAATGATGGAAACGCATAATAGAATGATTTTCTTCATAGGCTTCTGCCAGTGCATCCAGTCTTTCATTCAGTTCCGAAAGCCACTGGGGATCCTCCAGCTTTTCTTCCAGATAATCCGTGATCTCCGGATAGATACTGCGAAGATGTGGTAAATCCTCCTCATCGAAAACAATCTCCGCTACTCCTTCCGCCATATCCCCTTTCATATAGGCAAGAGCCTGGGCGTGTTCTTTTACTGCATTACTTCTTGCCGCATCCAATACAGACTGCGGTGCATATTCACCCTGGTCTAAAAGCTGATGGATACGTCCGCTGACATCTTCCCATGATAAAAATGCCTTATCTAAAATCTGGTCTGTGACCGTATGCCCCACTGCGATCTGCATCCCGGTTTCATCAAACCAGACCGAATATTCCTTTCCATCAATCTGAAAGCCTTTTCCACCTTTACGGTATTCACGCTTCACAAACTCCGTATATTCCTCCGGTGTCTGTTCACTCATGAAATTATAGATGATCCGGAGCTGGCTGGCTTTCCGGTTTCCTCCTGTCCGTAAGATCTCATCGACAACTTCCTCTGGAATCGGGATTTCTCCGGCATAAAGGGCAGCTGCCCTTTCCTCAATCTGCCGTCTTTGTTCATCTGCAGTTGGATATTCGGGCAAAGATAAAGCAGAGGCGATCTCTTCCTCTGCTTTACTCAATCCATCTTCTCTTGTATCTTCGACTAACTGTATACCAATTCCGTCAAGATGCTCTCTTCTGCTGTTGCCATCAGTGCGTTCATGTGTGCTGTCCATGCCATCGGATCTGCTTCCTTGTCCGGTGCCGGATTCTTCTCCAGTAATTTCTCCATCTGGCTGTCCATTCTCTCCTGTGCTGCTTTCTCGATCTGTTCCAGATGACGGTTCAGCTTCCCGGTCAGGAACAGGCTCTGATAAAGGCTGTTCCTGTGTTCCTTCAGAAATGTCCTCCGCAGCATCCCGTATTTCCCGATCGTCACTTCTTCCTCTTCGACGGTCAGATTCGGAAACAGGTAATCTCCCTTGCGATGATATGTCAGTTCCATAATCGGTTCCTCCTTCATTTTCAATATTTTCTTCTTTTTTCGTTTCTGCATCCTGGTTTTTAGTTTTGCGCATTAACTCGGTAAAGTTATTATAATTCCTTTCATTGGAATTTTCAACCTCTTTTCTCGCTTCTTCCAGAGAAATTTTATGTACGGTCTTTCCAATATCAATCAGAATACTCTCACTGAGTTGGCTTGCCGCATTTCCAAGGAAGGTGAGAACTGACAGACGGTTATAATCTGTGATATGCATGAAGTCCTCTTCTTCCAGAAGTTCCATCGGGTCAAGCCCGCATCGCCTGGAAAGCAGATAGTAAACACTGTCTGTTGCCAGCTGACGGAAATCACTGCGGATCGTCACCTCATCCAGATCTTCCAGATAAGTACCTTCTACAGCATATTCCAATCCATCCAGGTATTCCTCCAGATTGTCATTGACCATTTCCCTTGCGACCGCCATCAATGCGTCCTGCAAAGTTGCCGCATCCTTTTCTTCCAGAGCATAGACTTCTGCCAGATGGGTGAGGATCTCTTCTCTCTGGTGTTCCTGCATCTTCCAAAGATACGGGCTTCTGCCTCCGGCTACCATGTGGGTATCCGAAATATCAAACACATAACGAAGTTTGGTATTCTGCCAGGTTTCATCAAACAAGGCAATTCCTCTTGCACCACGATTTACCCAGCGTAACATCTTTTCATTCCATAGTTCCAGTGATGCACAGGCTGTTGCGTCTGGACGCTGTGCATGGATCAGAAGCTGGTCTGAAAAAGAATAACGATATAACCTTGATGCTGTGTCCATATAATCCATCCAATCCCCTGGCGAACTGCTCACTGATACGGCATGTTCCTGCACCAAGTTTCGGATGTCCTGTAGTTTAGACATTAAACTTCCCTCCTATCAATAAAAAAACAGCCCACTCTTTTTTAGAATTGGCTGCATAAAATGTACTTTACTTTTCGGAGAGAAAATGCTATATTCTAATTGAAAAGAGTAACCGCCCACAAGGTGGATGCTCCTGGATTAGGTTTTAATTTATTTTGCTCTCAAAGAGAGCTGCCTATCCTGTTGGCAGACAGGGTAGGCTATTTTTTTCGCTTGTTGTCCCTATTATCCAAATAGGCAAGCAAAGCAATCAGAAACGTACCGCCTAAGAACAATAAGCTCAAGACTTCGTATGTATCCATTCGCTCCACCTCCCTTCTTCTGTATCCCTTAACGGAATCTGAAAATCCAGGAGGTTTTTACCAACCCTGTACACGGTTACTCCAGTAATATTCTAACAGGTAACTCTCCGCAAAGCAATTTCTTTTTACTTCATACGGTTTTATATTCTGTTTTTCTCTTATTCTCTGGCCAATGCAGTTTCCATTCCAGATATTCCTCTTCTGTGATTCTTCCATCGCCCAATTTCTGCTTTTTCCCCATCCATTCCTGCAGATAAGACATTGTTTTTTTATCCCTCATTGTGATTCCAACTATTTCACTTTCTGAATCATTTAGCAGGAACAGATGAAAAAGCCCTCTATTTTCTTCATCCATCCAGAATAAAGTTTCCATTAATTCGTCCATTGTCGCAATTCCAGGACTTAAAAAATTTCGGACATCAACTTCCAATATTTCTGCTATCCGGATAAGCGTTTCCTGCTTCGGTGTACGCTGTCCACTTTCATATTGGGCGATTCTCACATCCGCACTACTTTCCCCATATCCTAATCTGCGTCCCAATTCCTTTTGAGTTATGTTGCGAAACATACGGATTTTTCTTATTCTTGCTCCTAATTTCAATTTCTTCTCCTTTTCAAAATGGGGCTGTGCAGTAACCACAGCCCCAGAACACTATTTATATTATCATTTGCGTTTTCTCTTAACTGTCACTACAGTTCCCAGACATCCTGCTGATACTGCAAGTGCCAGCACAAAAATAGCAATATTTGTATTATCTCCTGTTTTTGGTGAATTGGATACAGAAGTCGCATCAGAACCATGGGAACCAGGAGTGCTGACTCCCTGGTTTTCTGATGTTTCCGGAGTGTCTTTTTCCGGAGCTTTCTTATTTGTCAGATCCAGAGTATATTCAATCACAGGAGTACGGTCATTGACATATTCAAACTGAATCTTATGCTCGGTTTCATCAAGCTGATAGCCATCCAGTGTTTTTGTTTCTTTCAGGATATATGTGATTGCTTTTTTATACTGCCCATTCTTAAAAGTCGCAATCGGATAATTCTTTGATTCTGCATGGCCAGCACTGTCTGTTACCAGAGTTTCCAGAACTTTACCTTTGCTGTCACAAAGGGCAAATTCTACACCTTTCATTGGCTTCTTGGTATCTTTATCCGTTTTATTTAAGATTACCTTGCCCATTGCCTGTTCATCTTCCATTTTGGCTCCCTGAACATCTCCGGTGTCCTTAACCTCAAATGTCACTTTATTTGCCACAATATAGCCTTTCGGTGCTGTTTCCTCCAACAACGTATAAGTGCCGACTGAAAGTTTCTCTACATAATGGGGCTGATCACCAGATGTCCAGCTTTCCATAACTTCCTGGTTTTCATTAAGAATATACAGTTTAGCACCTTTGACCTCGCTACTTCCATCTGTCATATCAACTTTACTGATCAGAATTTTTGTTGTATCATCCTGCATTTCTACTTTCTGTATATCTGCAGTATTTTCTACTACAAACGTAATGGATTCTGCAGTTGCATAACCATCAGCAGGAATTGTCTCTGTTAATGTATATTTCTTTCCAACTTCCAGTTCCTTAATGATGTGTGGTGTGCTTCCGGAAGTCCACTCATCCACAACGTTTCCCTCTGAATCGGATACTTTCAGTTTTGCACCTGGTAATTCTTCCCCGGTTGTAATATCTGATTTTGTGATTTCAAAAGTAGTTGGCTCATCTTCATAAGTGAACTCAAAGGATACTTCTGCAACCTCTTCTCCCGCATAAGCAAAATCAAATTCCTTGATTTCTTCTGTTGTCACAAATCCAGCAGGAGCCTGCACTTCTTTTACATAGTAGTTGCCATTGATTGGAAGATCTGCCGTAAATACAATCCTTCCATCCTGATCCGTAGCTTTCTGCTCGATCATGGTATCTGCTTTCAGGATTACTTCGCCTTCTGCATTTAAAATATCATTCTTTGTATAAAGTGCAAATACTCCGCCTTCCAGAACACGGTCTGTATTTTTTTCTTTCTTAACTACAGTTACTTTTGCTTTCTGGCGGTTATTCTGCCAGTCCTCATCATAAGTCACAACCGGAGTATTCTGATCACGATAAGTCAGATCAACCTCTCTGATTTCTCCATCCAGAACATATCCATCCGCCGTCTCTTTTTCCTTTACATAATATTTGCCTAAAGGAAGATCTTCTGATCTTGCATATCCAAGAGCATCTGTCGTAATTGTTGCTACCAATTCGTCCTTTTTATAATAATCACTGCTTTCCCCATCTGCAGCCTTGATATCCTCCGCTGCATAAATTTCAAAAGTAACATCTTTCAAAGAACCTGTAACATAGCCAAATGCTGCGTCCATGCCGCCTGCCAGCATATCTTTCCAGGTAACTTCCTTGACAAATTCACCTTTTTTATTGATGATGATTCGTCCAACCGGAACAGCATCCTTCATTTCTACTTTTTGAACATCTGCAGTATCAGAAACTGTAAATTTCACTTCCTCCGCCTGCAGATAACCATATGGTGCAAACTCTTCCCGAAGTGTGTAGGTTTTTCCCACATGGAGTCTTTTTATTACATGAGCTTTTCCTTTTACAGAAGTCCATTTTTCTACTTCTTTTCCGTCTGAATCCAAAACCGTCAGTGTTGCTCCGTCAAGTTCCACACCTGTTGTAATATCTGATTTCGTAAATTCAGTTGTTGTCGGCTCATTCTTAAAAACGGTTTCCAGTTTTACTGTTTTTACTTCCTGTCCCTGATATTTCGCAGTCACCTCAATCTGCTCATCTGAAGATACAAAACCATCTGGTGCTGCCAGTTCTTTTATATAATAAGTTCCAAATGGCAGATCCTGCTCAAAAACAGTTTTTCCATCTTCACCTGTTACCGCTTTTGTAAGCAGTTCGTCTGCTTTTACCAGTACCTTATCCCCTGCTTTTATATCCTCTTTTGCGTAAAGACCAAACTCTGCTCCAGAAAGCCCTTTCTCATTTTCAGCATCTTTTTTCACAACTGACATTTCTACTTTCTGGCGGTCATTTATAAACTCTGCACTCTGTGAGATCACTGGTGTATCCTGGTCTGCATAGACGAAAGAAATTTTCTGTTCTTCTTCATTTAATACAAATCCCTCTGGTGCAGTCTTTTCTACCACTTTGTATTCTCCTAAAGGCAGATTATCAAGATTTGCTTTTCCGGATTCATCCGTTGTCAGTTCTGCAACTTTTGCACCCTTTGCATATTCCAGGATTCTTTTTCCTGTGTCATCTTTCTGGAAATCAGCTGTATAAATATCCTCTGCAGCATACACTTCATATACTGCACCGGAAAGGTTCTGAACTTCATACTTAAAATCATTCTTATAGGTCGAAAGAACCTCTCCTTTTTTCTGTACAGTGAGTTTTCCTTTCACCGGATGATTCTCATATGCAACTTCAATGATTGCATCACCTGATACCGGATCAGTCTGATACAGGGTATTGGTGTCCACCTGTATTTCGACATAATTTTTGTTAATGGTATAACCGTCCGGTGCTGTTACCTCTTCGATTCTATAATGACCGATTTTTAAATTCTGCGGCAGGATCAGATATCCATCTGTATCTGTGAAATAAGAGATATGTGTAACGGTTGTCGGGTATGTAGTTACCTGCTCTACATATTTTTCATGATCCATATCATAAATTTTAAACTCTGTTCCCGGAATTAGAACAGATTTTTTAGTCTCATCATCCTGTTTGATAATTTTCAGTTTTGCAGAAAATTCTTTATCCAAAAGAACTCTCCATGTCTGCGGCTCTGTTGGTTTATTCTCTGTAATCCGGACAATAAAATCATCTACAGGTTTGTAATTATGGGGTGTTGTAGTTTCTCTCACCAGATATGTTCCATATGGAATTGCAATGGATTTTACATAGCCTTTCTCATTTGTAAAAATTTCCGTTGCTCCATTTTCACCGATCACAACCGGCTCTGCAGAGGAAAAATCATAATTTCCATCCTCTTTTACCACCAAAGAAGATACCAGATATGCACTAAATCCAGCTCCTGATAGTAATGCAGCATCTGTGTCTCCATTATTGGCAGCTTTAATAAGTTCAAACGGCTGTTTCTTCACCGTTTCCAGTGAGGTACACTCTTTTTCTATAACCGCTGTCAGATCACCTTCATCACTGCATACAAGATCATATTCATGCTCGTCTGCCAGATATCCTACGGATGGGGTAATTTCCTTGATGTAATACTCTCCAAGATAAAGATTCTCTATCCTTGCTTTTCCTTCTTTATCGGTAGTTAGCGTACCAATCTGGCTTCCGGCTTTATAAATAACGCCTGTCTTTCCATCTGGATGGGTAATGTCGTTTCTTGCATAAAGTCCATACACCGCATTTTCCAGGGAAGCATCTCCCTGTGCCTTATTTTCTTTTGTCTCGGCATCTTTTTTATTCAAAGAGATTGCAGCACTGACCCTGTCATTCACAAAAGTATGACTGAAAGAAATTTTTGCCTGTTCATCATTGGTATAACTGAACTGGAAAGAATAAGTATCTTTCTCATTTCTGACATAACCAGCCGGAGCCTGGACTTCTTTTACATAATAAGAAAATCCCACTGGAAGATCTGCTTTAAATGCTGCTTTTCCATCAGTACCAGTAATTGCAGTCTCAATCAGAGCATCTTTTTTTACTGCTACTTTTCCATCCACAGTTTTCATATCCTGCGCTGCAAACAGAGCAAAATGCCCTCCGGATAGTGTATTTTCAGTATCTTTGTCTTTCTTTATCACCTGCACCACTGCTTTCTGACGGTCATTTGTAAAGGTAGTCTCTGAGAAAGCCGCTTCTGCAGTCTGCCCTGCATAAGAAATGGTTACTTTTTTTGTTTCTTTTGCATTATAAAAATTTTCCGGGGCCTGTGCTTCTGTTACATTATAGCTTCCAAGCGGAAGATTCTTTACCGTTACAGAACCGTTCTCACCTGTGATCAGATTTTTCGCTACTTCTGCGCCTTTTTTGTAAACTGTTTTTCCACCTGCTGTTACAATATCCTCGGCAGCATATACGTTATAAACAGCTCCTTTCTGACGGCGTTTCTCATACTGGAATGAAGTTCCATTTTCATCAGATACAGCTCCTACAAAAACTTCTCCCTCTTTATAAACGGTCAGATTTCCTTTCTGCTCTTTGTCCGTTACAGTCTGTTTGGTTGTACTGCCAACTACTAATTTCACTCCATACGAAGAAGCCTGGACAACATAACCTTCCGGTGCTGTAATCTCTTTTAAGTAAACAGTATCCTGTGTCTTGGTAAGAGTTACACGTGAAGAACCATTGCTGTCTGTTGGCGGCATTTTAGCAATCAGCTTTGTGCAGGCGTTATCACTATATACCCCATACACGGCTCCAGCTAGATTTTTTCCAGTATCTCCATCTTTCTTTGTAATTTCAATAACTGCTTCTTCCGGCCAGTCAACTGTAATCTGCAGGTCAGAGGAATCTGTATAGTAGCCAAAACCAATGTCCTGTGAACTCTCCAGTTTTAAAAGCATTGCATGGAAATCCAGGGGAAAATTGGAAGTGATCGCATACTTTCCTTTCAGACTGCCCATATTGGCTGTTGTAGCTACAAGATGAAATTTCTCTCCACCTTTTACAGTGACATTTCCAGATGCCGTCTTTCCTGTAGTTTCGTTGACAAGGCTCACACCATTTTCCAGATGAATGGTAATGGTAAATGCTTCATTTGCCTTCCAGGTAAAACTTTCTGTTTCCTTTCCCGTTGCATTAACGGAAAGTCCTGGAAGAAGTTTCATTGCTGTCGGATCAGGCATTTTAGCAAGAGCTGCTTTAATCTCTTTCAGCATATTTTTAGCGGTTGTAGAAAGCGCACCTCCAAATCCGGATTCGCCATCATATAAATAGTCAACCAGGTAATGCTGCATGGCTCTTGTCTCAGAACTGCATCCATATTTTTCCATAATGGATTTTACATTATATCCATTGAATGTATGTCCCCATCCTGGACCGCCATATCCATAGAATAAGGCTTTTCTCAAATATTTATCATCTCCGCCTTCATCCAGTTCAACCATATTTTTATATGTTGTCCCACTTGGAGGTGACTGCATGGAGTGCTGCATACAATACGCATTTACTGTATAAGTCTTTCCGCCTGCTTTGTAACGAACATATTTGTAGCTGTCATTTCCACCCTGTCCCATAACTGTATCAAACGGATGAAGCTGGCCATCTGAATAATAGTAATATTTATTTGCTTCAATATTTGTTGCATCATCCCATGGAGTATCGGTTGCAAGTAACATGATACCGTTTTCTGCCTGATCCATGGAAACACTTAGGTCAATGTCATCTGCTGGCATTTCAAAACTGAATTTATCCGATTCTTCGTGATAAGTCACCTCAGAATACAATAAATCTTCTGTATTCTCTGTCTGGTTTGCCTGTACTTTTGTTGTTCCTACTGCAATTAAGCTGCCTTGCGGCATATCTCCAGAAAAAACAACGGTTTCTCCTGGCTGATACTGTCCATCTTCATGGTTCAGCTCAATATGAAATTCCTCTCCACGAACAATATTTACCTGATAATTTCCATCTGCATCTTCTGTTTTCTCTGTTCCATCTGTAAAAGAGTCGTCTGTCGCCTCTGGCATTTCTTCCGGATCTGTATCTGTAATTTCTTCAAATGTGCTGTCTGTATCCGGATTATCATCTATGGCAGGTTCTTCTGTTGAAACTTCCTCAGACGGGTTTTCCGGGATTGGTGTATCTATTGGCTCTTCCTCAACCGGAATTTCTGTCGGAGTTACTTCTTCATAGATTTCATCCTCTGACGGAATTTCTACATTTACCTCATTCTGCACAGGTTCTTCACTCTCTGCAGTGCCTATGGCTGGTTCCTCGCCTTCTGCTTCATTCTCATCTTCCTGGTTGCTTACAGATTCCTGATTCTCAGATTCAGCAACCTGCACCACCGCTTCCTTTACAATCAGCTTACGATTGATCTGATAAATTGGGTGGCCACTTACTGGCTCTACATAATAAACAGCTTTGTATGTATCTTCGTAATCTGTTGTAAAGTCCTGCTTTTCCTCATTTTTTGCCTCATGGAAAGTGATCTTCACCTTTTTTTCATCTGGTATTTCCAGTCCGGTAAAATCTTTCTCCACTTCAAAAATACTGCCTGTTTCCAGTTCCAGATCTTTTGCTTTTACCACCTCATCTGCATCAAGTTCATTTTTTACCTCTTCGTATAACGGTGGCTCTTCTGGCACTGGCACTACATCTGCCGCATAGGACAGTATTGGAGATAGAATTGTAGATAACACTGTAAGCATTGCCAAGAATCCCGACAAAAATCTTCTCATATTTTTTTTATTCTTCATTCTTTTTTCCTTTCTTCCGTTCCGGGAAAATCAACTGAAACTTTGGATTTCCGGTTTCTGAAACCTCCATCTTTATAGTTGCTTCATACTTCCTTTTTGTTTTCTCTGATACCAGATCTTTGAAATGCACCTGCTTCTCACTCAGCAGCTTCCTGACAGTTGCTTCATCAAGCGTTTTTCCCTGACTCTCAAAAAATCGGTTATTTTTCCATAAAGTAAAACTGCAATCACTTCCTGAACAATAATAATTTCTCTTTCCCACATAAACCTTATTGCCGCATCTAGGGCATTTTCCAATTTCTTTCCGACCATCTGAAAATAGTTTCTGGTATTCTTCCACTGGCTGTCCATTATCACTTACCAATTTGGTAACCATTTTTTCAATTTCGAAGAGAAATTCTTCTACATTTTTCTGGCCTCTGGAAATCAGTGTCAGATCATTTTCCCATTCTGCTGTAAGTTTTGGTGATTTGATCATTTCCGGAAGAATCCTGATCAGATTTCTTCCATCTGCTGTAGGTAATATCTGCTTCTTTTTACGCTCAATAAAGCCTTTCTCAATCAGTTTTTCAATAATCGCTGCCCTGGTAGCCGGAGTTCCAAGCCCTTTTCTCTCTGCGTCTTCTATCGTATCCGAGCTTCCAGCGTGTTCCATGGCACTAAGGAGCGTATCCTCCGTATAATGTTTCGGCGGTGCTGTAAAATGTTCACTAAATTTTACAACAACACATTCAAATACCTGTCCTATTTTTATATCTGGAAAATCACTTTCCTCCTCTTCTGGCTTTTCTGCATTTTTCCCATATGATTTAAAGAACCGTTCTTCCACTTCTTTCCATCCATATTGGAGAACATTCTTTCCAGATGCAGTAAACAGTTCTCCATGACAGGAAATTTCAGTCTTAATACTCTCATATATGTATTCCTGTTCCGATGCACATAATAACTTTGATGCAATCAGCATAAGAATTTCTTTTTCTCCACCCGGAAGTGCTTTTAAATCCGTGTTTACAATTTCTACCGTTGGTATAATTGCATGATGATCTGATACCTTTTTGCTGTTTAAAAGTCTTTTTATCTCTGGTTCCGAACCCTTCATTGATATTTCTGGAAATACTCTATTTACCGCATCAATAACCAAAAACGCATTTTCTTCCATATCATCTGTAAGATATTGGCTATCCGTCCTTGGATACGTCACCAGTTTCTTCTCATAAAGGCTTTGGGTATAGTCCAAGGTTTGCTGTACCGTAAATCCAAAAAGACGGTTTGTTTCCCTCTGTAATGTGGTCAGATCATATAATTTCGGCGGCTGTACCTTTTTCTTCTCTTTCTTTACTGAAAGAATCTGTGCAGTTTCATCCTTCATATCCTCCATCATCTGAACGGCAGTACTTTTCTCTTTTATCCGGCTGCTTACAGCATCCAATCCATCCATCAGAAGATGAACCAGATAATACTTCTCTTTCTGGAAGTTCTCGATGTTCTTTTCCCGTTCCACCAGCATTGCAAGTGTAGGTGTCTGCACCCGACCTACAATCAACCGATGGTGGTACAGCACCGTAAACAGTCTGGTTGCATTAATTCCCACCAGCCAGTCTGCTTCACTTCTCGCCACCGCAGAATAATAAAGATCATCATATTCATGTCCATCTTTCATCTGCTGAAATCCTTCCAGAATTGCTTTTTCCTCCATGGAAGAAATCCACAGTCTTTTAAAGGGAAGTTTACATTCTGCCTGATTATATACCAGACGGAAAATCAACTCCCCTTCTCTTCCTGCATCTGTTGCACATATAATTTCTGTGACATCTGCTCTGTGAAGCAATTCCTTTAAAATCCGAAACTGCCCTTTGGTACTTTCTTTGATCTGATATTTCCAATTCTCCGGGATCATGGGAAGTGTCTCATATCTCCATGCTTTCCAGTCATCCCGGTACTGATCCGCACTAGCCAGTTCAATCAAATGCCCAATACACCAGGAAACCAGATATTCTTTTCCTTCCAGGTAGCCATCTTTTACGTTTGTGGCATGAAGCACCTTCGCAATGTTTCTGGCTACGCTGGGTTTTTCCGCAATTACAAGCTGCAATTTTCTATCTCCTTTCTGCACCTGTCGCTGTAATTAAGTGAAACAAAGTTATTCCTCTGATTCTTCGTCTTCTACTTCACCTTCCATTTCATATTCTTCTAATTCTTCATCATCCTCACGAATTGTATCTTCTTCCTCCTCATCGTCGTCCTCGTCCTCTTCATAATCAAAAGAAGTATTTCTTCCTTTCATAAATTTCCAATAATAGTAAGCACCACAAACTCCTGCCAGAACCAGCAGCATTAATAAAATCGTGCCGGAATTATTGCTTTTCTCCTCAGGTTCTTCCTTTTCTTCCGGTATGATCGTAACTTCTGATTCTGGTGTCTCTGTGATCTTCTCTGTTTCAAGTGGCAGTGCGGATTCTGCAATAGCCTGGTTCTGTGGAAGTGTGACCATGTTGGTATCCGTAAAGTTCAACAGATCATTTTCGCCTACCTCTGTAAGAAGATAAACATTTTCATCCGTTTTATCCTTATCTACAATCAGATAAAAAACCTTATCACTTTTTGTCTTGATCGTATAAAATTCCTTTCCCCCCTTGTCCTGAACTGTTCCTGTTGTCATGCCGGAAGCAGAACTTTCTCCCTGCCCCCGCCCGGTATCTGCTTCTGTAGCCGTTTCATTTCCTGTGTTTTCTGGTTCTGTTGGTGCAGTAGCAGTCTCGTTCGTTGTCTGATGTTCCGTTACGGTTGCCGTAGCACTGGTGGGCTTACTTGCAGTTCCATCGGCTGGCAAAGAAGCTGCATTCTGCTCCGTTCCGGAAACCTCTGTATTCTCTTTTACTGCATCTGGATTTTCATAATAAGGGTTTCCTACTTTATAGATCTCTGACATATTTCCTGCTTTGTCTTTTGCCTGCAGGGTAAAGTATTCATAGGAAGTATCCGCTTTTTGCAAACGGACATTTAATGTATTATTCGTCAGTTCTGTGAATTCATTTCCATTGACATACAAAGCAGCAATTCCCGATTCCGCATCAACTCCCTGCACGATCAGTATCCCATTCTTCGCAGCCGCAATAATAGTTGGTTTGGTTTTATCAAAACACTCTATGTAACGATTCTGCTCATAAGTATTTCCATTCTGATCGGTAACTCTCACATAAATACTACAATTAGAAGAGATGGATACTTCCATATTTCCGGTTATGTCTGACCATCCTCCATTTTCTGAAAGTCTTGCTTCTACTTTTGCAATAGAAAAAGCACCTGTATTCTTTGTATCTTCCACTTGAATTTTTACGGTTGCCGTATCTGTCTGCCAGCCTTCGGGTTCTGTAAAGGTAATCCCTACTTCCGGTGTTTCCGTCACATCATTTCCTGCATCTTCCTGTGCCTGTTCCACTGGATCTGCAAGAATTTCAGCTTCTGATTCATCTGAAAAATCAACATCTTCCGGGCTGCTTTCTTCTGATGATTCCACTTCTACATTATCTGCCCATACAGTCAGACTTCCGGGCGAACTATAAAAGAAAGCTCCTGCCGGAAGTCCTGCTAACGTAGCTGCGGTTAAAAATACAGCTGCTCTTTTATGAAATTTCTTCATTTTCTGTCTGCTCCTTTTCTCTGGTTTCCAATATCTTTTTTTGTTCCTCCTTGCTGATATCAATCATCAACTGAAGTTCCTCTGCGGAAACTCCATTGCTTCGGATAATTTTCAGATACTCCATATCCTCTGCCTGTTTCTTCTGTTCTTCCAGATCCCTTGCTTTTTTCTGTAGCTTTTCAATCTTAACGTAGGTTCTTGCAAGTTCTTCTTTTATTCGTTCAATGTTCAAATACGCTCCTCCTTATGGCCTGCCAAAAGCATAAAAATGAGACTGCCAGTATGCAGAATTAATGGACGTATACTGAATTGGATTTCCACAATGGATCATCTGTCCATCTCCGGCATAAATTCCTACGTGGGTAACCGGCTCTCCCGCATCATACGTCCCAGTGAAAAAGATAATATCTCCTGGCCTTGCTTCTTCTGGTGATACAGACATGCAAATGTCATAAATCCCCTGTGCAGTAAGTCTTCCCATATTGCAGACACCCGAATTGGTAAACACATAGCTTACAAAACCAGAACAGTCAAAAGAAGTCTCCGGGCTGGAACCGCCCCATACATACGGCATACCAAGATATTTGTCTGCTTCCGCAAATAATCTCCGCACAGTCTCATCATCATAACTGCCGCCTCCACCATACAGCCCGCTATCTCCGGTACTGATATAAAAAACAGGATTATAATATTCCCCATCTTTGACCAGTTCCAAATATAACTGGCTTCCGGTTGCACTTCCTGTACTTCCCGTTGTACCAATTACAGTATCTGTTGTTACTTCCTGACCATTTGCTACCGAAATGCTCTGCAGATAAGCGTATTTAATCTGCACACCTTTTTTATCCTGCGTAACTACATAATTTCCAAAAGTTCCGCTATATCCTACATCTACAACAAAACCATTCATCGCTGACTTCACTTCTGTTCCCTGTCGTACATTAATCGTCACACCTCTGTGAAGTTGTGTCTGCCCGGTTCCATTGTTTACAGAATACCCATAATAGGTACTGATATAGGCATACCAGTTTAACTCAACCGGAGTTTTATATGTCTGTAAATTTCCTCTGTTGGAATAGACCTCTTCATAAATTTCCTGCTCATCCTCTTCCATTCTGGACAGAATAACACTTCTAAGCGGTTTTGCCTGAACAGAAACATTCAGTACATCTGCAGTTACTGTACGGGTAACTTCCACAGAGTTCTGATTGCCCTCTGCCAGAAAACATTCCCAGGTCTGATGACCATGTGCCTCAGCTACTGCGTGATTATCATAATAAACATCAAACTGGACACCATACTGGGCAAAGTTTCCAGTATCTTCTACGGTGTACTCAATCCCATTCATCACTACTTTCGTCCCCATTGGAAGAAATGGGTTTGCAGCATCAACCGCAAGCGTATGATTAGCCTGTGGCATTGCCCCTGAAGCAGTAGGTCCTCCACTCCACACGCCACAGCAGATGGGACAATTACAGTATCCACTGGTCACAACATTTCCCAATGACTGCCCTACCTGTATTGTAGATGTTTCCTGCCGGGTTTCACTTTTTTCCTCTACGGTGATTCCGTACTGTAAAGAAAAAATTGTTTCCAGTTCTCCTTTTATCTCATCAAACTTAAAATCCCCATAACTGGCAGTCAGATAACTGATCAATGTATGAGGATCATGGCCGATTTCACCAATGTTATATCTGTATTCATCTTTTCCTGGATACCGTGCTTCCATCTGGTTTATTTTCTGTTGAAGACTGGCTTCCAACTGCGTATAATACAACTCTGCTTTTTCAATTTCGTCCGGATCCGCAATGTAACTGGAAGCGATTACCGTAGAAATTCCATTAGAAAACATAGCCGAACAGGAAGCAAATCCTGTCATTACGGAAAGAAGCAAAATCAATAACAACCCCATTGAGATCAGAGTAGTTACATTTCTTACAAATACTTCCTGTGCCTTTCTTGCAATTTTAGTAGCAAGATTTACTGACCGGATTGAGGTGTCTTTTGTTTCTTTTGCGATCTTCCCAGCCCGGTATGCCATCTGATACTCTCGCTTAATCCTCTGCTTCTGTATTAATTTTCTGATCAGCTTTTTCTGCATCTCTGGATGTTCTTCCAGATATTTCTGATATTGATACCTGGATGCACTCTTCCAGGCTCTTTTCTCTAAACGGTTTTCTTTATGTATCTGACTGCGGTTCTTCCGGATATTTCTACTGCTATGTTCCTGTAATATCCACTCACCTGAACGCACCAGCTTATGTGCTGCATCTACAGCACTGTTTTCCTCTTCGTCTTCGCCTGCTTTCTGATATACTGCATTTTTTAATGCTTTCTTTGGAACAGAAGACAAGGTTTTCTTTTTACCATCCGTTTTCCCTGTTTTTTTGTCGAAATATAAATGGTACTTTACCTTTGCTTTCTGTTCCTCATTTGTTTTCTTGGTATAAACAGAATCTTTCGGAATTTTGTTCTGCCTCTCAGCTTCCTGTTTTCTTGCAGCCTTATCCACTTCCTGATAAGTTTTTATTGTTTTCGGCTATATTTCTGCTTTCCTTTTTTTCGGTTTGTAGAAACATCATTCTCCTCTGCCTGAAAATGTCC
>ENA-OQDC01000702-OQDC01000702.1-human-gut-metagenome-genome-assembly--contig:-NODE-702-length-21906-cov-7.922219_pt1 | contig 21906 bp, 19 predicted proteins | sample MGYA00242770_ERZ504601 | MGnify/ENA primary metagenome ERZ504601 (study PRJEB26092, sample SAMD00036305) | human gut metagenome | host: Homo sapiens | study: EMG produced TPA metagenomics assembly of...
GAATTGTCACATTGTAGCCTCTGGCTTGCAGTAATTTACCTATTGATGATTGAAATAATACCTTTACCTAATGAGGAGGCAACACCACCAGTTTACGAAGATATAACTTAGTTTTCTCCCACTACTTAATATTTTTTAAATGTTATTTTCTTAATTATCAATATCGCAATATTTATCAAATGTTGCAAAATTACAAAATCATTTTTCAATATCGTCGGATATGCTTTAAAAAATCATTTGATGAAATTGAATTTATCATTCGTTATTATATTAAAGGAAACAGTTTTTTTGGGAAAAGGAAAATTAAGTGTAATTTTTTGCACAAAACTAAAAAATAGTATGAGAAAAAAGTATATGTTTGACTATAGTGCTTGCTGTATTCTGTATGGGAGAGGCATCGGCACAGAAAGTAACCAAGACGAAAGAAGATCCGGCTGTGAAAGCCTTTTCTGATTCATTATCAGCTTTGAGCGCATCTTATTTTGCTTATTTCAGACTGTGGGATGATTTGAATATCCCGGCTCCCCGGTGGGTACGTCCTAATCCGGCTTTTTTATAAGTTGTTTGTTCCGCCCACTTATTATGAAGCTCCTATAAAAGAAATTTTTGAAATAAAATGGAGTCCGGATACGAAAATAATGACGGCTGTTGATTCGCTGTATATGGGGAAACGCGACTCTGTATCTGCTGCTATATATCAGCTGCCCGATTTGGAAACCTTGGCCGCTGCAGACCGTTGGTCGAATAATATATTAAGGAATTATTATTTGCAATATCCGGGCAGACTGGTGAATAACGAACTTTATTTGGCCGACCTGAAACCACTGGAAAATAATCAGATAGTAAAAAGACCAAGGAAAGAGAAAATCAAAAGTTTCCTTCAACCGGAAACACCGGTGGAAAGCTTGACTACGGATAATGAATTGTTGGTGGTACGTCCTAACTTTTGGACGCATAAGGGGAATGGATATGTTCAGTTCACACAACATTATATTTCAGATAACTGGTATAAAGGTGGTGAAAGTACTAATGCGCTATTGTCTGGCTTGGTGCTGGAAGCTAATTTTGATGACCGCCAGCGTATAGAGTTTGAAAATAAGCTGGAAATAAAATTGGGTTTTGTTACAGCACCGTCAGATACAGTGCATAAATATAAGACGAATGCCGACTTGTTTCGTTTAAACAGTAAACTGGGTGTGAAAGCGTTCAAAAACTGGTATTATACTTTGGCGGGCGAGTTCAAGACCCAGTTTTTTGGGAATTATAAGACGAATACGAATGATATGATTTCTAATTTTCTGTCTCCCGCCCAATTGGATATAACCCTCGGTATGGACTTTAAGCAGAATAAGAAGAATTATTCATTGTCTTTGTTAGGATCTCCACTGGCGTATACTTTTATGTATATCAGTAATGATAAGATAACTGATCCGGGTGCTTTTAATGTGGATCTGGGGCATAAAACAGCAAATCTTTCGGTTCGAAATTTACAGGTAATCTGACTTGGAAAATTATTCCCAGTATTGTGTGGGAATCTAAATTGGAGTACTTTGACAACTTATGACACTAATTGCCAGTTGGGAAAATACATTCAATTTTTGTATTGAACCGCTATTTGTCTACTAAGTTGTTTGTTCATGACGCGTTATGATGACGGTGTGACATTGACTGAGGATAACAAGAGTTATTTCCAGCTTAATGAGTTGTTAAGTTTCGGTTTTAATTACAAATGGTAAGCTAGGATTTAAGATTTCGAATAATAAACTTTGTTAATCGTGACATAGTTTCTAAATTATACTTACTTTTGCCTTGATTTTGCAATGTCGAGATTACAAATATGAGCGAAAGTATAAATCATACAGGATTTGTAGAGAAGATCGATGGCGACACCGTCTTCGTCCGCATTACCCAACAATCCGCATGCTCGGGATGCCACGCACAGTCTATGTGCTCGGCATCCGAGAAAAAGGATAAGATCATTGAGGTACCCGATCGGTCGGGACGGTTTCACGTAAACGAGGTAGTGATAATATGCGGACAAAATTCCATGGGACTTCAGGCCGTATTGCTAGCATTTGTCATTCCTTTGGTGATAGTCGTGGGGGCCATCGTAATCGGGACGAATCTACAATGGGACGAGACCACGAGCGGGTTAACCGGTTTATCGCTTTTACTGCCTTATTACTGTATACTATACTTAATGCGTGACAAACTAAAAAGACGATTTATATTTACTTTGAAAAAACTTAATTGATAATATATCATGATTTTAATTGCCGTTATTTCATTAGGAGCAATCGGGGCGGTCGGAGCGGTTTTCCTCTACGCTGCTTCCAAGAAATTTGAAGTCTACGAAGATCCTCGCATCGCACAAGTACAGGAAGTCCTTCCCGGGGCGAACTGTGGAGGTTGCGGTTATCCGGGTTGCGCCGGATTCGCAGGCGCTTGCGTAAAAGCTGACTCATTAGACGGATTGCTCTGCCCCGTTGGTGGTGGCCCGGTCATGGCCAAGGTCGCTACAATACTGGGTAAAGAGGCGGGTACAGCCGAACCCATGGTAGCCGTTGTCCGTTGCAACGGAACTTGTCAGGCCCGCCCACGTACAAACTCTTATGATGGAACGAAAAGTTGCGCCATCGCCTCTACCCTTTACGGAGGCGAGACGAATTGTTCTTTCGGTTGCCTAGGTTATGGCGACTGCGTGAACGCCTGCGCTTTCGACGCCATCCACATCAACCCGGCTACGGGAATCGCCGAGGTAGACGAGGAAAAATGTACTTCCTGTGGTGCTTGTGTGAAGGCTTGCCCGAAGAATATCATCGAGCTAAGAAAGAAAGGACCTAAATCACGCCGGATTTACGTGTCTTGCGTAAATAAGGACAAGGGAGCCGCCGCTCGCAAGGCTTGTGCCAACGCTTGTATCGGCTGTGGCAAATGTGCCAAGGAATGTCCGTTCGAGGCAATCACCGTAACAAATAACGTAGCTTATATCGATTATACGAAGTGTCGTTTATGCCGCAAATGCGTGGCTGTATGTCCGACAGGAGCTATTCATGAGCTGAATTTCCCTCCTCGCAAGGAAGCCGCTCCCGCTCCGAAAGCGGAGACCGTGAAACCGGCGCCGAAGGCAGAGGCTACCGTGAAACCGGAAGCCACACCGAAAGCTACAAGTGAAGAAAAAACAAATCTAAATTAAAATCTAATAGTATGCTAAGGACATTTCGAATCGGAGGTATACATCCCCCCGAGAATAAACTGTCTGCCGGTAAGAAAATTACGGCTCTCGCTACGCCTAAACAGGTGATTATCCCCCTCAGCCAGCATATCGGTGCCCCAGCGCAGGCCGTGGTGAAGAAAGGGGATCTGGTAAAGGTGGGTACATTGCTAGCCAAGGCGGGTGGTTTCGTATCAGCGAACATCCACTCTTCCGTATCCGGCAAAGTGAACAAGATAGATAACGCTCTCGACGCTAGCGGATACAAACGTCCCGCTATCTATATAGATGTGGAAGGTGATGAATGGGAAGAGACGATCGACCGCAGCGAGACCTTAGTGAAGGAGTGCACGCTGTCTTCCAAGGAAATCGTGGATAAGATCGCCGCTTCCGGTATCGTCGGTCTGGGTGGAGCGACTTTCCCTACGCAGGTGAAATTGATGCCGCCTCCCGGAAACAAGGCAGAGATCGTAATCATCAACGCCGTGGAGTGTGAGCCTTATCTTACTTCCGACCATTCGTTGATGCTGGAGAAAGGCGAGCAAATCCTAGTCGGTGTCACGATCCTAATGAAAGCGGTCAACGTGAACAAGGCCGTGATCGGTATCGAGAATAACAAGCCGGACGCTATCGCCCATCTGCAAAAGTTGGCGGTAAATTATAAAGGTATAGAGATCATGCCGCTTAAGGTACAATATCCGCAAGGAGGCGAGAAACAATTGATCGACGCCGTTATTCGCCGTCAGGTAAAAAGTGGTGCGCTTCCTATCTCGGCGGGTGCCGTGGTACAGAACGTAGGAACTGCTTATGCCGTTTACGAGGCGGTACAAAAGAATAAACCGTTGTTCGAGCGTGTGGTGACGATCACGGGTAAGGCGGTAGCTAATCCTTCCAATTTCTTGGTTCGTATGGGAACACCGATCAGTTGCTTGATCGAGGCCGCAGGTGGCCTGCCCGAGAATACGGGTAAGATTATCGGTGGCGGACCGATGATGGGTAAAGCGTTGATCAGCGCCGAGGTGCCGGTTTGCAAAGGAAGCTCCGGTGTTTTATTACTGACAACGGAGGAATCTGTCCGCAAGCCGATCCGGGATTGCATCCGTTGCGCCAAATGCGTAGGTGTCTGCCCGATGGGATTGAACCCTACCCTATTGATGAACGCCACGGAATTCCAGAATTGGGAATTGGCGGAGAAGAACTATATCACCGACTGTATCGAGTGCGGGTCGTGTAGTTATACCTGTCCGGCCAACCGTCCGTTGCTGGATCAGATCCGGTTGGGTAAAGGAAAAGTTATGGGTATTATCCGGTCTAGAAAGTCATAAAACAAGAGCAACATGGAAAATAATTTATACGTATCGCCCTCGCCCCACATCCATGGAGGCGACAGCATAAGCAAAAATATGTATGGTGTACTGATTGCCCTTATCCCGGCTTTCTTGGTATCCCTTTATTTCTTCGGTCTGGGAGCGTTGATCGTTACGGTCGTATCGGTTCTGGCCTGTATGATATTCGAGTATTTGATCCAGCGATTCCTGATGAAAAAGGAACCGACCCTTTGCGATGGCTCCGCTATCCTGACGGGCGTATTGCTGGCCTTCAACCTACCTTCCAACCTTCCGGTCTGGATCATTATCATCGGAGCGTTGGCGGCGATCGGCATCGGCAAGATGTCTTTCGGTGGATTAGGTAATAATATTTTCAATCCGGCGTTGGTCGGACGTGTATTCTTATTGATCTCCTTCCCGGCGCAGATGACGACTTGGCCGGTGGTAGATGCCTTGAACGTTTTCCCGATGACTTATACGGACGCCCAGACCGGTGCGACGGTACTGTCGTTGATGAACGAGGGCGTGACCGAGCTTCCGTCTTACGGGAATATGCTTGTAGGGGCTATGGGAGGTAGTCTCGGTGAAGTGAGCGCCGTGGCCTTGATCCTCGGTCTTTTATTCATGCTATGGAAAAAGATCATCACTTGGCAGATCCCGGTATCCATCTTGGCTACCGTATTCGTATTCACGGGCATCATGCACTTGGTGAATCCGGTACAATACGCCAGCCCGTTCGTTCATTTATTATCCGGTGGTTTGTTATTAGGCTCCATCTTTATGGCGACCGACTACGTAACCTCGCCGATGAGCAAGAACGGAATGCTTGTCTACGGCGTGGGAATCGGAATCCTTACCACGGTGATCCGTTTGTTCGGGTCTTACCCGGAAGGTATGTCGTTCGCTATCCTGATCATGAACGCATTTACTCCGCTAATCAACAGCTATATCAAACCTAAACATTTCGGAGGAAAGTAAGCATGGCAAAATTAAAATCAACATTACCCAATATGCTCCTTTCACTAACAGGCATTTGCTTGGTAGCAGGGGCGATCCTAGCCGGAGTGAACCAGTTTACCGCCGGCCCTATAGCGGTAGCCAAAGCGACCGCCTTGGAGGAAGCGATTAAAGCCGTTGCTCCCGAGTTCGACAACAAACCGACTGAGGACGTCTATATGGCCGTCTCCTCCGATGGTGATTCCCTCAAGATTTATCCTGCCAAGAAAGGCGGACAAGTCGTTGGCGGAGCTGTAGAGAGTAATACGAAAAAAGGCTTTAGCGGTGAGATACGGGTTATCGTAGGTTTCGATATGGATGGCAAGATCTTGAACTATTCCGTATTGCAACACGCCGAGACTCCGGGCTTGGGAGCCAAGATGCAAGAATGGTTCCGTGCGGACAAGAACAAGCAAAGTGTCTTGGGACGTACGATTCCGGACGGAGGCTTAAAAGTAACAAAAGATGGTGGCGATGTGGACGCTATCACGGCAGCGACAATCTCCAGCCGTGCGTTCCTCGATGCCGTGAACCGTGCGTATAGCGCATTCGCTGGCGTAGACGGACTAACGGGTGCCACTTCAACTGATAACAAATAAAAAGGGAGGACAGAACAATGAGTAATCTAAAAATATTGATGAATGGTATCATCACGGAGAACCCGACATTTGTATTACTGTTAGGTATGTGTCCTACCTTGGGAACGACCTCTTCGGCCATCAACGGCATGAGTATGGGATTGGCTACGATGTTCGTATTGATTTGCTCGAATATCGTGATTTCCGCCTTGAAAAACGTAATCCCCGACTTGGTGCGTATCCCGGGATATATCGTTGTGATCGCGACGTTCGTGACCGTAGTGCAGATGTGCATGGAAGCGTTCGTCCCGGCTTTATACGCTAGCTTGGGATTATTTATCCCGTTGATCGTGGTAAACTGTATCGTACTAGGACGTGCCGAGGCTTTCGCTGCGAAGAACGGCGTAGTCCCATCCGCTTTCGACGGAATCGGTATCGGACTGGGCTTTACGATGGCTCTTACGCTGCTGGGCGCTTGCCGTGAGTTCTTGGGAACCGGTAAGTTATTCAACGTAACCTTGATGCCCGAGGAATATGGTTCGCTGATCTTCGTATTGGCTCCGGGAGCGTTTATCGCCTTGGGTTATCTGGTAGCAATAGTAAACAAACTGCGTAAAGCATAATAAACGGATCATATGGAATATATATTGATATTTATCGCCGCCGTATTCGTTAATAACGTTGTACTGGCACAGTTCTTGGGAATTTGTCCGTTCTTGGGGGTATCTAAGAAAGTGGAGACTGCCGCAGGCATGGGAGCCGCCGTTACGTTCGTGCTTACGATCGCCACGATTGTTACATTCCTCGTGCAAAAATACATATTGGACGCTTTCGGATTAGGGTTCATGCAGACGATCAGTTTCATCTTGATCATCGCCGCCTTGGTTCAGATGGTGGAAATCATATTGAAGAAGGTCTCTCCCGCCCTTTACCAGGCGTTGGGCGTATTCCTTCCGTTGATCACCACGAACTGCTGTATCTTGGGTGTGGCGATCCTTGTAATCCAAAAAGAGTATAATTTATTAGAATCTGTGGTATATGCTATCTCGACCGCTATTGGATTTGCGCTAGCTTTGATTATCTTCGCGGGTATTCGGGAGCAACTAGCCATGACGCATGTTCCGGAAGGCATGAAAGGCACTCCTATCGCCTTGATAACGGCCGGTTTGCTAGCTATGGCTTTTATGGGATTCTCGGGTATCGTATAACAAACTTATCTAAATGAACACTAGAATGAAAAAGAAGATTTTAGTAGCGGGCGGAACCGGTTATATCGGCTCACACACCACAGTAGAATTGCAGAACGCCGGATATGAGGTAGTCATTATCGACGATTTGTCAAACTCGAATATCGAGGTGCTCGATGGTATCGAGAAAATCACGGGCATCCGTCCGGAGTTTATCCAATTGGATCTAAAGGATAAGGAAGGTACTCGCAAGGCATTGGAAGCTCATCCGGGCATCAAAGGCATTATCTTGTTCGCCGCTAGCAAGGCGGTAGGAGAATCCGTACAGCAGCCTTTGAAGTATTATCGCAATAATATTGTCACTTTGGTGAACTTGTTGGAGATGATGCCTGAATTCAATATCGAAGGTATCGTATTCTCTTCCTCTTGTACGGTATACGGACAACCGGATCCGGAGAACTTGCCGGTAACCGAGAATGCCCCGATCAAACCCGCTATGTCTCCTTATGGAAACACGAAGCAGATCAACGAGGAGATTATCCGGGATACGATCCATGCGGGAGCGCCTTTCAAGAGTATCATCTTGCGCTACTTCAACCCGATAGGCGCTCACCCAAGCGCAGAGATCGGCGAGTTGCCAAATGGTGTTCCCCAGAACTTGATCCCGTACTTGACACAGACGGCTATGGGTATCCGCAAGGAATTAAGCGTATTCGGCGATGATTATGATACGGCAGACGGCTCTTGCATCCGTGACTATATCAATGTCGTAGACTTGGCGAAAGCGCATGTAATCGCTATGGACCGTATGCTTGAGAATAAGTCTGATGAGCATATCGAGATATTCAACCTAGGTACCGGCAATGGTGTTTCTGTCCTTGAACTGATCAATACCTTCGAGCAGACAACAGGCGTTAAGGTTCCGCACAAGATCGTGGGCCGTCGTGAAGGTGATATCGAGAAGGTATGGGCCAATCCGGAGCACGCGAATAAGGTATTAGGCTGGACCGCCAAGGAGACTTTAGCCGACACCCTGCAATCCGCATGGAACTGGCAGAAACGTTTGAGAGAACGTGGCATCCAGTAAATAACACAAAAAAGAGGCCGTATCTGATAGCGCTTAGCTAAGATATGGCCTTTTTTATATCCTTATATCTACAAGTATTTCTCTAAGATCTCAAGAACTTTCCCGAAATCGATCGGCTTAGCGATATGCTCATTCATTCCGGATTCTTTACACAACTTGATGTCTTCCGCAAATGCGTTCGCAGACATGGCTATTATCGGCATGGACTTGATATCCGGACGTTCTAATGCCCGAATATGGCGAGTAGAGTCGTACCCGTTCATGACCGGCATCTGGATATCCATAAATACCAAGTCATAATATCCCGGACTAGAGTTTTTTACCATATTCACCGCGACAAGGCCATTTTCCGCCTCCTCTACCACCGCACCGGTCTCTTCTAGTAACACAGTCGCTATTTCCCTATTCAAGCTATTATCTTCCACCAGCAAGATCCGCTTACCCTCAAAGTTACCGAAAGGATATTGAGGCTTCTCCGTCTCTTCCTCTTTTTCCTCTTGCTTGATAGCGAAACTTTTCATCAAATAAAATAACTTGGATTTCATCAACGGCTTACTTATGAATCCATCGACACCGGCTCGTTGGGCTATCTCCTCAAAATGCGGACAATCATAAGCGGAAAGAATAATGATCGGAATATCCCGGCCAACGACTTTTCGGATACGGGTAGCGGTCTCGATTCCATCCATTCCCGGCATTTTCAGATCAAGGATAACGGCAAAATAGTCATCATTAAGATGATGTGCCCTCTCTACTTTCCCGATAGCCTCCTCACCAGAAATGGCATATTCACCTTTCATACCGATCTCGTTAATCCTCATACATGCGTTCTCGCAACACACGATATCATCGTCTACCACGAGAACCGGTAAATCCCTTAAATGATCATCCTCAAAACACCCTTGATCCTGCAATTTCAACTGCATCGTAAATGTAAAAACGGAACCTTTGCCATATTCACTCTCCACCAGAATCTCACCATTCATCATATGAGCGATATTACGGCTTATCGCCATGCCTAAGCCGGTTCCTTGTATATTCCGCAAGGTTGCGTCTTCCGCACGTTCAAATGGTTCGAAAACCTTGTGTAAGAAATCCGGCTTTATCCCGATACCATTTGTCTATAACCGTAAACCTCAAATTAAACCATAATTACCACTTTTTAATTGGCTTTTCCCGTATCTCAAGTGTTATTTTCCCATAGTCCGGCGTATACTTTATGGCGTTTGACAGCAAATTCAACAATACTTGCTGAATCCGTTGCACATCGCCAATCAGCTTTTCATGTTTGATTTGAAACAAGTGAACCCGGAAATCCTGAAACTTCTGACTGACCGAAGTCTGAACCATAGTAATTACGCTTTGCAATAACTCGCCCATATCGAACTCCTCGTCTGTCAGCAAAATATGTCCGCTCTCTACCTTAGACATATCCAAGACCTCATTGATCAAGTTCAATAACAATTTGGAAGAAACCATAATCTTCTTCAAGCAATCCACTATACGCTCCCGATCGTCGATATGCATACTGGCGATAGTGGTCATACCGATAATGGCATTCATCGGAGTACGTATATCATGGCTCATACGGGATAAGAAATCCGATTTAGCCTGATTTGCCGATTTAGCCACTTGTAGGGCATCTTGAAGTAATTGCCTTTGCCGCTCTTCCTCACGAACCTCCATAATATCGGTCCGGGTCAAAAGAAGTATATTCCTCTCCTTATCGAAAAAGCTAAAACGCAACTTCTTATCCCTAAAAACGCCATTCTCCATCACCTGACAGAACAAGACATACTCACGGGAATTTTGTAAGATAGATAAGACATGATCTAGGGAAAGATTTCGGGTTAACTCATCTCGCTGATCCTCCGGCACATATTTGTGGTGGAACTCGGCTACCTCTTTTTCATAGTCATTACTCGCTATCGGGGGGACCGGCGTCCCACTTTCACGATTGGAAGTATACATGACATAGCTATTCGTATTTGCCTCTATATAAACGACATAATCATACTCAGTCTGAACGGCAGCCTCTACGATCTGTGCCTTGCGACAATGATTCACATAGCGGCTGAAAAGAATGACACGATCCGGAATTCCACTCTTATCTTTCAAGATACGAATAAAAGCCTCATGCCACTCAAAACCCAACAAATCATTACAGAAACGCATGTCGAACTTCTTATTTGCTACGCCGCTAGCCGCCATTTGCCGCAATGAATTCAAGGATAAGATCTCCTCCCATTTCCCTAAATCCGCAGGATATACATATTCTTGAATGTAAGTCTGGCAAAGTTCTGTATAATCCAAACATTCTCCTTCCCTTTCGGGAGTCATCGAATCTTTGACTATCTCAACCTTTTCATTACCTAATGTGACGATCCAAAGCGTATCGACTAGCTCGTTTACACCACAGAGTAGTTCTTCCAAATTTAAAGTAGTATTTGTCATTTTCAATGATATAGATTTAATTAAGAGGAATAGAGATCCTATGATTTTGAGAGTATTTCATCGAGCCTCCCTCTCCAATCCTCTCCATTCAAAGGCTGATAGGTATGGAACCCCAGTTCCTGCCCCACTACGATATTATTCTTACCATCATCTACAAATAATGTTTCCTCTGGTCTGATTCCTGAATCCAAGACCATGCGATCAAAAATTTCACGATCTGGCTTAGTGACACCGATTTCATAAGAGAGATACAATTTATCGAAATAATCATTTAATGGACGGCCCGCCGGCGTAAACTCTTTTGTCTGTGCCCATTCAAGCTGTATGATCGGATTTGTATTGCTCAATAAATAGACTTGATATTTCTCACGGAGTTTTAATATGTAGTCCAATTTATATTGGGGAACGCCACCAATGAAGCCAAACCAAGCCCAACAAATATCCTCATAAGAAAGGTCTTTACCCGTATGCTTCCGTAAATAGCGACAAAACTCCTCTACTCCGATCTTTCCGGTCTCCAGATCTTGAAAAACCCCTTTTTGTTCGTAAGGATCTATCAATCCATCGGCATCTTTGACCCCAATCTCTATTAAACGACGAACAGGTTCATCCCGGTCCAAATCTATGATAACGCCCCCAGATCGAATACTATATTTTTTATTTTACCCATTGCGATACTATTTAAGTCCTAAAGATACAATTTATTCCGTATATCTAGGTTACAAGGATAAAAAAGGGTATAATCTTCAACGATTATACCCCAATCCAAAGCTATATTTATGTATATAAGACTTAATCCAATTTATGGATCACCAAACCGGAGCGAAGCTTCGGTTCGAACCACGTCGTCTTCGGCGGCATAATATTACCCGTATCGGCGATATCCATCAATTGCTTCATCGTAACGGGATACAAAGCCAAGGCAACCTTCATCTCACCGCTATCCACACGGCGTTTCAATTCACCCAGGCCACGGATACCTCCCACGAAATCGATTCGCTTGTCCGAACGTAAATCCTTAATGCCTAAAATCTCATCCAGAATCAAGTTCGAAGAGATCGTGACATCCAATACGCCTATCGGGTCATTGTCATCGTACGTACCGGGCTTAGCGGTCAAAGAATACCATTTCCCTCCTAAATACAGGGAGAAATTGTGCAAGGCACCCGGTTTGTAAATAGCAGAGCCCTTCTCCTCTACCACGAAGTTTTTCGTTAATCTCTCAACGAATTGTTCCTCGGTCAAGCCGTTCAAGTCTTTTACCACACGGTTGTAATCGATAATGGTCAATTGGTTGGCCGGGAAGCAAACAGCCATGAAATAGTTATACTCCTCGTCTCCCTTATGATCCGGGTTTTGCTTGGCCTTCTCCGCTCCTACCAAAGCAGCGGCGGCGGAACGATGATGTCCGTCGGCAATATACAACGCAGGCATCTCCCCGAATAACTCCGTGATGCGGGCGATGTCCTTATCCTCATCGATAATCCAGAACGTATGGCCGAAACCGTCTAATTTCGCCACGAAATTATATTCAGGCTCACGAGCCGTATATTTCATTACGATAGCGTCTAACTCTGAGTTGTCGGGATAAGCGAAGAATACCGGCTCGATATTAGCGTTGTTGACACGTACGTGCTTCATGCGATCCTCCTCCTTGTCACGGCGGGTCAGCTCATGTTTCTTGATCGTGCCATTCATATAATCGGGAACATAAGCCCCGACTACCAACCCATATTGAGTCTTGCCATTCATGGTTTGGGCATAAACATAATAGCATTCTTTCTGATCCTGAACCAACCAACCTTTTTCCTGAAAATTATTGAAATTGGCGGCGGCCTTCAGGTAAACAGCCGGATCATGCTCATCCGTCCCTTCTGGGAAATCGATTTCCGGTTTAATGATATGGTAAAGGGATTTCTCGTTTCCTTCCGCTTCCGCACGAGCTTCTTGCGAGTTCAATACGTCATAGGGGCGGGAAGCCACCTCCTCTATAAATTCTTTTGGTGGACGAACTCCCTTGAAAGGTTTTATTTTTGCCATGGTAATTAAATCTAATTGGTTTATGTATCAATGTAGAGACGGGGCGTACCCGTCTCTACAACCGGATATTCTCATTTATTAACCCGATACTTTTCATTGCCATTCACCAAGAAATCAACGATCTGCTTGGCGGCGGCGATACCAGCGTTGATATTAGCCTCGGCGGTCTGGGCACCCATCTTTTTCGGGGTGCTGAAATAACGACCGGCATATTTTTCGGCCAATTCCGCATGGATAGCGGGCATAATATCTGTCAAGTACTTGAAATCCGGACGCTCTTCCAACATCTTAGCGAGGCCAGCCTCATCCATCACCTCCTTACGAGCCGTATTCACTACGATAGCCCCCTTCGGCATGGAATTCATCAACTCGAAATTGATAGAACCCTTCGTCTCGGCCGTAGCCGGGATATGCAAGGAAACGATCTGGCAAGCCTTGAACAAGTCCGCCGTAGAAGCTACAGCCTTCACACCATCGGCCTCAATCACGGAAGCCGGACAGAACGCGTCATAAGCGTAAACCTCCATACCGAAGCCTTTAGCGATACGAGCCACGTTACGGCCCACGTTTCCATAAGCCAAGATACCCAATTTCTTTCCTTTCAACTCTGTTCCGGAAGTTCCGTTATAGAAATTACGAACCCCGTACACCAACATACCGAATACCAATTCGGCGACAGCGTTAGAGTTTTGTCCCGGCGTATTCATCACGCATACCTTATGGGCAGTAGCCGCATCCAAGTCCACGTTATCATACCCCGCACCGGCACGAACCACGATCTTCAGGTTCTTAGCGGCATCCAATACCTCAGCGTCCACCTTATCGCTACGGATAATCACGGCATCGGCATCCTTAACCGCATCCAGCAATTGCGCCTTCTCTGTATATTTCTCCAAAAGAGCCAGTTCCATGCCAGCGCCTTCCACTACCTCCCGGATACCTTTCACAGCGACAGCGGCGAAAGGTTTCTCTGTAGCAACTAATATCTTTGCCATGTCTGAATCCTCCTTGATTAATGTTGTTTCTCGAACTCTTTCATGCAAGCTACCAAAGCCTCCACGCTGCTCTTCGGCATTGCGTTATAAAGAGAGGCACGGAAACCACCTACAGAACGGTGTCCCTTGATACCTACCATACCAGCGGCAGTAGCATATTTACTGAACTCGTCCTCCAACTCCTTATACTCATCATTCATCACGAAACAAACATTCATGATCGAACGATCTTCCTCCGCTACCGTACCACGGAACAACTTATTGCGATCGATCTCATCGTATAAGATCGCCGCATTCTCAAGATCCTTCTTCTCCATAGCGGCGATACCACCTTGTTCCTTATACCATTTCAAGGTCTGTAAAGCCGCGTAAATAGGCAATACAGGAGGTGTATTGAACATGGAATCCTTTTTAATATGGGTAGCGTAGTTCAACATGGTCGGGATCGGACGGTCTACATGTCCTAAAGCGTCCACACGAACGATAGCCAAAGTCACGCCGGCAGGAGCCAAGTTCTTTTGAGCACCCGCATAGATAATATCATATTTGGAAATATCGATCGGACGAGAGAAAATATCGGAAGACATATCGCAAACCAAACGTTGCTTCACATCCGGATCCTTACGCATCTCTGTTCCGTAAATCGTATTATTAGAAGTAAAATGGAAATAATCCGAGTCATCAGCGATCGCATAACCCTTCGGGATGTAAGTATAGTTCTTGTCTTTGGAAGAAGCGACAACATCTACCTCCCCAAACAACTTAGCTTCCTTGATAGCGTTCGAAGCCCATGTGCCGGTATCCAAATAAGAGGCTTTCTTATTCAACAGATTGTAAGGAACCATACAGAACTGCATGCTGGCGCCACCGCCCATGAATACAACCTCATAGCCTGCCGGAACATCCAGTAATTCCTTGATCAACGCACGTGCCTCGTCGTTTACGGCTACAAACTCCTTACTTCTATGAGAGATCTCAAGAAGTGATAACCCCATACCCGCAAAATTTTCTACCGCAGCGGCTGTATTCTTAATTGTATACTCGCTCAAGATAGAAGGACCTGCATAAAAATTGTGCTTCTTCATACCAATGTCTTTTTAGAATGTTATTATAAATAAAGTAACTATTTTTTCAAAAACAGGCGGCTAATGTAACTATTTTTTCTCATTTGCCGACACTTTTCGAGCATTTTTTAATTTACAATCAGAATATGTCAATTAAAAACGATCTCCCCAAAGGCGCCTCATTTGCTCAATTAGTTTGTGCTCGGCCGGATTTTCCTGTCCTTTCCACAAACGTTCGCCCAAAATTTCCTTCGGAAGATACTCCTGCTTTACAAAATGATTTTCGTAGTCGTGCGCATATTTATATTCCTTGCCATACTCCAATTCAGCCATTAATTTGGTAGGCGCGTTGCGTAGATGAAGCGGTACGGGTAAATTCCCAGTCCGGTTAACAAGTGCCAAAGCGTCGTTGATCGCCATATAGGCCGAATTACTTTTCGGGCTGCAAGCCAGATAAACGGTCGTCTCGGCCAGAATGATCCGGCCCTCCGGCCAGCCGATCTTCTTCAAGGCATCGAAACATGCGTTCGCCAGCAAAAGCGCATTCGGATTCGCCAATCCGATATCCTCAGAAGCGGAGATCACCAACCGCCGTGCGATAAACTCAGGGTCTTCTCCCCCGGCCACCATACGGGCGAGCCAGTAAATGGCGCCATCGGGATCGCTACCCCGGATCGACTTGATAAAAGCGGAGATTATATCGTAATGCATCTCCCCTCCCTTATCATACGCCGCAGGGTTCTCCTGCAACCTCTCCACTACCTTCTCATCCAGAATCTCAATATTGTCACTCTCCTCGGCAGACACCACCAGTTCCAGAATATTCAGCAACTTCCGGGCATCTCCTCCCGAGTAACGTAACATGGCATCCGTTTCCGTCAGCCTTATGTTTTTATCCTTCAGAACGACATCCTCGGCGATCGCCTTATGCAATAGCGTAAGCAAGTCATTCTTGTCCAGCGATTTCAACACGTACACCTGACAACGGGATAACAAAGGACGGATTACCTCGAACGAGGGATTCTCCGTGGTTGCCCCAATCAGCGTCACCACGCCCGTCTCCACGGCGTTCAGCAATGAGTCTTGCTGCGACTTACTGAACCGGTGTATCTCATCAATAAACAATATCGGCGATACCGTATTGAAGAAGCAGTTGCTCTTGGCCTTCTCTATCACCTCCCGCACGTCCTTCACTCCCGAACTGATCGCGCTTAACGTATAAAAAGGCGCATCCAACTTATTCGCTATGATCTGCGCTAAGGTAGTCTTCCCGACTCCCGGCGGCCCCCACAATATAAAAGAGGGAACCCGTCCCGCATCAATCATCTTCCTCAACACGGCTCCCTGGCCTACCAGGTGCTTCTGTCCAATATAATCATCCAACGTCTTCGGACGTAATCTCTCTGCTAATGGTTGACTCATCATGGAAGCAAAAGTCGGATATTTTATTTACTTTTCAAAGGATAAGTCAAGAAATTTATCGTATAAAAAGAATGTTAAACAACAGGAAATAGTGACATAATGAAAGAACAATCACTACAAATACACTTTTACCCATATAATATACTAACATTATGACAATGAAAATTTAACATTCCCTTAATTCCCTATCCTTTCTATCCCATACTTTTAGCGATATCTTCTTAACACATTATACCTTCTTTCTTGAAGCATTAAATATCTATCAACTGGTGCATGATCGTCCAACAGTTGGTGCATGATCATGCAACGTCTGTTAGATGATCATGCACCAATTGTTAGATGATCTATATTTCCATATAAAACCAATAAGCCTTCCAAGGAAATGGGATAAGGGAAGCTATCAAAACATGTAAGATATATAACAAAAAAAGATGCCCCTCCATAATCGGAGAGGCACCCTATACCTTATATTATATATGTTAGATTAGCGAGTTCCGCCAGCCCACCATACAGGCTCTGAATATACGTATTGACCGTCGCCATAAGCGGCTTTTACTTCCGGATTTGATACCACGTCACTATTACCATAAGGCATACGAAGAGGGAATTTTTTCGTATTCGCCAATGTCACGAAATTCTCTCCTAATCCTTTCATTCTACGGATATCATTAAAAGTCTCGGTAGCCTCTCCCGATGCCCCCCACAAAGCCAGATATTTCTGGATCATGGTCTCTTTCAAAGGATTTACAGCAAACAACGGTTTAACTTGGTTATCGAAATATGTATTGGCCGTCTCCTCTGTCATTTTTTCTGAATTCACGACCATTTTGCTACCCATATAAGTGATAGCAGAAGAGACACTTCTCTCAGCATTTGCGATTCCGGCAGCTACCGCCTCTTTCAACGCTTTCTCGGCGTCAGACGTACGGTTTAAGCGACATAACGCCTCAGCTTGCAAGAATTTCAACTCATGATAACTCATCAACATCGTAGGAGCCGTGTTTGAATATACAAAGGCGGAAACACCATATTTCTGCATATTCTGCTCAGGAGTACCATTCGGGGCCGGAACTAAGTTCTTATCAGCAGAGCCTGTAACCTGTACGCGTTTCTTGTCAGCCGTAGTAGGAGAAAGCATCACTCTTTCCAATCGAGGATCTTTACGCTCAATCAACTTGTCCGTCAAGCTCTGGCTATTGGCAAAACCAGCGCGAGAATCGAAGTAACCAAAGAATGGGTTGATATTATTCGCATCATAGACAGCGTATGCAGCCTCGTCATCCGCAGAAGTAAAAGATTTTGATACATAGTCCAAAACCTTATTCAAGTCAGCTTGCTTATCCGTGGAACGATTGATCAGACGCATCGTATAACGAGCCTTCAAACCATAAGCGAATTTAATCCATTTCTCGGCATCTCCATTATACAAATAATCATACGTACCAACCGGTGAACGATCAGACTGATTCAAATCCTCGATCGCCTTGTCCAAGGAGGCCATTATAGAGACATAAATCTCCTCTTGCTTATCTATTTTAGGATTCATATTCACCGGTGAGCCATTCTCATCCAATAAAGAAGCTTCACTATAAGGTGTATCTCCAAATATATCCGCCAATAGAGCGCCATTGTAAGCTTCCATGACCTCAGCGATACCTCTCGTCACTAAATTTCCCTCATCACGCTTACCTTCTTGACATTGACCGATAATAACACGAGCGTTCTTCAAGCTTGTATAAACATTTCCCCACGTATTCTCAAACGTAGAAGAGGCAGAAGGCTCATTCAAACGAATTTCCGCGTTATATAACTGGTTTTCGATACCCACTTCATATTCCACGTAGGAAGATGAATAGGTATTGAAGTCTCCGCTAACGTTGGAAAATGCAGTAGAAGTAATCAAGTCGGCCAAGATAAATTTGCCATCCACGCTATTTGTATGGCTCGTATCTTGGTTAATCCGATCCATTACATCCTCGGAACATCCAGCCAATGCCAAGGATACGGCCGACATAACAGCCAACCCTTTAAATGATTTTATTATTGTATTCATATATATCTGTCTTCTTTATAAATTAGAAATTTACGTTGACACCAAAACCGTAGCTAGATGTACCCGGTAAGGAGAAACGCTCGAAAGCGCCAGCCATATTGTTATTTCCTTGAGTAGCCTCTGGATCGAAGCCTTTTATCTCAGACCATACAATGATATTACGGGCGAAAACATTCACGTTTACATTCAAGTTATCTTTCTTATATACAGGATATGACAATGAAAGTTCACGCAATTTCAAGAACGAGTTGTCATAAACATAGGCTTCGTCAATGCCCCTCACGCTTTTGAAATACTCCTCTGCATCTGATCCTTTCACTCCACCCGTATAGGGAACATAGATAGGTTTACCATCCGCATCTACGCCCTTCTGTTCAACAGCAGCATAGTCAAAATGATATTTATCACTCTTACGAACCTCTCCAGATAACTTACTTGTACCATAGAAGTTCGTCTCACCAGCCGTACCACTATACATTTGTCCACCTTGCTTCCAGTCAAATACAGCAGCCAAACGGAATTTATACAACTCGATATTCGTATTGAAACCCAAACGGAAATCAGGAGAAACCTTACCGATTACTTGGGTCTCACCAGCCTCTGGTATACCTTTTTCGTTTACTACAATTCGTCCTTCGCCATCACGTTTGTAACCAACACCATAGATTACCGGGAATTTATCGCCGATACCTGCACGTACTTGAGGAGTCACGAAACCACCCAACATAATGCTCTCTACGCCCGGAGCCAACTCGTCTACATAATTGTCGATCTTTGAGAAGTTAAAAGCGAAGTCCAGCTTGAAATTCTTCGTATCAACCGGAGAGATACCTAATGTAATCTCATGTACGTTTGAGTGCATCTTTCCACCATTCATCATCATACTGGAAGCACCTGTGGAGCCAGCCAAAGGCACCTCGAAGATTTGGTCTTTCACGTTCTGACGAGAATACGTATAATTCAATGAAACTAAACCATTCAAGAAAGTCAAGTCAGCACCAAGCTCATAAGACTTCGTGTTCTGAGGCTTCAAGTTCGGATCATAAACCACGAAATAAGGAATATACGCCATATTTCCATTAATCGGATACATAATAGGTGTTCCCTGGAAGAAACCACCACCATAACTTGGCGTATAATAATAAGACGGCACATATTCTCCTGCCATACCTACCTCTGCGTAAGAGCCACGGATCTTACCAAATGTCAAGATATCATTCTTCAAGGCTTCCACTTCCGTGAATACCCATCCAAGGGATACGGAAGGATAAAAGAACGAACGGTTATCTCTCGGCATAGAAGACACGATATCGTTACGTCCCGTAACATTCAAATAAAGCATATTCTTCCAAGCCAAAGATAAGCTAGCGAAGTTACCTACCGTACGTTTTCTCTTATACTCATGAGAGCTGTTGAATACAGAAGCGTTGTTCAAATGGTTCCAGCCCGGGAAGTTGAAGCTATATCCCACGGCTTGAGTATTACTGATTCGCTTATCTACAAGCTCATTACCCAACAAAGCATCGAATACGAAGTCCTCATTGATATTCCAGTTATACGTAAACGTCAACAATGAGTTCATCTCATTTACCGTAAAACCGTATTCGCTAGCATAACCATTCGCATAACCAGTTGTACCGTAGCCGTAAATATCAGAGTAATTGGTCGTATAAGCGTCATCACCAATTTGGTATTTCACATCCAATTTATGATTGTCCGTACCAAATTTAGTAGAATACTTCAAGAACGCATTCCCGAAGAAACGTTGAGATCTCTCCGTAAAGCTATTATTGTCGCACGCCCAGTTTCCATCATCGATCCAGTTCTCACGGAACGTATTCTGAGTATAAGGATCACCTTCGATATGGGAAGGTATGCCCGCCATAGTATAACTGATAGGAGCCGTATAAACCGTAGCGGTAACACCGTCATTAGCGGTTCCTTGCTTCTTGATCTTTGATGTCACGAAGTTTCCGTTAAAACCAGTCGTCCAGTTATCATGCAATTGCGCCTCACCCGACAGCTTCACGTTATAACGATCCATTCCCGTAGAACGAACGATACCATCAGAAGTCGTATTACCCAAAGAAAATGAATAGTTTCCTTTATCGAAAGATTGAGCTACATTTACAGAGTTACTCCAAGTAACGCCAGTCTGGAAGAAATCTTTCGCATTATTATAAGCTTGGGGAGTAGCCCATGGATCCAATCCTGCCGCAGCACGCTGAGGCACATAGTATTGTCCATTATGCAATCCACCTTCCGTATATTCATTTTGTACATTACCGCCATATACAGGATCATTCGCCAAGTCAGAGATAGACGGTCCCCAGCTAAATCCCGAATATGGGTTATAAGCACCTTCATTACCTTGTCCATATTCAGTTTGTAACTCAGGTAATGTAGAAACCTTATCAAACGCAAGATTCGTGTTGAATGAGATCTGAGGTTTTCCTTTACGAGCACCTTTTCCGCTCTTTGTAGTAATAACGATCACACCATTAGAAGCACGCATACCATACAACGCAGAAGCGGCTTGTCCTTTCAAGATGTTGATACTCTCGATATCGTTCGGATCTAAGTCTACGGCACGGTTCGCATAGTCAGCTCCACTAACACTACCATTATTCATAGTATCCGTATTAACATCCGCCGTAGAAGCGATCGGCATACCATCGATCACATACAAAGGAGAGTTATCCCCTGTAAATGAACGGGCTCCACGGATCATGATCTTGGAAGATGCGCCTGGCATACCCGATGAGGAAGCGATATCGATACCGGATACTTTACCTTGCAAAGCCCCAGACAAACTAGTGTTAGCACCTTGTGTTAACTCATCCGATTTTACATCTTGCACGGCATAACCTAAAGCTTTCTTTTCCTTTGAGATACCCATCGCTGTAACCACGACCTCATCCAAGTTTTGAGTATCAGACATCAATGTTACATTTACATTGGGAGACACAACTACCTCCTTGGATTTCATACCGATGTATGAAATAACTAATTGCTTACCATCACTAGGAACATCCAAAGTAAAATTACCGTCAAAATCCGTAACTGTTCCCACAGTCGTTCCTTTTTACGATAATGGACGCACCGATCACCGGCTCACCATCTTCTCCGACTACCTTACCGGTAACCTTCGAGGTCTGTGCCGAAACTACTCCTACGCTCATCGCAAGAAATAGTAGCACAGAAGTCAACTTTTTCTTCATAGACACATTCTTTTTATTTAAACTAAACTAGAAATTCAATTAAGCTTTCGTGGACTATAGTTCATACAGAACTACCAATTTTCAATATTTTATTTAGTGTAGTCATATGAAAAAAAATTATCATATAAATGTTTAGATCTATTAAAATTCTGTAATAAATATATTGGATTTGAGAGATATTGTTTATCAGCCATATTGGGAGGATAAGAAAAGCCAGCCGTTTTTCACAAATATCTACATAAAATAAAGTTGTAAATATTTTTAGTG
>ENA-OQDC01000704-OQDC01000704.1-human-gut-metagenome-genome-assembly--contig:-NODE-704-length-21845-cov-4.720693_pt1 | contig 21845 bp, 28 predicted proteins | sample MGYA00242770_ERZ504601 | MGnify/ENA primary metagenome ERZ504601 (study PRJEB26092, sample SAMD00036305) | human gut metagenome | host: Homo sapiens | study: EMG produced TPA metagenomics assembly of...
AACTCAATGATCGCTTCCTGCCTATTCTTCTTCATTCTGACCTCCAACTTTGATTCGAAGGATTCTGTAAAAGCTGTCTCCTTTCACTTTAATGATCCTTGCAATCTTCTTTGATCTTCTTACTTGAAGGACATCTCCCGGCTGAAGTTTTCGTGCAACCTGCCCATCAAATGTAACATAGGCTTCTTCTAACTGAGATTCCCTTACATTCTCAATATAAATATCAATCTCATCATCCTGCGACAAAACAAGACTATTTGACTGCAATGAATGAGGACAGATCGGTGTTACAAGAATTACGTTAGCTTTCGGATTCACAATAGGACCTCCAGCAGATAAATTATATCCTGTAGAACCTGTTGGCGTCGAGATAATGATTCCATCTGCTTCATAAACATCTAGCAGCTTTCCATTGACCATAATACGAAATGAAATAATTCTCGAAAAACCACTTCTTGCGATCACAACATCATTTAATGCAGGAAGATGATCTGTTTCCTGATCTGCATGGATCACACGTCCATCTAGCATCATTCTCTCTTCAACCTGAAAAGTATCATTTAACAGTCCATCTAGGCCCTCATACAGCTTAGATAACTCAATCTCTGTCAAAAAGCCAAGTGTTCCAAGATTGACTCCAACCATTGGAATATCATGATCTACAACCAGTCTGGCTGCATGAAGCATTGTTCCATCTCCACCGAGAACGATCACACATTCTGTATCTTTCGTAATACATTTCATATCTTTCTGAATATGTCTTGTAAACTCACACATCCTATGGCTTTTTCCACCATTTTTCTCAATATAATCCTGAATTTGTTTTGAAATACGAAATCCCGGATCTTTTTGCTCATTCGTTAAAATCAAAAAATTCTTCATGTTATTCCTTATTTTTTGCCAGATCATTATGAGATGCATCTACGATCTTTATAATCTGATCTGCCATTGTATGTCCATTCTCCATTGTCTCTGTTTTTCTCATATGTAATAAATATTCAATATTTCCCTCTGGCCCTTTGATCGGAGAATAATCAAGATGTAGTAATTCAAATCCATTAGACGATGCAAAATCACAAATCTTCTCAATTACCTCTTCATGGACTTTCGGATCTCTTACAACACCCTTTTTCCCGACCTTTTCTCTTCCAGCTTCAAACTGTGGCTTGATCAGTGCAACCACTTCTCCGCCCATATTCAAGATTCGATATACCGCAGGAAGAATCTTCGTAAGGGAAATGAAGGAAACATCAATTGATACAAATGATGCTTTCTCATCAATATCATCTTCTGTCATATAACGCATGTTTGTGCGTTCCATGCAGACAACCCTCTCATCATTTCTTAATTTCCAGTCTAACTGTCCGTGTCCAACGTCCACAGAATAAACTTTCACTGCACCATTTTGCAGCATACAATCTGTGAATCCACCTGTGGAAGCTCCAACGTCCATACAGACTTTATCTTTTAGTACGATATCAAAGTTATTCATGGCTTTCTCAAGTTTCAATCCACCACGACTAACATATTTTAATGTTTTTCCTTTTACTACAATCTCCTGTTTCTCATCAAAAGTAGATCCTGCTTTATCTTCTCTTTGTCCATCGACAAACACGATACCTGACATAATGATCGCTTTCGCTTTTTCTCTGGAAGATGCAAGCCCTTTCTTTACTAATAATACATCTAAACGTTCTTTTTTCATTGTTCTATTCCTTCATCCATTGTCTGATAGAGTCAGCAATACTTTCTCCATCAATCTTAAGCATTTTTCTTAATTCACTCACAGAGCCATGTTCTACAAACCGATCATCAATTCCAAAGCATCTTACTTTCCCTTTATAATCATTTTCACTTAAGAATTCATTGATCATCATTCCAAAACCACCATTTAAAACGCCTTCTTCAACAGTAATGATCTTGTCATATTTTCCTGCCAGATCAAGAATCATTTCTTTGTCAAATGGTTTTATATATCTTGGATTCACAAGTCCAATATTATATCCTTCTTCTCCAAGGATCTTCACTGCTTGATCTGCCTCATCAAAAATATTACCCACACCAATGATCACGGCATCGCTTCCTTCTTTGATTACCTGACCTTTTCCATAGTGTAACTCTTCAAACTGATCTTCATACAAAGAAAGAGCTTCTCCTCTAGAATACTTGATCGCCGTTGGTCCCTTTGCATGATGTAGTGCATCTTTTAACATCTCTTTAAGTTCTCTTCCATTGATCGGTGCCATGACTGTAACATTTGGAATCATAGATAAATATGGGATATCAAAGATTCCCTGATGCGTTTCTCCATCTGCTCCAACAAGACCTGAACGATCGATCCCAAAGATCACTGGATAATTACCAATCGCAACATCATGAAGAACCTGATCAAATCCTCTTTGCAAAAAAGTGGAATAAACTGCAAATACTGGTTTTAATCCTCTAGAAGCCATACCTGCGCAAAATGTTACCGCATGTTGCTCTGCAATTCCTACATCAAAGAATCGATCTGGAAAATGTTCCTTGAATTTACCTAGTCCAGTTCCATCTGGCATAGCTGCCGTTACAGCAACGATCGTTTTATCTTTCTTTGCTTCTTCGATCAATGTCTGGGAAAATACAGCTGTATTAGATGGATTATCTGACTTTTTAAGTACTTCTCCTGTCTTTAGGGAAAACGGGCTGATTCCATGAAATTTCGCTGGATTTTGTTCCGCAGGGCGATAACCTTTTCCTTTCTTTGTTACAACATGAATGATGATTGGCTCATCTAATTGTTTTGCACGATTTAATGTATCCACCATTAAAGGAATATTATGTCCGTCAATCGGTCCAACATATGTAATCCCCATATCTTCAAAATACATTCCCGGAACAAATAACTGTTTGATCGAATCTTTTGATTTCTTAATGATCGTTGTCAGTTCCCTTCCGATCCCCGGAATCTTCATCAAATACTGCTCTACATTTCCTTTGAATTCAATATATTCTTTCTTTGTTCTGACTTTATTTAAATATGCAGACATTCCACCGACATTTTCTGCAATAGACATCTTATTATCATTTAAAATAACTATAAGATTTTTCTTTTCTTTACGAAGTCTTGCCATATTATTTAATGCTTCGTATGCCATTCCTCCAGATAAAGCACCATCTCCGATTACCGCAACGATCGTCTCATCTGTATGATTGATATCTCTTGCCGTAACCATCCCAAGTGCAGCAGATAAAGACATGGAACTGTGTCCACTATGGAATGCATCACAGTTACTTTCTTTTCTCTTTGGGAACCCACTCATACCATGAAATTGTCGCAGATTCTGAAATCCATCCTTTCTGCCTGTCAAAATCTTGTGTACATAGGATTGATGTCCAACATCAAAGATCAACTGATCCTTTGGAAAATCAAGAACAAGATGAAGTGCCATCGTAAGTTCTACGATTCCAAGATTCGATGCCAGATGTCCTCCTGTACGACTGACATTTTTCAACAGAAAACGGCGGATATCTTTCGCCAGAAGTTTATAATCCTCTGGCTGAATCCGTTTTATATCATTTGGATCATTGATATATTCTAACATAATGCTCCCTCTTTCTCTCTGCTTAGTGTGTTCGATGAATTAAAAATCTTGTAAGATTTGTAAGATAACGATCTCCCACCTCATATCTTGCTAAAATCTCAATTGCTTTCTTTGAAATTTCTTCTACATCTTTTGCAGATTGTTCCAATCCCTTTAATGTCACGTAAGTCGTCTTGTGATTCTTCTCATCACTTCCGACTGGCTTTCCAATCTCTTCTTCATCTCCAGTAAGATCCAGAATATCATCCTGAATCTGGAATGCAAGTCCAATATATTCCCCACATTCTTCCATCGCCATAACATCTTCTTTCGATGCCCCTGCAAGAACTGCTCCGATCATCATGCAAGCCTCGATCAATGCTGATGTCTTATTCTTATGGATAAACAAAATCTGTTCCATACTAAGCGGTGTTCCTTCTAGCTCAACATCTGCAACCTGTCCACCGATCATTCCATAGATTCCAGGTTTTCTCGCAAGAATCTTCACTGCTTCAACTACATTCATCATCTCATCTTGATCCGCAAGATCAAATGCTTTCGTTGCAACTTCATATGCATAATTAAGCAACGCATCACCCGCAAGGATCGCCATATCTTCTCCATAAACAATATGACATGTCTTTTGTCCTCTTCGATAATCATCATTATCTAATGCTGGCAGATCATCATGGATCAGAGAATATGTGTGGATCATCTCAATCGCCGCCATAAATGGTTTTACGATATCTCCCTCTCCTCCAAACATCTTATAAGTTTCATTGATCAGCATTGGACGAAGACGTTTTCCTCCTGCCTTTACTGTTGTATTCATTGCAGTTAAAACTGTTTTTTGTAATCCTTCTTTGGGTGGCAGATATTGATCTAAAATCTGTTCAATCTGCTCTACCCTTTCATTCATCTCAGCCTTAAAGTTCATGTTCTTCCCCATTTTCTTCTAATATGATCAGTTCTTTTTCTACTTTATCTAAAGAATCTTTGCACTGTTTTACAAGCCCGACACCTTCCGTATACAATTTTACTGCCTCTGGAAGTTTGATCTCTTCTCCGGAAAGCTTTGTAAGAATCTCATCTAACTGCTCAAATCCCTGATCTATATCAAATTTTTTCTTTGCCATATCAAATTTCCTCTTTCTTAACTTTCCTTAATTTCATCCATTCTCTTGATCTGCTCTGCTTTCGTAATGATCGTTCCATCAGAAATCGTCAATGAAATCTGATCTCCTTCCATCACCTTCTTAACACTTGTCACTGGCTCTCCGTTTGATCCTTCGATATATCCAAAACCATTAATAAGTTTCGCCGTCGGAGACAATCCGTGAAGTTCCTTTGTATACAATTCCAGTTTGTGCTGATAGTCAGTCATCTTGTTCTTCATTACTGCATGGATCTGTTCTTCCAATTCTGCTAAATGCATCTTCTGTTCCTGTAATTGAAAACGAGGATCAAAATTAGCAATTGTAATCTGATATTGTTGCAATTTCATCTGATATCTACGAACCACCTGTTTCAATAATGTTCGAAGCGTATATTCTCTATTGGTGATTCCTTCCATCACTTCTCTGATATCTGGAACTGCAAGCTCACATGCCGCCGTTGGTGTTGCTGCTCGAAGATCCGCAGCATAATCTGCAATTGTTGTGTCTACCTCATGTCCTGTTCCAGAAATGATCGGTGTCTGTGCTTCATAGATTGCTCTTGCAACCTTCTCCTCATTAAATGCCCATAAATCTTCGATGGATCCACCACCTCTTCCGACAATGATGATATCCACTCCATATTGATCTAATGCTTTAATTCCTGCAACAATGGTATCTGACGCTCCATCTCCCTGCACTTTCGCTGGATATAAAATAAGCTGGACATAAGGATTCCTTCTCTTTGCTGTACTAATGATATCATGGATCGCCGCACCTGTCCTTGCAGTTACCACTCCGATCTTCTTTGGATTCTTAGGAATTGGTTTCTTCTTCTCATGATCAAATAAACCTTCTTCATATAACTTCTGTTTTAACATCTCATAAGCTACATAAAGCTCCCCGATTCCATTGAGGCGGATCTCTTGTGCATAAAGCTGGTAACTTCCTCCACGCTCATACACACTGATATTCCCATCAACTACAACTTCCTGTCCATCTTCTAACTCAAACTTCAGCCCATCATATCTTGCATTCGCAAACATAACACAAGATATCTGGCTTCCTTCATCCTTTAATGAAAAATAAATATGCCCGGAAGAATGGTATTTGCAGTTTGATACCTGTCCTTTGATCGAGATTCTTCTCAGAGCATAATCACTTTGAAACATTCTCTTGATATAAGTATTAATCTGTGTTACAGAAAAAACTTTATTCTTCATTCATATCCTGTCCAATCTTACTTAACACACCATTGATAAATGGAGCTGCTTTCTCGTTGCAGTATTTCTTTGCAAGTTCTACTGCTTCATTGATCGCTACCTTTCTTGGCACCTGTTCATCTAATAAGATTTCATATGTTGCAAGTCTTAAAATAGACAATTCTGCCTTTCCAAGTCTTTCAAGATTCCATGCATTTGTATGAGCTGAAATTTCTTCATCAATCTCATCTAAGTGTTCAATCAGATTCTCTGTCTTTGCTGTAATCTCTTTCTGAGTCTTCTCATTAATACTCTCATGTCCATGAAAATATAACTCTACCTGATCTTCAAATTCTTCCTTTTCACAGAATTCTACACAAAATAAAATTCTAAAAATATGTTCTCTTACCTCACTTCTTTTCATTATGATTCCTTTCTGCGATACAAAGACGGAACTGTTGATCAGTCCCGTCTGACTTTGCTTTTATATTATTTCTACTCTTCTTCTGCTGCCACACCTGCAACACGAACATTGACTTCTTTTACTTTCAATCCCGTCATATTCTCAATGGCAGACTTTACTCGATTCTGAACTTTCTCTGATATCTCTGGAATACTTACTCCATAATCAAGTTCTAATGCAAGATTGACTCTTACATGATGATTCTCTACGACAACTTTAACTCCCTTGGATAAATTGTTAACTCCAAGTTTACTTACCAATTCATTTGTAATATTTCCACACATTCTGGCAACACCTGTCACTTCAGTCGCTGCGATTCCTGCGATCACTGCGATCACATCATCTGCAATTTTCACTTCTCCGAGCACTCCCTGCTCGTTTATCTGGTAACTACTTTTATTCTCCATAGTAAAAGCCTCCTGTATTTCTGCATACTGATATGATTTATTATAGCAAATATGTTATAGTTATTCAAACTTATTTTGTGTTTTCTTTTAAATCTCCTTATATATTTCTATTTTTTAGATTCTTAATCAGATTCTTAAATTATAAAGTTATAATAATTAATTGCTCATAAAAAGAACTATACATTTTCTTCCAAATCCTTTATAATATTATGCTGTAAAAACAGCAGTATAAAACTGCTCATCATGCATTATAAAAAGGAGACGAAAGAAAAATGAATCAAGAGAAAAACAAAGGTGCGGAGTACGATTTTTATGGAAAACTTCCGCTGCAAAAAGCGATTCTCCTTGGTCTGCAGCATGTATTCGCCATGTTCGTAGGAAACTTAACTCCAGTTCTGATCATTACAGGGGCTTGTGGTATTGCTTCCGGAACCGAATTTGCAGACGTTCAGATTGCGCTTTTACAAAATGCTATGTTAATTGCCGGAATTGTCACTCTGATCCAGTTGTATGCAATTGGACCAATCGGTGGAAAAGTTCCAATCATCATGGGAACCAGTTCAGGATTTATCGGTGTCTGCAGCAGTGTTGCTGGAGTCATGGGTGGTGGAATTCTTGGATATGGTGCGATCATGGGTGCTTCCATTATCGGTGGATTATTTGAATCTGTATTAGGATTTATGTTAAAACCACTTCGAAGATTTTTCCCAGCGGTTGTTACCGGTACGGTTGTACTTTCCATTGGATTGTCACTGATCGGTGTTGGTGTCAATTCTTTTGGTGGTGGAAATTCCGCTAATGATTTCGGATCAATTGAGAACTTATTACTTGGAACTATTGTTCTTGTGATCATCATCGCATTAAAGCATGGAACAAAAGGTATGACAAGTGCTTCTTCCGTATTGATTGGAATTATCGCAGGATATATCATTGCGGGAATCATGGGTGTTGTACTTCCCACAACTGCCGTGAATGCAGATGGTGTAGAATACACAAAAGCATGGGTATTAAATTGGGATAAAGTTGCACAAGCCAGCTGGTTTGCTGTTCCAAAATTTATGCCTGTAAAAATTGTTTTTGATGCAAGAGCGATCATTCCTGTACTTATCATGTTTATCGTAACCGCTGTAGAAACAGTCGGAGATATTTCTGGTGTTATCGAAGGTGGTATGGATCGTGAAGCTACAGATTCTGAGCTTTCTGGTGGTGTTGTCTGTGATGGTATCGGATCTACACTCGCAGCATTCTTTGGTGTTTTACCAAATACATCATTCAGCCAGAACGTTGGTCTTGTTACTATGACAAAGATCGTAAACCGTTTTGCACTGGCTACAGGAGCAATCTTCTTAATTCTTTGTGGGTTATTTCCAAAACTTGCTGCCCTGATCTCTATCATGCCACAGAGCGTATTAGGTGGAGCAGCCGTTATGATGTTCTCTTCTATCGTAATCAGTGGTATTCAGCTGATCACAAAAGAACCAATGGGTATGAGAAATATCACAATCGTATCTGTAGCACTTGGACTTGGATACGGAATCGGTGCAAACAGTACAGTTCTTTCCGGACTTCCTGAAGGAATTCAGTTAATCTTTGGAGGATCTGGTATTGTACCTGCGGCACTTGTTGCAATTATTTTAAATATTGCGTTGCCAAAAGAAGATTAAATAAACTAATAAAACAGCACTGCATTGGGAATTTTATTCCTGTACAGTGCTGTTTTCTATATGCTTTCCTGCGTCTATTATCAGCTCATAACACCAATTTCATCCGGTACGATCACATCAGCTTCTGTGCATGCAAGGATATCTTCTACACTATATCCTTCTGCAAGTTCCCTTAACACGAGACCATCTTTTGTAACTTCAAAATAGCAACGTTCTGTTACGATATCTGTTACACAATGAACTCCCGTCAAAGGAAGTGTACATTTCTTTAATATCTTAGACTTTCCACTCTTTTCACAATGGTCTGTTGCTACAATGATCTTCTTCACTCCGGCACACAGATCCATGGCACCACCCATTCCTGGCACCATCTTCCCTGGAATCGTCCAGTTAGCGATATTGCCTTCTTGGTCTACCTGAAGTGTACCAAGAACTGCTGCATCAATATGTCCGCCACGTATAAATGCAAAAGACATCTCATGATCATACACGCTTCCACCTTTGATCACAGATGCAGGCTGTCCGCCGGCATCAATAACATCAATATCTACTTTATCCCAGCTTGGGGTTGGTCCACTTCCGACGGTTCCGATCTCTGCTTCCAGCCACAGATCCACACCTTCTGGGAGATAATTTACACACATCAGCGGAACTCCGATACCAAGATTTACAAAATCTCCATCTTTAAAAAACTTTGCACATCGTGATGCGATCAGCTTTCTTCCTGTCAATCCTGCCATATCACTGACCTCCTTCCGCTTTTGCTTTGGCTCGCTGCCACATTGGACACATTGGTCGTTTCTCACCGGTTCTTTCATAGATCATATCGATCACAGGTGCTGGAACATCAATCTCTTCTGGTCCTAGTTCACCCACTTCCACGATCTCTTCGACTTCAACAATCACCATATCAGCAGCCATAGCCATCGTACTGTTTGTTGCTCTGGAATTCATTCGGAATGAAATATTACCTGCAGTATCTGCTTTCGTTGCTTTGATTAAAGCAACATCTGCACGCAATGGTAATTCCAGAAGATATTCTTTGCCATCGATCGTTAGTTTTTGTTTACCTTCTTCTACTTCTGTACCAAGTCCTGTTGGTGTCAGACAGCCACCTAAGCCTGCTCCACCACAACGGATTCTTTCTGCAAAGGTTCCTTGCGGACTAAATTCTATCGCAAGTTCTCCTGCAAACATCTGATCCTTGGCGATCGGGTTCAACCCAATATGTGTTGTGATCAAACTCTTAACTCTGTGATCTTTGATCAGCTTTCCGACTCCTTGATCCGCCATTCCAGCAGATACAGCAATCGCATCAATGTCTTTGATTCCTTTTTCTAACATTCCATCAATGATCTCATCTGCTGCAAATTCTCCATGCCAGTCTCCAAACATGATCGTCTGTCCATCATGAATTCTTGAGAGCGCTTCCTCTCTTGTTACAACTTTTGACTTCAAAGGCGTGACCTCCCTTCTATGTTCATGGTTTGATCCTGGCTTTATTCTCCTTTGAATTCAGCCTTTCTCTTCTCCATAAAAGCTTTGACTCCTTCTATAAAATCAGAAGATGCCGCACATTCACGCTGTGTCGGAATCTCACATTCATCCAGGTATTTCTTATAATCAGCAAGCCCTGCCTGATAAATCTGTTTCTTGATATTCTTATAAGAAAGTAATGGTCCACTAGCAAATTTCTTAGCAAGTTTCATAACGGTATCATCTAATTCCTCCGCTGGAACTACATCATATACCATTCCGGCATCTTTTGCTTCCTGTGCTTTCATTGGTCTTCCTGTAACACACAGTTCCATTGCCTTCTGAATTCCAAGACTCTTAACAAACAGGTACGTTCCACCGGTATCTGGAACTAGTCCAAGATTCACAAATGCCATAATAAACTTCGCATTGTCTGCGCATACAACAAAGTCCCCCGAAAATGCAAGACTTACTCCTGCACCTGCTGCCGCTCCACTTACACTTGAGATCACAAGCTTACTCATACGCTTCAGACCATCGGTTACATTGCCAACTTTACTGATCAGAGAATCCATATTCACTTCTCCACCTTGTTGGATCAGGTTATAGAAGTATCCAATGTCTCCTCCTGCTGAAAATGCCTTTGGCATTCCTTTTAAAACAACAACTTTCACATTCGGGTCATTCTCACAAGTATCTACTACGTACATCAACTCGTCTGCCATCTGATCATCAATTGCATTAAGATTCTTCATATAGTTCATTGTGATGATACCAACTCCATCTTCTACAACGAACTGCAATTTCTCTAGCTTCATAGGCATATCCTCCTTTAAGTTGTTTTGATAATCATATTGTATCACTTTTTGTACAATTTGTGAAGCTTTTCGACAAAATTAAGGGGGGGGTTGATGGACCAGGGATACGAACCGTTATCTTTTTACAAGGATGTGCTCTAAGATGTTGTTTCTGCCATAATCCTGATACTTGGGAATTATCTGGCGGGACCGAATACACACCGGAAGAACTCGTTGCAAAGGTCCGACGATTTAAACCTTATTTTAAAGAAGATGGTGGTGTTACTTTTTCTGGTGGAGAACCTCTATTACAACCTGATTTTTTAAAAGAGACTTTAAAACTATGCAAGAATGAAGGCATTCACACTTACATCGACACTGCAGGTTATGGACTTTCTGATTATGATGAGATTTTAAATCATACAGATCTTGTTCTTCTTGATCTGAAACACATCCATAAAACGGATTATGAAAAAATGACAGGAAGATCAATGGATCGTTTTGAAGAATTTTTGAATGCTTTAAAAAAACATCAGACTAAGATATGGATTCGCCATGTCGTTGTTCCAGGAATTACTGACAGCGAAGATCATATGGATCAGTTAAAAGCTTATATTCAAACGATTCCTAATGTAAAGAAAGTTGAGCTGCTTCCCTATCATTTACTTGGTACCAACAAATATAAAGTTATGGATATTCCTTATTCTTTAGAAGGTGTACCTGCCATGGATAAAAAGAAAACAGAGATGTTACAACAAACCTATTTTGATCATGTTTATTTTACGGAGGAAAAATCATGTTAAACGAATGGAATGGATTCAACGATGGTGTCTGGACAAAAGAAATCAATGTAAGAAATTTTATACAGAAAAACTACACTCTCTATGAAGGAGATGACTCTTTCTTAGCTGATGTATCTCAGAAAACAAAAAAAGTCTGGAATAAATGTGAAGAACTGCTTGCTGAAGAATTGAAAAAAGGAGGCGTTTTAGATGTTGAGACAGATATCATTTCTGGTATCACGAACTTCGCACCTGGATATATTGATAAAGAAAATGAGGTGATCGTTGGACTTCAGACAGATGCACCCCTAAAACGTATTGTCAATCTATGTGGCGGTAAACGTATGGCGCACCAGTCACTGGAACAATATGGTTATAAACTAAATGAAGAGATCGACCGCCATTTTAATGAATACAGAAAAACACACAATGAAGGGGTTTTTGATGCCTATCCAAAACGTACCCGTCTTGCAAGAACTGCTGGACTTCTAACAGGACTTCCTGATGCTTATGGACGTGGACGTATTATTGGAGACTACCGTCGTGTTGCTCTTTATGGAATCGACCACTTGATCGAAGAAAAACAAAAAGATTTAAACTTTGAAGATGGACCTATGACAGAAGACCGCATCCGTCTGCGTGAAGAAATTTCTGAGCAGATCCGTGCCCTTTCTAAAATGAAAGAAATGGCTGCAACTTCCCTTGGACGTACTTCTACATTCCTTGATATTTATATTGAACGAGATCTTAAAAATGGAGTGATCACAGAAACAGAAGCTCAGGAATTGATCGATCAATTTATCATCAAACTTCGTCTTACAAGACATTTAAGAACTCCTGAATATGACGAACTATTTGGTGGGGATCCTACGTGGATCACGGAATCTATCAGTGGAGTTGGTATTAATGGAAAACCTCTGGTTACTAAGAACTCTTTCCGTTATCTTCATACTTTATATAACATTGGAACTGCTCCAGAGCCTAACTTAACTGTTTTATGGTCTGAAAAACTGCCAGACAACTTTAAACATTTTTGCTCTAAAGTTTCTATTGATACGGACTCTATCCAATATGAAAATGATGACGTTCTTGATTTTGACAAAGTATGGGAAAACTATAAGAAAGTTATGACTTATGTTGCTGAATTATATGTTGATACAGTAAATATCATTCATTTTATGCATGATAAATACGCATATGAAGCCAGCCAGTTTGCTCTTCATGATACAAACTTAGAGCGAATCGCAGCTTATGGAATTGCTGGTCTGTCTATTGCCGCAGACTCTCTATCAGCGATCAAATATGCAACTGTAAAACCAATCCGCAATGAAAATGGTGCTCTTGCATCCTTAAACTCTGTCGCTAAAATTCCGTATCGCGATGTATGTCAGGATGGTGTATCCAATACCTTTTCCATCGTACCAGATGCTCTTGGAAAAGATCAGGAACAACGAGTACAAAACCTTACAACAATCTTAGACGGATACTTTGTTCAAGGTGCACATCATTTGAATGTAAATGTTATGCATAGAGAAACTTTGATCGATGCTATGGAACATCCAGAAAAATATCCGACACTTACGATCCGTGTTTCTGGATATGCCGTGAACTTTAATCGATTATCCCGCGAACAGCAGGAAGAAGTGATTCGTCGTACATTCCATCAGAGTATGTAGATTTTTATGAAACAGCAATGGTGCCTGATTTTTTGATCGAATCAGGCACCATTACTATTCTTCAAACATTTCTCCCTCTATATCACTTATCTGTTCAATAGGGATGATCGTCTGATCAGTCATAACAACTGTATGTTTATATTTATCAATTTTCTTTACACAACCAGAACAGATAATATATGCTCCCCCATCTTTCTTAGCATCTGGTACAAAATACGTGATCTCAACCATTTGCTGTGTACCGATCGTTTCAGCAATCAGATATAACTTTTTATTTAATTCTGCTATAACTTCTTCACTCAACACCTGTTTTGCATCTGTTTGTCTTACAGTTTCTTTAATAGCTGCTTCGTGTCCGGTAAGTGCCGCAAAAGGCGAAAACTGTGCTGCCCTGGCATAAAGTGACATACGAGGGTGCTTCTTTGAAGTTGGATGCGGCAGATTGATAATATCATCGTATTTATGATTGCACTGATCCTTCATAATATTCCTCCATTGACACTGAATACTTACTTTCTATGCTTTATGTCCGCCGATCTGCTCATACGTTTCTTCTTCCTTTGAAAAACTTTCATCCACGAGCTTGTTCGCTGTGATATTGATTCTTCTGATCAGCAGATTTTTATCCACGATCCGATCATATAATTCCATCACTGCATCTGTGATCAGCATGGTAGATGATGTCTGCCTTTTTAGGTTTGTTGTTCCGTGAGCATGTTTGGGAACTTTTCTCCCATACCGATCAATCGTAACAGATCCCTTGTACTTCCTATATCTGCCTGGATCCGTTAGATTTTCTATATCATAACCTACGGTCAATACGATCTGGTCAGTAACAAGTCTCTTATCTACCAGATCAAGTGTCATAAGATCAGTCATTTCTTTTACAACTAACTTTGCCTTATCAAAGTCATAGGGGCAGTGAAGTACTTGCCCGGAGCATACACTGTTGGTTTCCGGTTTGTACGCTTTGACTTGCTCCATAGTACAAGGCTCATAGCCCCAGGCATGATCGATCAGCAGTTCCGCATTGATCCCAAACATCTTATAAAGCAGTTCTTCATTATGGAATTCATTTGGCTTTCCGACGGAACATCTTGCAACATCTCCCATTGAGAAAAGACCGTGTTCTTCCAACTTCTTCGCATAGCCTTTGCCTACTCTCCAGAAATCCGTAAGCGGTCTGTGATTCCATAGCTTCCTACGGTAAGACATTTCATCTAATTCGGCGATCCTTACGCCATCCTTATCCGGTTTAATATGCTTTGCTACGATATCCATCGCAATCTTGCACAGATACATATTCGTTCCGATTCCGGCGGTTGCTGTAATTCCCGTTGTTTTTAAAACGTCTCGTATCATAGTCATGGCAAGTTCCCTTGCAGTCATCTGATAAGTATTCAGATAATCTGTTGCATCTATAAATACTTCATCAATTGAGTACGGAAAAATATCTTCTGGAGCAATATACTTCAGATAGATATTATAAATCTTGGAACTATATTCCAAATAGTATTCCATACGTGGTGGTGCAACAATATAATCAACCTTCAATGCCGGATTTGCATTTAATTCTGTGCTGTCATCCGACGAACCTGTAAATGTTCTGTTTAAAGCTTTCCACCTGCGGGTATTATTGACTTCTTTAATCTTTTGCACGACTTCAAACAAACGTGGTCTGCCTGGTATTCCATAGCTTTTCAGCGATGGAGATACCGCAAGGCAGATTGTCTTCTCCGTCCGGCTTTGATCTGCAACCACAAGATTTGTCGTTAAAGGATCGCGATTTCGCTCCTTACATTCCACAGAAGCATAGAATGATTTGAGGTCGATCGCAATATAAGCCTTTGTCTTTGTCATTATTCTATGCTCTTCTATTTGCATAATGAATCAACCATCATAGCAAGCCACATCATACAAAACATAAATATAAAACACAATAGTACAGAACCACACCCAACCTTTGATTTCCCATCATCGGATGATTCTTCATTCTCTCGGTTATGCTTCGATGCATCATCTTCTTTCAATTTGTTATAAAGATAATATTCTCTGGCATTGTCTTTCCAATCTTTTTTCCCATTTCGATCATAATCAAAAAAGGCCATATTGATCACTCCCCATTCCTTAGCCTATTCATATTTTTCTCTATTTACTAGAGCTTGGAAAATATGGGCTTAATACTCCAGCTACATTACTGATCGGCATTGTTTGCAGCCATACTTTCCCAGGACCTGTAAGTATTGTGTTAAACACTCCTTCTCCACCAAACAACATATTCTTTACACCCGGAACACTTTTGATCTCCATCGTACAACTTGCTGTCATCGCGGCCAAATGTCCAGTGTCTACAACAATCTGCTCTCCAGCCTCTAATTCATATTCCACAACATGACCATCAAATTCTGCAAACATGATACCATGGCCAGATGCTTTCTGCATAATAAAACCTTCTCCGCCAAATAATCCAGCTCCGATCTTTTTATTAAAGAATGCAGATAACTCAACTCCATTCTCACCGGCAAGATAAGCACTTTTTTGTAATATCATTTCCTGTCCAGGTGCAATTTCAAATGCCTTGATGGATCCCGGGAAGCATGAAGCAAAGGCGATCATCCCTTCTCCGCCTTGTGCGGTATAAACATTCTGGAACATCTTTTCTCCTGAAAACGCTCTTCCAAAGATCTTTCCTATTCCTCCATTCGAAGTTGTTTCCATTTTCATATTTGGAGACATCCAAGACATTCCTCCACCTTCTGTAACCATTTTTTCTCCAGATTCCAGATAACAGATAACTACTGGAAGTGTTTCACCTAAAATTTCATATCTCATAATGTTTTCCTCCTTACTCAACATTTGATTTGTTATTTTTCTTTGCATTTACAATATAAATTCCAACACATACAAGTGCGAGTGCAATCAGACTTCCAATATTAAATGCCTGTTTGACTTCTCCCAATACCAATGCCGACAAGATTACACTGCATAATGGATTTACAAATCCAAAGATTGCTACCTTTGACACATCATTATATGCAAGTAATACAGACCAAAGTGTATAGGCAACTGCAGATACCAATGCAAGATACAACACGACCGTAATTCCACCAACTGTTACATGATCTAAATGTCCACCCATTGCGTTTCCGATTAAAAATAATACAATTCCACCAATAAAAAACTGAGTTCCACTTAATATAACTGGTGATACTTTTTTTGAATAGTAATTGATCAATATCGTGGATGTTGCATAGGCTAACTGTGAAATCAAAACGAATCCTTCTCCCATCATCGTAAAACCGAAATCCAAAGAATTTCCAAGAAGATTGATCACGACAACTCCTGCAAATCCTAAGATGCATCCTGTTAATTTTCTTCCCGTTAGTTTTTCATTTCGTACGATCAAACATGACATTAGGATTGCGATAAAATTTCCTAAACCTGTAATGATTCCACCTTTCACTCCAGATGTATGTGCCACGCCGATATAAAAGAAAAAATACTGTCCAACAGTCTGAGCAAGGCAGACAGGAACTGCATATTTTAGAATCTTTCCATCGGGCAGTGTCACTTTCTTTTCCCGTATAGAAGCAAAAATCAAGACGAAAAGTCCTGCTAACGCAAATCTTATTCCTGCAAATACGATCTGACTGGCTGTGTTTGTCGTATCTACTTGTAACAGTCGATATCCTGTCTTGATCATCGGAATAGCACTTCCCCATAGAATACAGCATAAACTTGCCAGCGCTGCTACAACCCAAGTCTTTGTTAATGTATGATGCTCTGTCTTCATTATCTTTTTATATGTCCTCTCTTGTATAGTACTTTATTTGTATTAATTCTATCATATTTTCATATCTTATCCAATCCATACATTATTGATATTTTTGTAATGACAACAAAAGACTCAGAAGTCCACGGCTCCTGAGTCCTTTAACATAATTATCATATATCTATTGCATTACTGCATTCCGTTTGCTGTTTTATATTTATATAGCATTTCGGCATGATTCTGTTCTTCTACCTGAATGTCTGCCATCAACTTTCTAAGATCACTATCCCCAAACATAAATACATTTGTATTATACTCTCCGGAAACCAATTTCTCTGTTCCAATTGCATCAGTTGCAAGAAATGCATCATGCATCTTATCTTCGGACTGGCTCGCTGCTGTATAGATTGCTCTTGGTTCATAGTCTCTTCCATCACTGTCATTGCAGTCACTTGACGGTACTGTTCCATCTAAGACCTGTGTGAGTGAATCGTAATGTGTCTGCTCTTTTTTGTGTAACTGTTCAAAAGATTTTTAAGTTCTGGATCGATCGCCTGCTGTGCGTATTTTTGATACTTTTCTATGCAGCTTTTCTCCTGTGTTCTTAGGTTTTCAATTGCTGTTCTTTCTGTCTCTTTTAATACCATGATATGAGTTCCTTTCTACTTTGGAAATTTTTATGATGGTATTATCTGCTGTTTGATGCATTTCTATGCAACGAATGGCGAAAATTTAACATTCAATTACATTGAAATTCCATCGTACCATCCGTCTGTAATTCTGCTTGATCGGATAAGTAAAATTCCAAAGTCATAATATTTTTTTCATTCAATTCCAGTTTTTTCACTTGATACTTTACCATTTCACTCATAGAAAATTTACCATCTTCTTTATAGATCGTTGTCAAAATTCCTTCTGTCTTTCCATTGTTGCTTTGTAATCGGATATTTGCAAATCCTCCGGAACTATTTTGCTGTAACAATGTTATCGTTGTTGGTTTTCCAGCTTTTGATTTTTTCATAAAATGTTTTCAATTTCTCACCATGACTTGTCTTGGATGGTTTGAATTTTACTGGTGCACTTTTTTGTACTATGTTTTTCTTCCCCAATCTGGGCAACAGGATAACCTTTGGATGTTAATGTATCATATAGCATTTGTAAGTCTTTTTTTGTAACTTTATTCTCATTGATTTTTATGTTTTGACAAATGTCTGAAATTTGCTTAACTTCTTTTTGTGCCTGAGCTTTTTCTCGCTTTGTTATCACCAATGGTTTCCACTTCTTTGTCTTATGATCTGTTTGTTTTGTTGTTTCTTTTATATTTGATGATCTACATGCTGTAAGTGTTATGACACTTGTGAGTAACAAAATAGCTAGCATTAATTTACTACATATATTCTTCTGATATTTTCTTTGCTTTTCTAACCACATATTCTTCTGCCCTTTTAAAATTCTTATGAATAATCCCATATTTCATACCCCTGTCGACGTGCGGAATCATATACGGGTATCATATTCTTTTCAAGTATATTATAAAACATCTCTTTTGAATTACCTTTTCGATATAATTCTTGTCCTGCCCAGATAGAATGGAGATTATCTTTATAACAACCCTTAAATCTGTTATAGATTCCCATATCATCATAAATCATTTGATACATCAGATATTGATTTTGTGCAAAATTCTGAAAAAACGGATTCCATTTTGGTAATCGATTACTCTTTGATGAATTTAGTGATGCATCCATCGGCATCAGATTCCAGAGTTCATCGTTCATAACAAATGACCATGGAATAAAATGATCAATATCGTATTTTTTCTTCTTCACAGGTTGTCCAGTAAAGACGTCTCTGATTTCTTGAACTTCCATGATATCTTGCCAGAGATCTCTTACTTTTTTAAGCTTTCGCACCTTTTCTTCTGTTGGGGTCAATTTATATACCAGACCGGGAACTTCTGGATTATTGTTCTGCAGCCATTTTACTTTTTCGTATTGAATCCAACCCAAAATATTGACTGTATGATCTTGGATCATCTTGATCCAGTCTTGTTGGAAATATACTTCTTTTTTTAACTTGCTGCTTGTTCCTAATATGTATGGAAGAGTTAAGACTTCTTTATTAAATTTCTGAATATACGCTGTCATGCGATTTGCGCTATTCCAATTTACTTTTTCATTACTCCTCGTAAAAAAGCCTGCTAATGCTCGGTATGGAACCATATGAGTCAGCTGTTCTTTCGTCGTTTTTAATTCCTTGTTATACTGCTTGATCGCGTTTTTAATCTCTACTTTCGAAGCATTCGCTGATAATTCACTAAGCTCTGTTAGCAAAAGAACTGCTCTCTCCAATCCATCCTTGATCTGTCCGTCCAGTGGCATTCCACTTAAGTGAATATGGAACTCTCTTACAGAATACCATGCATTTGTGATCATCTCATCTATGATTTCATCAAATGTCGATTCTGTTTTTCCCTCAGAGATTAACTGTATGATCGCTTCCAGCCAATAAAATTTATAGCAATAGGATGGACTTTTCATCATTTTAGAAAATCCATCAATATTTAGATTGTTATAATATTTTGGCTCAATTTCTAAGATATTTTTCCCTTGCAAATCAGGATATTCAACCATCGTTCATCACCTCGTCCTTCTCTGACATCTCCTGTTGTCCATATTTCTTTGATCTGTAATTGAGGGATCTGCAAGATAAATTCTTTCAATGAATCTTCTGTAAAATCCGTAAAATAACGCCCATTTCTCTCCCCTTCGAATTCGCCGTATTTAAATGATGTATAAATGATTCCATTTTCTTTTAATGCTTTGTTCATCTTATGAAATACAAGAAAAAGATCATTTTTTGATAAATGAAGGATTGATGCACATGCCCAGATTCCATCATAAATATTCTGGTCATTTAATTCTTCAAACAACATTTGTTTTACTTTGATTCCTGTATATTTTGAGGCTTCCTTACAAATCTCTTCGGATCCGTCAATCGCCGTTACGTTATAGTTTCGATTTAGAAAATATTTTGTATCACGACCAGAACCGCACCCAAAATCTAAGATGAATGCGCCCGATGGAAGATAAGATAAAAATTTATTTTGTATGTTTGTAAAATCTACGGATCTTGTTGTTTGTATGAATGATTTAGTGTATTTGTTATAATAATTTATGGTTTTGTTGTTCATTGGAAGCCTCTCTTAAATACATTATAATAACCATTTGACAGCTTTCGCTAATCTCTTTTTGGGCATCAGCAAAATGCCCGCCGCTGTTCTAGTTCGATCTCCAAAGGCAGCAGGTAACTTCCATGAAGAAAATCACCATTCCAATCTATTACCTGAAATGCACAGAAAAGATTTTCATGAATTTTGGCTTATTCCCTAGTTGTAGAATCCTCCAGTTCTTCTAACGCGTCCATATAATTATCCATCCATTCCATCTGCCATTGTCTGGGATCTGTTTCTGATATCTGGCTCAACGGATCGATTTCGTCAAACATTCCAAGATTCTCTGCCATATCTAGCGGAAACAAAGTTTCATCTGGGCCGATTATTACCTGATCTCCAATCCCTAGATTCCTGTCATAAGCTGTTAATTCTTCCATTGAAATCTCTTCTGGTTCATCTATAGAATCTTCTTTTACATAAAAAGTTAACATGGGAATTTCTGTTTCTTCTGCTTCTATTTTTACAATCGTAAAAATTGGTATTTCATCCATTGTTTGTAATTCAATCATATCACAATCCCCTTGCAATGATCAATTTCATGCTGTATGATCTGTGCTGTCCATCCAGAATATTTCCCGTGCTGCTCTTTAAAGTCCTGATCCAGATAATCTACTTCTATCTCCTTATATCTCTTACAAGGTCTCACTCCATCCAAAGATAAACATCCTTCTTCTGTCTCAAATACGCCTGATTTCTTTGTAATCTTCGGATTGATCATTGCAAACTGAAATGGCCCAACTGCTACTACGATAATGTTCTTTTTAACGCCGATCATATTTGCTGCCATTCCAACACAATGATCTAAATTAGCTCTTAGTGTATCTAACAGATCAACTACTACCTGCTGATCTGCTTTTGTTGCATCTGTTGATTTCTGTGCTAGAAACAATGGATCTTTCATTATGTCTTTTATCATTTTATTTTTACCTCCTTTATTTCCTTTAAAAATTCTTCTGGAGAAATATATAAATTTTCTAATATTGGTATCAAATATTTAGATGACTTGAGTCTGTCTACTGCCCATGGTTTTGATGTGCAATAGTTTGTCCCATTTGTTGTCTTGTGTATCGTTCATAAATTGATATTCCCGCCTTCCTGTTTCAATTATTGCAGCAATCTAAAAGACCCAGAAGTCCATGGTCCCTGAGTCTTTTAGAAAATACATTATAATGGTCCTAATTGGTATGGGTAACAACCTAATGGTTATAATGCATAATCTTGATTGTTTGCTGTTAAACTAAGCTTTTCTGCTAACTCTTCATTCAATACCATTATTTCAATATTCCAAATTTTTCTAATCTGTAATAACCTGGCTTTTAATTCTGCAGATGGTCCTACTAACCAAGCAACATCTTCAGCATTCTTAATTACCAATACAAACTTTAATTTCATATTTTTCATTTCATCTACAGATTGTAAGCTATCTCCAACCTCTGAAATATCCGGATATCTACCTAAAATAGAAGCTAAATAAATATGTAAAGATGCAATAAATTTTTCTACTAGTGAAGAAAATAAACTTCAAATTTATGTTCTTTCTCCTCTGTTTCATGCCGTTTCTCCGCATTAGGACAACTTTTCTTTGCTTCTAAAAATATAATACTGTCCTCTTTATATTTTAAAATAAACTCTACTGTCTTAATTCCATCACCAAGAT
>ENA-OQDC01000705-OQDC01000705.1-human-gut-metagenome-genome-assembly--contig:-NODE-705-length-21840-cov-2.782619_pt1 | contig 21840 bp, 23 predicted proteins | sample MGYA00242770_ERZ504601 | MGnify/ENA primary metagenome ERZ504601 (study PRJEB26092, sample SAMD00036305) | human gut metagenome | host: Homo sapiens | study: EMG produced TPA metagenomics assembly of...
TACCAGGTCGTAAGGATGCTTGCCACCATAGAATACGTCGTAGTTGAACTGGGCATCATCGAAGTGAGACTAACGAGAAGGCTACCATGCCCTCGGTGGTAATCTGCAACTTCGTGCTGTTGTTGTCCAATGTCAACTGGCGCAAGCCCTGGCGGTCGCCATGGTCTGAGGAGCACTCTGCTCTTCGAACATGCCATCCACGGTGGTCTTGTACAAACCTAACAGCGAACCTCTCTGGCGGTCGATGTAGATTGCTCCAAGGACCCTTGGCGTAATATTCAACATTCTCGAAACCAGGAGCAAACTGCATGGTAATACCGATTCTTCGGGTTTCCTCAGAAGAATTGTTGGTAGTCACCTTCATATCCACGGTTCCGTTAGGATAGATGATGTAAGCAATCTGGTGAGTATCCTTACCGTTGGTAACGGCAGTTTCCACAACCACGTTCTTGCCCTGCTTCTTAGGAGCCTTCACCATCATCTTCTTGCCGGTGAGTGCACCTCTTCCTTATTCTCGTTCTCGGCAACACCACCTGTAGCACCCAGGTTCACGTTATCGTTGGCAATGCGGCGGAAACCGTTGAAGTCAGGACCTGCGTTAGGCTGAACGAGCTGAGTATTGCGATAAGTCCAGTTGGCGAGGGTTCCATCCTCTGCGAATGTGATGCAGAAATCCTTGCCGGTGATGGTGTTATCCTTCACCTTCAGCTTGCCCTTCTCCTGGATAGCTGGCAATTTGCCATGGTCTTTCTGTACGAAGGTAGGGTCGGCTACAGATGTGCCTGCTACATTCTCTGCAGAAAGCTTGAACTGCTGCTGCGCCATCTCATAACCCTGCTTGCTCCATGAAGTAGCCTTCTTCAGGATGAGGCTGAAGGTGATGACGTATTCAGCCTTATCATCTACAGCGGTGGTGTATGGGATGTTGATGTCGCAGGTTTTTGCCTGGCAATACAGATGGGATAGCCATCTGGTTCTTCTCTACAGAAACGCCGTTGCGGAGCACCTCGTAGCAGAGATCATAGATGTCGGCAAGGTTGGTGAATGCGCACTTGTTCTTCAAGGTGAGTACGCGGCTGTAGAAAGATTCGAAGTTCACGTCTCTATAAACATACTTCACCTCGGTGAGCTTGGCTGTCCACTCTCTGCCTGGAGTAATGATACCGTTACTCATGAAGTCGCCCTGGAATCCTCTGTAACCGTTGTTCATCTTGGTATAGTCGTAACCGGATGTGTAGTAGTGGAGTCCGGTCTTAGGATCCTTCAGAGGAAGACCTTTGCGGATGCGGCGTGTATCGTAGATTCCCTGGTCAACCCAGTCCCAGATGCAGCCACCGGTAATACCTGTACTTGCCTCGATGAGATCCCAGTATTCCTGCAGGTTACCCACAGCCTGACCCATTGCGTGAGCATACTCACAGATGAAGTAAGGCTTGTCGTTGAGGCCGTTCATCTGCTTCTTCACTACCTCGATTCTTGGATACATGTCTGAACCGAAGTCTGAGTACTTGGCACCGTGATTGTAACCCTCGTAGTGAACCCAAGCATCGCGACCAGGCAGGAGTTCCTTCACCTTATCGTAGGTAGCCTGGAAGTTGTCGCCACCGCCCGACTCGTTACCGAGCGACCAGAATACCACGCTAGGATGGTTGCGGTCTCTCAACACCATGCGTTCTGTGCGATCAACGTAGGCTGCGCGCCATGTAGGGTTGTTTGAGAGAGATTGGTTGTTGTGGCACTCTACGTCAGCCTCATCCATACAGTATAATCCGTAGTAGTCGAACATCGCATACATCTTAGCCTGACGAGGATAGTGGCTGGTACGGACGGTGTTCACATTGGCCTGTTTCATCAGAATCACGTCGCGAAGCATGGTTTTCACGTCGATGGCGTGACCATAGAGTGGATGAATATCCTGGGTGTTGACACCCTTGAAGAATACTCGCTTGCCGTTTACATAAACCAGTTTATCCTTGATGGTCACCTCTCTGAAACCGTATTTGGTAGAGAATACCATCTCTTCCTGGTCGCCTGCCTTCTGGCGAACGATAACGGTATAGAGATTAGGCTGCTCTGAGGTCCAGGCCTTCAGACCGGTGAGGTTGTCGATGCTAAGGCGACAGTTCTTCTGAGCATCCTTGGCAGTCATGGCAACCTGAGCAGACTGCTTGGCAACAGACTTGCCCTGTGGGTCGAGGAGTTCAATCTCCAGCGTCTTCTCAGATTTCTCCTTGGCTGCATTATCGATGGTCAGGTCAACATTCAGGTTGCCTGATGTGTAATCCTTGTTCAGGGCAGATGTGATGTAATGATCTGCTACGAAGGTCTTTGGAGTAGCTACGAGATAAACATCGCGGTGAATACCACCGAGGTGCCACATATCCTGTCCCTCCAGGTAAGAGCCGTCGCTCCAGCGGTAAACGCGTACAGATACGTTGTTGTCGCCCTTGCGGACGAGGTTGGTCACATCGAAGTCAGCATCGGTATTGGCGCCCTGTGAATAGCCGGCATATTTTCCGTTTACCCAAACCACGATGGCGCTGCAGGCACCGTCGAAGTGTAGGAACACTCGCTTGCCTGTTTCCCAACCCTCAGGAAGGTTGAAGTTACGGCGATAGGAACCTACCGGATTCTTGTCGAAATTATCCTTGAAGGCTGTGATGAACGGAGGTTTGTTCTCGAAAGGATAGCCCACATTATTATATACAGGCACATCGTATCCAGCCATCTCCCAGTTGAGAGGCACCTGGAGTTCCTTCCATGAAGAAACGTCGGCGTTGTCTGCCCAGAAATCATCCTTTTCCGGCTTGCCCTGCTTCCAGTCGGCTGTATAGTGGAATTTCCACTTGCCGTTGAGCAACAGATAGTTGGCACGCTTAGGAGTGAGCCATGGGAATTTGAAGTAATCGTCCTTCTGCATGGTGGCAGTAGAAGAATAAGGCACGAAGGTAGCGTGCGCCTTTTCCTTGCGATCCTCAAACTTAGTTTCGTCTTCTACCCATTTGTCTGTAAACGGACAAACGTCAACTTTGGTCTCCACCACCTTCTTCACTTTTTTCTTGGTGTGTCTAGGTTGTGCAATAGCTGATGCGCTGAAGAGGAAGGTCAATGCAACCGCAGCTCCCCAAAATAAATGTTTTTGTTTCATTGTCTGGTTGAATTATTAATAATTACAAGTTAGCTAGTTATGAATCTATTTAGATTTGGTGCAAATTTACGATTAATTCCTGAAACCTCCAAATAATTACAGCACTTTTGTTGGGGGAGAATTAAAAATGGCTATTTGTCAGGAGGAAAGTGGCTTCCATTGCTGCTTATTTAAGCCTTTTTGCATTTATTGCCTGACTATGGCATAATGTTGCCCCCTACCAGGGCAACATTATGCCATGACGAGGCACGAAACGATGTATCGCCTCGTTTTTTTAGGAAGAAGATGCCATTGGTAATCAAGCACAGTCGTCAAAATTCTACTCTCGCTTTTACTCTTCACCCTTCACCTTTTGGGTGTAATTTGTTGTGAATTAGAATGTTATGAGGGTGAAGAGTGCTCTTAACTCTTCACCACCCTTCACCCACTCTTCACCCTTGGAAAATTTTGCTTTTATGCGAAAAAACTGGAAAAATTAGAAGGTGAAGAGTGGGTGAAGGGTGGTGAAGGGTCTGCGTAACTCTTCACCCGCCGAAACTATTGAGTGATAGGGGTTTATGCATGAAAGGTGAAGGGTGAAGAGTGTATTTGAGATTGCGTTTTTATCCTTTTCTTCCGAAATCGGCAGGAATCTCGCCCCACTTCTTCGTTTCCCATTTAAAGATAGGAACGGTGACGGGGTGGGTGCGGAGCCAATTCTCGGCACGGGCGATGACCTGATAGAGCTGCTCGGTCTGAGGAGTGCGCTCCAGTTTGGTCTTGCATTGCTTCTTGCTTACCCAGAGCTGGGCATTCACGCTGTCGCTATAGATTACCTTGTCGGTAATGCCCTTCTGTGCCATCAGGGCGAGGGCGTGGACGATGGCGAGGAACTCGCCGATGTTGTTGGTGCCGTGGATAGGACCATAGTGGAAAACCTGGGCGCCGGTCTGAAGGTCGATGCATTGGTATTCCATCGGACCCGGATTGCCGGAACAGGCTGCATCTACAGCCCAGGCATTCGCCGTAACTTCATTGGGTAGAGGGAGAACTGTATCGTTTCTCCACGAAGGAGGATTGACGGGCATATTACTCATATTTTTCTGATTTTTGTTGCTTGATTGATGAATTTTGGAGAATAATGGTCTTTATAAATAAATTTTTTGGACTTTTATATCTGTAGAAGTATACGAACCTCTATAAATGTGAAATGAGCAATCCCCAGAGTCTGGCTCTGGGGCTGCTCATTATCTGTCAATAGTCATTATTCGATTGTAGGTTATAATATCTTATGTAAAAATTACATTCTTTCTGGAACCTCGATGCCGAGCAGAGCCATACCGTTCTTCAGAATCTTGGCAACATTGGCTGCGAGAACCAGGCGGGTAATCTTCTCAGCCTCGCTCTCAGCATTCAGGATGCTGTAATCGTGGTAGAACTGGTTGAATTCCTTGGTCAGCTCGTAGCAGTAGTTGGCAATACCGCCAGGGTTATAGTTGTTGCCGGCATCAGCTACGGCTACAGCGAAGTCATTCATCTTCTGGATGAGGTCGATCTCCTTCTCGTTGATAGGAGCATCTGCGCCCAACTCAGCAGGAAACTCGATACCCTCGGCAGCAGCCTTGCGCATGATGCTGCGGATACGAGCGTAGGTGTACTGGATGAAAGGACCTGTATTGCCGTTGAAGTCGATACTCTCTTCTGGGTTGAAGAGCATGTTCTTGCGGGCATCTACCTTGAGGATGAAGTACTTCAACGCTCCAAGACCCACGATGCGTGAAATCTCCTGGCGCTCTTCCTCGCTCATGTCCTTGAACTTGCCAAGCTCATCACTTGTCTGGCGAGCATCCTTGATCATCTCTGCCATCAGGTCATCAGCATCTACTACGGTTCCCTCGCGGCTCTTCATCTTACCGTTAGGCAACTCTACCATACCGTAAGAGAAGTGAACCAGGTCCTTGCCCCATTTGAAGCCGAGGCGGTCGAGCAGGATTGAGAGTACCTGGAAGTGGTAGTTCTGCTCGTTACCTACTACGTAAATCATCTTGTCGATAGGGAAGTCCTTGAAACGGAGGTCGGCAGTACCGATGTCCTGAGTCATGTAGACAGAAGTGCCGTCAGAACGGAGCAGGAGCTTCTGGTCGAGACCCTCGTTGGTGAGGTCTGCCCATACTGAGTTGTCGTCCTTGCGGAAGAAGAGACCCTTCTCCAATCCTTCCTCTACCTTCTTCTTACCCTCGAGGTAAGTATTTGACTCATAATATATCTTGTCGAAACTTACACCCATCATCTTGTAAGTCTCGTCGAATCCAGCGTAAACCCAGCTGTTCATCTTCTGCCAAAGTGCACGGACCTCAGGGTCGTTGTTCTCCCACTTCACGAGCATCTCGTGAGCCTCCTTAATCAGCGGAGCCTCTGCCTTTGCCTTCTCTGTGGCAGCTTCCTCGTCCATACCCTCCTTCATGTACTGAGCCTTGAGCTCTGCGATTTCCTCACGATAGTGCTTGTCGAAGGCTACATAGTAGTCGCCGATGAGGTGGTCGCCCTTCTTGCCGGAAGTTTCAGGAGTTTCACCATTGCCCCACTTGAGCCAAGCGAGCATTGACTTACAGATGTGGATACCACGGTCGTTAACGATGTTTGTCTTGATTACCTTGTTGCCGTTAGCCTCCATGATCTGAGCCAGAGACCAGCCGAGGAGGTTGTTGCGCACGTGACCGAGGTGGAGAGGCTTGTTGGTGTTAGGAGAAGAGTACTCGATCATGACGAGCGGGCTATTCTCTGTAACAGGCTTCTCGCCGAACTTAGGGTCAGCGTTGATGGTGTTCAAGAGTCCTACCCAAGCGGCAGGAGCGATAGAAAGGTTGAGGGAAAACCCTTTACTACATTGAAGTCTGCGATGACGTTAGCGCAGTTCTCCTTCAGGTAGTCACCAATCTCGAGTGCAGTTCTCTCAGGAGTCTTCTTTGACATTTTGAGGAATGGGAATACGACGAGGGTAAGGTTACCTTCGAAATTACTCTTGGTCTTCTGCAGGGCTACCATCTTTTCAGGTACGTCCTGACCATAAAGCTCCTTCACCGCCGCGATGACAGAGCTGATGATTTCGTTTTCTATCTTCATTATCTTTATATCTTTTTTACCGGTAAATATCTTTTCTTTATGCCCGCTCAAGGGTCATTTGCATCCCCTTGTTGTCTAAGCGGCTGCAAAATTACAAATAATAATTGGATTGTGCAAAGAAAAGCGATATTTTCTTTATCCTTCAAGGATAATTTCAGCCACGTCTTCCGGTGAATTCCAAAGGATTCCGTCCTGCAGCTCATCATCGGTAAAACCGTTGAGTGCTTCCTGGGCTTCCTTAGGAGTGATGGCTGACGTTCCGTCCTCATTCTTTGCATCGAGCAATGCCTGTAAGATGGCTGCTCTGTATTCTTCGATTGTCATCATAATTTTTATGTTGTTTCGTTGTTCATTTTGTCTTTTTGATGGTGACAAAGGTAATGTTTTTTTTCGAAAACTCCAAACTTTTTGTCATTTTCTTTCGGAGAATATAGAAAAGTTTTAAATTTTCACGTATTTGAAATGTGAAACGGCAGGAGCGTTAGCTGTTGTCTTGCTTTTCCAGATAGAATGTAACATGGTAGCCGGAGAGACTGTTGTCGGATAGTCCCAGTTCGATGTTCTGCATCATCAGCATCTGGCGGGAGAGAGATAGTCCGATTCCCGTTCCGGATGATTTGGTGGTGAAGAATGGAATGAAGATTTCCCGTGCCACATCGGCAGGAATCGGTTCGCCGTTGTTGCTGAACAGCAGGATAGGGTGGTCGTTCCTGCTCATGCGGACGTCGATGTCGGTGGCATGGGCTTCGATGGCATTCTTGGTAAGATTGATGAATACCTGTCGCAGCATGTTGCGGTCGGCCTCCAGCGTGGCATTCTGAGGGAGGGAAAGGTGCCAGCTGAGGTCGGGATAGAGCGCCTTGATGCTCTCCAGGAAAGAGGCGAGCGGAAGGGGTTCTACGACGGGAGCCTGAAGCTGGGTGAGCTTGCGGTAGCTATCCACGAAGTTGGTGAGCGACTTGCTGGTGTCGTGAATCGCCTGAATGCCTTCTTCGTATTCGCTTCCCTTGATCTGCGGGTTGCTGAGATAAGCCTGGCAGATGCTGGAGATGGGAGCCGTGGCGTTCATGATTTCGTGGGTGAGTACACGGGTCAGCTTTTGCCAGGATTCCACTTCGTGTCTGGCTACGAGGCGGGCAATATCGCCCTGCATGTCGTTGAGTGCCTGCTGCAAAGCTCTTTCGCCTGGAAGCAAGCCCGAAGTGGGGAGGCGGAAGGCGTAATCGCCATTTCTTACAGCCTCACGCATCAGGAAGGCACAAGCCTTCAGCCTTCGCTGATGGCGAAAGAACAGATAGATGAGGCCGCCCAGGATGAAGCAGATTCCACCTATTAAATATATAAGTTTAATAATAACCATAAAAATTGCTCTAATACATTTGTCTCTTAACTTCCCCCTAACTTCTCTTAACTTCTTAAACTTCCCTTTCCAAAAGTCATCTCTTCAGTTTTGCGTAGAGGGTTTGTCGGGTAATTCCGAGCATTTCGGCTGCACGCGAGATGTTGCCGTGGCATTTATCCACGACCTTCCGGATGTAATCGTTCTCGAAATTTTCCAAGGTTGCCACTTCCGTATTGTTGTCGATGGCATCTTTTAGGGTTCTGATGAGTTCGTCATTATCCCAGGGCTTGGTGACGAAATCGGCGGCTCCGCTTTTCAATCCCTTGATGGCAAGCTGCACGTCGGCAAAGGCGGTGATGAGCACCACGGGGATGTGGGCGTGGAGCCGGCGGAAGGTGCGGAGCCAGAGCAAACCGTCCTGTCCGCTGTTTACGCCGAGCGAGAAGTTCATGTCGAGTAGGATGAGATCTACCTGCTCCTGTTGCAGCAGCGTGGGGGCGGTATCGGGGCGAGAAAGGGTGAGGATCCGTTCGAACGTATTGCCCAGACAGATTTTCAGCGCCGTGAGTATCGACGGATTATCGTCGATGACAAGAAGGGTTCCGTATTTCATTTCTTTTATTTTTTTTCGTTTGCAAAAGTACGCTTTTTTTACCCGAAACGACAAACAAAAATTGGGGCTGTTGTGTGATAATCATACAATAGAGTGTATGAATTTCATACAATCCACCTTCCGGGCTGCCGGAAATCTTGGCAGAAAACGGGAGAAGCCCTACCTTTGCAGCAGCTAACGAAAACAGGGAGATGGTATTCTTCCTTTATCGTTTGATTTTAGTGAAACAAAAAATTAAATGAGTATATGATGAAAAGTTATGTGAAATTCTTATCACGCAACAAGCTTTATGCCACCATAGAGGCCTTGGGTCTCTCGGTGGCACTGGCTTTTGTGCTGATTCTCGTTTCCTACGCTACTGCAGAGTATCGTGTGGGGAACGAATCAGAAACTGGCGAAGGAACTCTATGTTGCAGGTTCCGGCGATTATCTCGGAATGACCTGGGGCACAGCCAAGGAGTTCTTTCCTTCCATCCCGGAAATCAAGGGATGGACAAGATTTGGTGAATATTATGCTCCGCAGGGAGCCATGATAGATGGACAGTATTATGAGGCAAAATATCTGGCTATCGACCCGAACTTTTCCCATTTTATGGGTTACAAATGCCGTGGTTGTGCGCCTGATCATCTCCTTTCGGATGCTCATCAGGCAATGGTTTCGGAATCTTTTGCCAAGAAAGCCTTCGGCAACGCCAATCCTATCGGCCGTACCATCCAATGCGGTAAGCTGCAACTCAAGGTGGTGGGAATCATGGAGGATTTCGACCGTGAGGACCTTCTTAACCCATACGATATTTTCGTGTCGATGAAACTGATAGAAGCTAAGGCTCAGGCGATGGATCAATTTGGCTCCTGCACTACGGTGGCGCGACTGGCAAAGGAAGCCGACCCCGAAAAGGTGAGACAGACCTTGCTCGGCAAATACATAAACTACTGGAAGGAGTGGAAAAAGGAATCAGGTGGATCCGACTTCATGTGGGGCTGCCAGTTTGTGAGATGGGACCAGATTCATTTTGCGGATGATGATGTCGAGATTTTCAAGCATGGAAATCGTTCTCTCGTGAATATCCTCCTGGTCGTGGCGCTGGTTCTGCTGCTTTCTGCCTTGTTCAACTACATCAATCTTACGGTGGCTCAGATTGGCAACCGTGCGAAGGAGATGGCTACCCGAAGACTGCTGGGCGAATCGGTAGGGGGCGTGATGCTTCGCTATCTCAAGGAGTCGGCGCTCTTCACGGCAGTCTGCTTCCTGCTGGGCTTGTTGATTTCCTGGGCATTTATCCCGTTGTTCAATTCTATGTTGGATACGAAAATTCGACCTGTTCCATTCCTTCGACCTTCTGTGGTTCCTGCCGTTGGCTTATGTCATCATTTCCATCTTTGCGGGAATCCTTCCTGCTATCGTGGTTTCCCGTTTCAATCCGATAGATGTGGTGAAGGGAACCATCCGCATGCGCAGCAAGATGTGGTTCAGCAAGATATTTATCGTAGCCCAGAACGTCATCAGCATCACGCTGGTAGTCATGGCGATAACGATGATGCTCCAGATGAAGCATCTTGCCGATTTGCCCTTGGGTTATCAGACGAAGGATATTGTTTACATCTATTCTTCTTTGGATGGTTCGCCGGAGAAGATGGCTATCCTCAGGAACCGTCTGAAAGCGCTTCCTGAGGTGGAAGAGGCCACTTACGGCAACGCCAATCCTATTGTAAGCTGGGGAAATGGCGTGCATGATGACAATGAAAAAGTAATAGGAATGCTCCGTATGTTCATGGCAGATTCCACGGCGATGAAGATGTTGGGATTCAAGGTGATTGAACAGTATTGCAAACCAGCCTATGGCAAGATTTGGGTAACGGAAGAGGCGAAGCGTGCCTATGGCGTTTCTGCCCACAAGCCTTGGTTCGGAATGAGAATGAAGGATGGAAAGCATGAATACGAGGTGTGTGGCGTGATTGCCGATTACCATAGTGGAGATGCGCTGAGCGAGAATGAGAAAACGGAGCATAATGCCATTGGAGTCATTACCCCGCAGCAGGGTGGATGGGCTGTTCTGGTGAAAACCCGTGGCGATCATGCCCAGGCGCTGCAGGCTATCCGGAGTACCTGCAAGCAGGTGGCTAAGGAACTGATGGGCGTTCCTGCGGAAATGGAGGTGGAGTATATGGATGATACTTTGAAGAATAACCTCAAGGACAAGCATAATATGATGGTGCTCATCATCACCTTCATGAGCATCTCTATCCTGATTTCTGCCTTGGGGCTCTTCGGAATGTCGGTTTATTACGGCAACCAGCAGAAGCGCCAGATTGCCCTGCGCAAGGTGATGGGCGCTTCGATTGGGGATGCGGCTTGGCAACTGGCTAAGAGATTCCTCGTCAGTTCGCTGGTGGCTGTGGTCATCGCCATCCCTATCTGCGTGAAGCTGATGCAGACTTATCTCATGGATTTCGTCCATCGCATCCTCCTTGCGTGTGCTGTTGCGTCGTCCTTACTTTATGCATTATGCTTGCTTTCTGGTTATCGGCTGCACCCTGCGTACGGCGATGTCGAATCCGATAGACAGCATCAAGGCTGAATAATGAGTCATAAACTTTAAAAGATTTCTAACGATGATACGAACAGAGAATTTAACTAGAATATTCCGCACGGAAGAGGTGGAAACCATCGCCCTGAACGGCGTAAACATAGAGGTAGAAGATGGTGAGTTTATCGCCATCATGGGTCCTTCGGATGCGGCAGTCAACCTTGCTGAACATCCTGGGCTTGCTGGATAGTCCTACGGAGGGCAAGTATTGGTTGAATAACGAGGAAGTGGGTCATCTGAAGGAGCGTGAGCGCACCGCCTATCGCAAGGGTCGCATCGGCTTCGTGTTCCAGAACTTCAACCTCATCGATGAACTTACCGTTGAGGAGAATGTGGATTTACAGCTGAAATACCTCGGAGTGGGAAAGGCGGAGCGCAAGGAGCGTGTGCTCGAAATTCTGAGAAAGGTGAAGCTGAGCCATCGTGCCAAGCATTATCCTCATCAGCTTTCGGGCGGTCAGCAGCAGAGGGTTGCCATCGCCCGTGCCGTGGTGGGCAAGCCTAGCATCATCCTTGCCGATGAGCCTACGGGTAACCTCGATTCCAAGAATGGTATGGAGGTGATGCAGTTGCTCAGCGAGCTGAACGAAGAGGGAACCACCATCGTGATGGTGACGCACTCCAAGCACGATGCTACCTACGCCAGTCGCATCATCAATCTGTTTGATGGACAAGTGGTGGATGCGATGAATGATCAGCTTTAATCTTTGGTTTCGAATGATTAGCTTTGAGCTGCGGTTTCCTGTCCAACAATTAGACGGTGGTGTCTAATTGTTGGACAGTTTGTTTAATGAGGGTTTTTATTTAATGGCTTGATTATCAGGAGAAATGCTGTTTTGGCACGGCTCTTGTCCTTATCATGCCAAAATGAAGAAGATTATGAAAAGAATAGGAATATTGATAGGATGGTTGGTCTGGGCGGCTGGTGCCTCGGCACAGAGCTGGAGCCTTGATGACTGTATGAAATACGCCGTGGAGCACGCCACGGAGGTGAAGCGGGAGGTGGTAAATGCCCGTCAGCGCAAGCAGGATTACCAGCATGCTGTGGCAGGATTCCTGCCTTCCCTAACGGGTGGCGTGCAGGGACAGTACGCCTGGGGACGAAACATCGACCCGGAAACCAATACTTATAATAATGTAACGACATTCAACAACTACTATCAGCTTTATGCCGAACTGAATGTCTTCGATGGTTTCGCTACCATCAACGCCTTGAAGCAGGCTAAGTTGAGCCGGGATTATTCAGCCACGGCGATGCAGAAGATTCAGGACGACCGTGCCATCGACGTGATGCAGAACTATGTGGATGCAGCCTATGCTGAGGCAAGTATTCAGATAGCAAGCGAGAAACTGAACGAAAGCAAGCGGATGCTGGCGAAGATGAAGCGCCTGTATGAACTGGGCGAGAAAGGCCGACCGGATGTGGTGCAGATGGAATCGCAGGTGGCAGAAGATGAATACAATCTTACGCATCAGGAGAATGTGGCAAAACAGAGTCTGCTCGCCTTGAAATCCGCGATGAATTTTCCGGTGGATGAAGAGCTGAAATTGGCGGCTCTGACGAAGACTCAGAAGAAAAGCCTGGAATCAGGAATGCTGAAAGAAAGCGAGAAAGAAGCTGGTAGTCAGAGCGTAGAACCAAATGGGGTAGAGAATCTGGGGACTGACAAAATAGAAACGTCAATCTTACCTGTAAACTACGAAACCGTTTACCAGGGCTTTCAGAATATTTCTCCCGATTTGAAGTCGGCAGAATACGAAGTGGAGCGGGCACGGTATGATTACAAGATAGCAAAAGGCAGATTGCTGCCATCACTCTCTCTCGGTGGCGGCATTTCTACCAACTATTATAAGAATCTCTCTCAGAAAGGGCAATACGATGGGTTTGCCTCGCAGTTTCGCAACAACCGGGGCGAATACCTCGCGTTGACCCTTTCCATACCTATTTATAATAGTGACCGATGGCACAGCGTGAAGAAGGCACGCAACGACTGGCAACTGGCACAGGTGAACCTGGAGGAAACCCGTCGCAAGCTTCACGACCAGATAGCCCAGGCGGTAATGGATGCAGAGGGTTACGCCAAGGAGTTGCATCAGATGCAGAAGAAGGTGGCCTCTGATTCGCTCGCTTATCACATGTCGAGCCGGAAGTTTGAGGAAGGAATGCTTTCCACCTTCGATTTTCATACCGCAGCCCAGACGCTTCTGGAAAGCAGAATCAAGGAACTCCAGATGCAGATGCTGCTCATTATCAAACAGAGATTGGTTGCTTATTACCAGGGAGAAAATTTAATCAAATAAACCTGGAGAATGCAAGTGAATTCTTCACTTTTCGTTCTTCACTCTTCACTTAAATTATGGATATAAAGATAGAAAAGAAAAAATATCTCGTGCCTCGCAAGTATTGGGCATGGATTGGCGGAGGAGCGGTTTTGATCGCAGTCCTCATTTGGTTGGGATTGGGCAATTTCTCTTCCACCCTGAAGGTGGACAGGAAGGGATTGAGCATCGGAACCGTGGAGAAGGCGCAGTTCAACGATTATGTTTCGGTGGATGGACAGGTGGTTCCTATCTCCGTGGTGCAGATCAGTTCCGAGGAAGGCGGTATCGTTCTGGAGAAAGTGGTGGATGAAGGTGCCCACGTGAACAAGGGCGATGTAATTGTGAAACTGAGCAATTCGAATCTCGACCTGGAGATTCTGAATGCCGAAAGCGAACTTGCCGAAAAGCAGGACATGCTTCGCAATACCCAGATTTCGATGGAGCAGGACCGTCTGAACAACAGCAACGAGGAACTGTCGCTTTCGCAGGATGTCATTACCAAGCGCCGCTCCTATCAGCATCAGGAGGCGTTGCACAAGGAAGAACTCAATTCGCGCGAGGAGTATCTCAAGGCAAAGGAAGATTACGACCTTGCCGTCAAGAAGCATGCGCTCATCAACAAGCGATTGAAGAAGGATGCACAGCTCCGCCGTTCGCAGATGGAGCAGATGGGCGATAATCTGGAAGCCATGCAGAAGAATGTGCAGCTGGTTCGCCAGCGCAAGGAGAAACTGAATATCCGCAGCACCATTTCGGGCGAAATCGGCTTGCTCGATGTGGAGTTAGGACAGAGCATTTCTGCCGGACAGAAGATAGGAGTCATCAACGACCTCAGCGATTTCAAGGTGCAGGCGCAGGTGGATGAGCATTATATCGACCGGGTAAAACCGGGACTTACAGCCACTTTCGACCAGAACGGCAAGCATTATCTCCTGCAGGTTCGCAAGGTTTATCCCGAGGTAAGAGACGGCAGGTTCCGTATCGACTTCATCTTCAAAGGTGTTCGCCCTAGCAACATCCGAACCGGTCAGACTTATTATGTAGATTTGCAGCTCGGTCAGTCGAAGCAGGCAATAATTATCCCTAAAGGCACGTTTTATAGTGTAACGGGCGGTCAATGGATCTTCGTTTTAGACAAGAGTGGCAAGAAGGCTTATCGCCGAAAGATCACCATCGGTCGCCAGAATCCTCAGTATTATGAGGTGATTGAGGGCTTGGAGCCGGGCGAGCAGGTTATCGTTAGCGGCTATGAGGCCTACAAGGATAATGATGTATTAGTTTTTAATTAGTAGTGATTAGTGATTAATTAGTAGTGATTAGTGATAAATTGGGCTAACGCCCTTGAAACAGGATATTTGATATGAATCATATTATTAACGCATTCAAGAATCTGCCTCGAAGAGGTCAGCACAATTTCGTGAAGATCTTGTGTCTGGCGCTCGGATTGGCAATCAGTTCGGTAATTATTGCCGAGATTTATTTCGAGCAGACTTACGATACGTACTTTCCAGGATGGGAAAGGACGTATCAGATTTCAGAAGTGGGCAGTATGCCAAGCTTCAATGGTAGTAAACCTTTTAGTTTTAACCAGACATCTGGAGCGATTGCCCCTGGTGTGAAGGATTATGCTCCAATGGTAGAAGCTGCTACAAGATTTGTTGATATGGATAAAGAACAATGCAAGTTGGAAAATCAAAACAGCATAGAGGCTAACGTTTTGATGGCAGACAGTTGTTTCTTTGATATTTTCCCGCAAAAGATATTGATGGGAAAGGCAAAGGAAACTTTATCTCGCCCGCTATATTGCATGATTGATTCCAAATTGGCAGAGCAAATAGGAGGAAATGTGGTAGGTAAGCATTTTACTATTCCTGAATATCCAGGCAAAACATTCACTATAGGTGGCATTTTCGAAAGCTTTCCTTGGGGCGCATCTCTACATAACAGACAAATTCTGGTGTCTTTATGCAGTATAGGAGACCTTTGGGGCTATGATGGCAGAAATCAATGGGTGGGAAATGACAACTATTTCTCTTACATCCGTTTGGCGAAAGGACATGAGATAAGTGAACTTCGTCCTTACATCAAAAAAATGAAGAAAGACCATTTTACTGCAGAGGCGACTCAAACGCCAGAATTCACCCTTGACTATGAATTTACTATACTCAGCGAGGTGTTTACCCAGAATTCTTATATCAAGATGATGGGATGGATTTTAGGCATTATAGCTTTCGTGTTGCTCTTCACTTCCGTGATGAACTATCTGCTTATCATCGTAGGAAATCTCGTGACTCGCTCTCGTGAGATGGCTGTCCGAAAATGTTATGGTGCAGAACCAAAGAATATTCATGCCATCATCTTTTCCGAGGCTTTGGTGCATGTGGGGTTGGCGGTAATCCTTGCTGCTGTTCTCGTGTTTCTTTGCAAGGGAACCATCGAGAAATTCCTCTCTGCCCCTATAAGTACGTTGGTGTTCAATCGTGGCAGTTGGATATTGGTCTCCATCTGTTTATTGGTATTGTTGGTGGGTGGATTGGTTCCAGGTTGGCTCTACAATAAGATTCCCGTTGCCATTGCATTCCGAGGATATAATGAAAACCGTAACCGTTGGAAGTTAGCTCTTTTAGGTGTGCAGTTCGTTATTTCGGGCTTACTCTTTAGTTTGCAGTTTGTTGTCAATCAACAGTATAGCTTGATGGTGAATATGAATCCTGGTTATGATTATGAGAATGTGGCTATCGTACATGTGGATGCAATCAATGGTGATCAACGCAGTCGATGTTTGTCTGAAATCAAGCGTATGCCAGATGTGAAGGAGGTAGCCTCTGCTTATTCTCTTCCGTTGGAAAGCTATGCGGTAAGTGGAAATAATGTGCAGTTGCCAGATGATATAAAGTCGTTACAGCTTATCCATGATGCAGGGGGAGTAGATGACAACTATTTCAGGATGATGGGAATCGACTTTGTGCAAGGTTCGTTCTTTACAGAACGCAATGACAGTTCTCGTCAAGTGATTATTGATGAGGCTTTGGCTAAGAAATTAACTACACTCGGACATTGGAAAGATGGGGCTGTAGGAAAACGAATTTGGATTTCTTCACATTGTAATGAGGATGAAACGATGACGATTTGTGGTGTTGTCAAGAATATCAAATACGGAACAGTTACTTCTGAGGGCGCAGAGTTCAAGAATATATCATACGTATATTTCTATGCTCCTTGGACAGCTTCTTATATGCTCGTCAAGTTCAATAATCTGACGGAAGACGCCTTAACTGAGTTGAGAAACAAAGTGCAGTCGATGTATCCAAATAATGCTGTGACGGTACTCGACTATGAATCCGAGTTCAAGGCACAGTATGCTTCCCAGCTTAATTTCCGCAACGGAATCTTGGTTGCCGGCATCGTGACGATGATCATCGCCCTCTTCGGATTGGTGGGCTATACGAGTGATGAGGTGAACCGCCGCCGCAAGGAGATTGCGATCAGAAAGGTAAACGGAGCGAAGGTGAAGGATATTCTTCGCATCTTCCTAAAGGACATCATGAAGATTGCCTTGCCTTGCATCATCGTGGGCGACTTGGGGGCTTGGCTGATAGCCAGACAATGGCTCATGTCGTTCAGCGAGAAGATTACGATGACGCCTCTGTTGTTTATCGGCGTTACCATCATCCTGCTCGTCATCATCGGGCTTTCCGTCATCATCAACTGCTACAAGGTGGCGAATGGTAATCCGGTGAAGTATCTCAAGGATGAATAAAATTAAAAGTAAAAAAAAGTGAAAAAAGTAAAAAAGTCAAAAAGATAAGAAAATGCTTAAAATAGAGAATCTTTGCAAGTCATTCCGCACAGAAGATGTGGAGACGATTGCTTTAAATAATGTATCTTTCACAGTAGAAGACGGCGAGTTTGTCGCCATTATGGGACCATCCGGTTGCGGCAAATCTACCTTGCTCAACATCCTCGGTTTGCTCGACAACCCTACTTCGGGAAAATATTTCCTGGGTAATCACGAGGTGGCAAAACCTGAAGGAAAAGGGAGCGCACGGATGTGAGAAAGGGAGAAATCGGATTTGTGTTCCAGAGCTTCAACCTGATAGATGAATTGAATGTAGAGGAGAACATCGAACTTCCTCTTACTTACCTCAACATTCCGAAGGCGGAGCGCAAAGCAAAGGTGCAGGCGATTATGAAGCGAATGGCCATCAGCCATCGTGCCAAGCACTTCCCTCACCAGCTTTCTGGTGGTCAGCAGCAGCGAGTAGCCATCGCCCGTGCCGTGGTCTTTGGTCCGAAGCTCATCCTTGCCGATGAGCCTACGGGTAACCTTGATTCCAAGAATGGAGCCGAGGTAATGCATCTGCTTACCGAGCTGAACCACGAGGGTACCACCATCGTCATGGTGACGCATAATGAGCATGATGCCAAGATAGCCCATCGCACCATCCGCCTGTTTGATGGACAGATAGTGGATGAGTAAAATTTCAAAGAAAACGTATTTCGCTTATAATTAGTGATTTACGTGTAGTCGAATAAGACTTTTGCCGAAATCCGCAAAATGTTTTAGTGCGAATATGCCGAAATCCGTAAAATGTTTGACCATATTAGAAGAGGAATGTCATAAATCGCTTGGTATTGGCCTCTTTCTGCTTCAGCTCTTCTTCCATTCTCTGTATTGCCATCTTGAAGAAGAAACGGATGAGGTGTTCGTCCGTAGCTTCCGTACGAATCATGCGGAGGGCAGAAATGTATTCCTGTCGGGCTTCGGATGGGATGATGAGGAGAGGATGATTCAATCTTAAGAGAATGTAGTTGCTGATGAGTCGTCCTGTTCTTCCATTCCCATCACGGAACGGATGAAGATATTCGTAGAAGCCATGAAAACGGGCGGCAAGAATCATGGGATGAACGGCAGCCGAAACGATGGCTTTTTCGGTAGATTCCAACAGCTTGGGAACTCTGGCGATGAGTTCTTCGTGGTCGCCAAATACCGTATCGCCTGCAGCCATGTCCGTGGTGGTGTATTCGCCCGGAATAGCTTCTGGGGAACGGTAGGAAAGCGTATGGCTGGTAACCCGCCTGTTGATTTCTTTCAGAAGATTCTCGTCGAGTGATGCTGCGTGATTTTGCATCATGTACTCAAAGGCTTCGAAGTGGTCAAGCATTTCGAAAGCCTCGAAGAGAGTCTTTCCGGCAGGAATCATCCCCAGACCTTTCTCCTTCAGTTCCCGGGTATCATCTACGGAGAATGAGTTGCCTTCAATGGCGCACGAATGGGTAGAGAAGAGTACTTCATTATATTTGATGTACTCTTCTCTATCCATTTTATTGATGATAAGGGTTTGATATTTTCCTCTCAAATCCTCGTATTCCTTGATTTCCTTTTCGAATGCCATAATCTTCTGTAAGTAATTATTTGACTAACTTTAATATGTTTTTTATAAAATCGTGTGATAAGCCAATAATTTCCAGGATGTCATTTTCGGAAATTTCGTAGGCGCAGTTGTAATCGGCTTTTTGCCTTAATTGGAACATACGGGCAAGGAAACTGCCATAAGAGATATCTACGATACCAGTCTTTACGAAGTGTAAACAGAATTGGGTGTTAATGCCAGCATGAGTGTGGGCATTAACACCTTTTGCTATGAATAGAGCTTGTACGGCATGGAAGCAGGCATAATAATAGCGATTGGCTGCTAAATCCCAATGCTTTAGTTCAACCATTTCATCTGCTTGAGTTAAAAAGCGCTTGGCTTTTTCTACTTGCAGACTGATTAATGTGTCTTTGTTTACTTGATCCATAACTTTTATATTAAACTAATGCCGTCTCGATTTACATTCTCGTAAAAAGGGGTGAAGTTATACGATTCCCATTCTTTCTTTGTGTAAAGAATGGGATTGATTTCTGTGCCGAGGTCGCAACCTAACAAGACAAACGGGTAACTTACTCTGTCGTAGTCCGTTTGTTCCAGCTTGTCTTTGTCTAAAAGGATAAGAATGTCCCAGTCTGAATCGTTGCGAGCATCACCTCTCGCTCTTGATCCATACAATATAGCCTTGCTTCCTGAAGGAATAGCAGATTTAGCTATATCTTTTATCTTTAATATGGTCTTATCGTCTGTTGACATAAGCTTAATCTTTTATAATGGCAAAGATATGGTAAAAAAGCGAAAGCGCCAAACTTTCTTCCCCAAAATTATACTTTTTTATGGGATGATGATGCGGAAGGTGGTGATTCCCTGCGCCTTGTCCTGATAGAGCGAGAGGCTGCCGCCGGTTACTCGCATGATCTGGCGGGAGAGGGAAAGACCGATTCCGCTTCCTTCCGGCTTCGTGGTGAAGAACGGGATGAAATATGAGAGGCTACATCTTCGGGGATGAGACCGGCGTTGTTGCTCACGTCGATGATGATGGATTCCTGAGCATTGGCGTAGGCTTTGAGACGGATAAATGCCTTCTTGCTTGCCGCGGATTGCAAATCCGCGGAGCGGCATTCCTGCTTGTTCCTACCCTGATTATTTCCATCTTGCTTGTTTCTTTCTGCAGATAACTTCCCCTTTTCCTTGAAAGCTTCTACGGCATTCTTCAGAAGATTCGTTACCACGTGAGAGAGGAGACTCTCATCGGCATAAGCCAGCAAATCCTTGGGAGAAACTTCTATCTCTACTTCGTGGTTGCAAAGTAACGCCATTCTTTCCAGGAATGGTTCCACATAGAAGAGAGCAGGCTGAGGCTGGGGAACATGGGTGAAGCGGCGATAGTTGTTGACGAAAGCCAACAGCTCGGTTCCTGTTTTGTGGATGGTTTTCAAGCCTTGCTTCAGCTTCGCTTGCTCAGCAGATTGTGGCTTCTCTGAAACCTTTATCAATTTGCCTGGAGAATGTAAATCATCAGATTCGTTATCTGCAATCAGCAGCTCCTTGCTGCCCAATTCTTTCAGCAGAGTTTCGCTCAATGAAGTAACCGGCGTGATGGTATTCATGATTTCATGGGTCAGCACACGAATCAGTTTGATCCAAGAATCCACCTCCTGATTGCTCAGCTCGTGGCTCACGTCGCTCAGGGCGATGATACGCACGTGCTTGTCTTTCAGCATGGCTTGCGTCTCATGCTTTGCCAAGTGTTCATCCTTCAGTTTCTCTTTTACCTGGTTCATATGGGTAAGCACATCCGTATCGAGCAACCGGAGGGCTGCCTGATTATGTTGCAGGATGTTGTCGTGACTATCCACCACCAGGATGCCCGTATCCACCGCATTCAGAATCTGCTCGTAAATTTCTCCCGATCCATCTGACTCCTCTCTCGTATGTTGCAGGAAGAGCCTTGATGCGGTTGAGGGATTGATGCAGAATCTTATCCTCTTAAAACCCCCTTCTCCGTAGGAAAGTTGAAGGAGAAATCCCCATTATCTATCGCATCAAAAAGGAAGGTTACCTTCTTGATGTTCCGGCGATAGTGGCGGTAGAGCCAGATGTTGACTGCTACTAGAACTACCAAAATCACCAATAAAACGATGATTGCTAACTGACTATTCATCTGATAACTAAAAATCCGTGTAATCTGTGTAATCCGAGCCTAAATTCATAACCCGTATCGCTTAATCTTATTATAAAGCGTCTGGCGGGAAATGCCCAGTCTTGCGGCTACTACCGACAGGTTTCCCTCACATTCCCTGATGGTTTTCTCTATCATTCGGCTCTCCATCTCGTCGAGCGTCTGAACCTCTTCCAGGGGCTTCTCTCTTTTCTGCTGGTTTCCGCCGTCAATATCTTCGGCAGAAATCATTCCGCCATCAGACAGAATCACGGCTTTCTCGATGGCGTGCTGAAGTTCACGGATGTTGCCGTACCAAGGCAAACTGGTAAGTTTTTTCTCAGCCTCTTCCGAAAAACGGAGATTCAACTTATTATATAAATCGCCATATTGACGGAGGAATCTTTCTGCCAGCGGAACGATGTCTGATTTTCTCTGTCTCAGGGCAGGCAATTCCAGATGGATGGTATTGATGCGATAGAGCAGATCCTCTCTGAATTCGCCATCGTTTACCATCTGCTGCAGGTTGCGGTTGGTGGCGCAAACCAGCCGTACGTTGATGGGAATCTGCTTACTTCCGCCCACTCTTACGATGCTTCTGCTTTGCAGGGCGGTAAGGAGTTTTGCCTGAAGACCGTAGGATAGGTTTCCTATCTCATCCAGGAAGATGGTACTGCCGTCGGCAAGCTCAAACTTGCCCGGTTTATCCACCTTGGCATCGGTAAAAGCACCCTTCACATGACCGAAGAGTTCGCTCTCGAAAAGGGTTTCCGTAATGGCTCCCATATCCACAGGCAGCATCTTTTTTCCACATCTTGTGGATAAACGATGTATCTCGTTGGCTAACACCTCTTTACCTGTTCCGTTTTCGCCCGTAATGAGGATATTTGCATCGGTTGCGGCAACTTTTTCCACAATACTTCTCAAATTGTTCATAACTTCGCTATCTCCCCAATACATAGCGCTTTGCGCATCTTTTCCACCAGGTTTTCCACCATTTCTGTTGATAACGTTTATCCACAGCCCTGTTCTTATCCCTAGCCTCTACCAGCGTACGTATCATCTCTCGTTTCAAAGGCTTCACGATGAGTCGGCGGCACCTTCCTTGATGCCTGTTACGGCAAGTTGGATGTCGGCATAGGCGGTAAAGAGCACCACTTCGGTTTTTCCGGGCTGAGGCTCTTGATTTCCC
>ENA-OQDC01000708-OQDC01000708.1-human-gut-metagenome-genome-assembly--contig:-NODE-708-length-21737-cov-5.626886_pt1 | contig 21737 bp, 24 predicted proteins | sample MGYA00242770_ERZ504601 | MGnify/ENA primary metagenome ERZ504601 (study PRJEB26092, sample SAMD00036305) | human gut metagenome | host: Homo sapiens | study: EMG produced TPA metagenomics assembly of...
GGATTCCAGCGTCTCACCCTTATTACAAGATACCAGCCAACAACATGTTTGCCAAGAACCATGACTTTTCCAAGGTGTTGGTCTTTTCTGCATGGGAAATGGTACCACGTATGATAGCTTGTATGATTTCCTATGCCGTCGAGCAAAAGAGTATCAGCCGTGCATTTCCATCTGCCACATATACAAACACGAAAGAAAATTCCGAAAAGGATGCACTTGATAAACAACAGGGAGAAAAAGCCGGAACAGGAAGATTACGTAGAGAAAGCTTGGAACTGGTAACTTGCAGCTCTGATTTCTTGACAGATGCCTATAATCCAAAAACCGACCTTGGACAAGACATCAAAGAAATAAGAGCCAACATAAAGGAGAATATAAAGAACACAGGCCGACTCACCTTAGTTGAGCAGCCAACAACAGCAAAGTTTCTTTTGGAAGCCATAAGACTTTTAGATTCGAATGCAGGAGAGAAAATCCTAATATCCGAAGACGGCTTAGACACTTTGGTCAATATGGCTATAGGTTCACCTGGTATTTGCTTTTATCGTCTATTGGGCAACAAAGACTTAGCCCAAGAAGCAGCAACAAAATTCTGCAATAATATCTTCAACCGTAGATACAATGCAGCCGTCATAGACATACTCTACAACAAGAAGAGCGTTCAAACCTACTTCAAGCAAGTCATCGATTATTGCGTGATGGGCAATCTGCAAGCCGTATTGGATGAGTTCGCCTACATGATAGATGAAAGAAGTAATGGTGAGCGAAATGTAGAAATGATTCAGAAAAGAATGATAGAATCGTTCATCGATCGAAACTATCAAGAGATTGATACTACCGAGTCATTTGGCAAAGAGAAGAAAAAGAAATGGAGAATCCGCACTCATTACGCTATGCCTTATGGCAACATTAGAATGACAGATCAAGCCACCAACAGGGCAAATGATGTTCGTTTGGCATTCAACTCTCCTTTTCGTCCATTCGTCTTAGCCTCAACAAGCGTAGGACAAGAAGGTCTTGACTTCCATTGGTATTGCCGTAAAATCATGCACTGGAACATCTCATCCAATCCACAAGACATGGAGCAGAGAGAAGGAAGAATAGATCGATACAAGAGTTTGTTTGTAAGACGAAACGTAGCCAAGTTCCACCCTGAGACATATACCTGGAATGAGATGTTTGATTTGGCAAGAACCGAAGCAAAAGATAAGGGCTTCTGCGAGCTAGTTCCCTATTGGTCGATTCCACAAGATATGCTAAAAAGCATAGCTGAAACAGACAGAGAGTATATCGAATCTATTGTACCACTCTATCCTCTGAGCATGGACTATGATAGATACAGACACATGAAGTCTGTATTACGCCTCTACCGTCTAACCATGGGACAGCCCAGACAAGAGGAACTTCTAGAGTCCTTCAAAGACATGCCAGCAGAAGACATAGATAAATTATTGTTTAACCTCTCTCCTATCAAGAGAAAAAAGTAACAGGAATATGAAACATTCATTAAATAGAGAAGAACTTATTGAGCAGCTAAAGGAATTGGCTGCTCAAGAACTGCCAACGTATCTTGCAAATCACATAGGAGCCATGTGCTATGCACCTTCGATGATAGATAGTTTCTCCGCTACATGTCAACATTGCCATCGCCCATTGGTCAATCAGGCTTTCCGTAACGATGAAGGAAAAGCTTAATTCTATCATCAGTGAGATAAAAGATTTTGGGATATGATGTTACATTTGAAATTATATGTGGTTCATGCGCCCTAAAGGCGAAGGAAGAGGCAGACTTTTTTCGATTTACCGTTAACCTCCGAGGATGACATCTACGAAGAAGGAACATATCATTTGTTCTGTTTCAAGGCAAAAAGCGATAAAGACTATCATCAAGCTATAACCGACATAGAGTCATTTGATGACTACCAAGCCGTATTGGCATTTTTTTGAAAGGGGATGCCTACTTTAAAGACTGTTATGACCGCTACCATAGCATCATGGATGAACAAGACCCTATCAAGAGAATGACGGGAATAGAAATAAACGAAAATGATAGCAATGAAGAATAGCATACCCATACTTCCGAAGTCAGTCGCTTTGGAACTGACATATAGGTGCAATCACCATTGCTTGTTTTGCTCATGCCCTTGGTATGCGCCTATCTCTTCGTATCCATTTGGGAAAGAGCTATCTACCACACAATGGAAATGGGTAATAGAAAAACTATACGACTATGGAGTAAAGACATTTTCTTTGTCTGGCGGAGAAGGCATTGCTAAGAGAAGACCTTCATGAAATCATAAGGCACATCAGAACAATTGGTAATCAGAGGAAAATAGATTATCCCATCATACTCATCTCCAATGGAAGACTCATGAATGAAGAACATCTCAAATTCTTCAAGGATATGAATGTTCATCTTAGCATGAGCCTTCCTGGCTACCAATCATTTGAAGAGCATACAGGAGTTGCTAATGCAGATTATGTGTTAGAATACTTTTCGAAAGCCAAAGAAATCGGCTTAGAATGCACAGCAAACATTACCGTTACAAAAAAGAACTATTATGAGCTATTTGAGACCATATCGCTTGCCCTCATCAATGGAGCTACAGAAATTCTTCTCAACCGTTTTCTGCCTGGTGGACGTGGTTTGAAATATATGAATGAACTTTGCCTTTCCACAGAGCAAATCAACGGAATGCTTGATACTGCAGAAGAAGTACTAACACTAGCTAATCGCTATGGAAATGTGGGTACAGAAATACCAAAGTGCATCATAGCTTCTGCTAATTCATACAAAAGAATACATGTAGGGTATCTATGCGCTGCGGCAAAAGGATCCTTCGTTATTGATCCAGCAGGACAAATAAGAACCTGCAATCATTCTCCTCACATCGTAGGAAATGTATGCGAAGAACCTTGGATTAAGGATACAGATTATTGGAACAAATTTACATCCCGCTCTTATCAACCTACCTTCTGCAATGATTGTTCAACTAACCAGCATTGTGATTGTGGATGTAGAGAAGTAACCGATATTTTAGGACTTGGTATCAATGGAATTGAACCCAACTTAACTCTCAAGAAACAATAGTTTCTCTATAAAAGTGCCGATAGTGGTGCCAAAAGTGCTTTAAAAAACGACTTTTGGCACCACTATCAGCACTTTTTCCATTGATTTCATCCAATCAATTGGACAAAAAGAGAGTCAACCTCTCTGATACTGACAATGGAATCATGAAATAAAAGGGGAAAGTGCCAAATCACTTTCCCTCTTTCTCCTCCATCCATTCTTCCAACACCTTGCAATATTCATCGTTTTGCTCGACAAATGGCATGTGGCGGGCTCCTACGAAGAGATGCCACTTGGAATCTTGGATACCATCATAAAGTGTCTTTGCTACCAAAGGAGTGCAGAGATCGTTGGTGCCACTCATCACCAAGCATGGCACTTGTATCTCGCCAAGGCGGTCGGTGTAATCATAATCACGAAGCGTGCCAGTCGGGGTGTATTCATTTGGTCCCCAACCATGGAGATAAGCCTCAGCACCAGCACGCTTCTTCCGGCGAAGACACTCTGGACTATCCTCCGTCACCTCACCGGCACAATGCAGGAGCATGAAGTGTTCATTCGCCTTGGCATACGCCTCGCTCGAAAAGTCATCCTTCGCCTCAGCCTCAGCGATGGCACGCTGGTCTTCCTCCGACATAAACTTAATCATGCGATGTTGCTCACTTGCCCAAAGCTTGCTGCTCGAAAGAGTGCTGCTGAGGATGGCTGACTTCACGCCCTTTGCTTGCTTCTCTATCAGATAGATGATGGCGAGCATGCCACCCCACGACTGTCCCAAGAGATGAAAATGGTCGATGTGGAGATAGTCGATGAGTGAACAGAGTTCGTTGAGCCAAGTCTCTGGAGTCCAGAGTTCGGGATGTCCCTCCACAAATGAGTTGCCACAGCCCAACTGGTCGTACATGATGACAGCTCTACCTGATTCCGCTACCCTATCCAATAGCTCGAAATAGTTGTGGGTACTGCCTGGTCCACCATGCAAGAGGATGATAGGGCTCTTGCCCTCCTCTGTTTTACCTACGATACGATAATATGTTTGATAGCCCATGAAGGGCATATATCCTTCTTTGATTTCCATTGTCTTCAAATGTTTTTATTGTTACCTAAACTGTGTTATCTAATTTTGCTGCTCCTAATTATATAGTCCCTCATTTTCCTTACGCAAGAACTCTGTCATTCGTTCCTTTGAAGGCACATTGAGTTGATACTCCAAGTGCCACGAATTGCCATCGTCTCGTAGAAAGCACGCTCCAGAGGGTCAGTAATAGAAAGCAATAGCGACAGATGCGAAAAGGACATTTTATTGAATAACAATTCAGGCATTTGTCTGTATTTCTTTATCAACCAACGTCGCTATTGGCAATTTGGCAGACACCGTCTGCATTTTTCCTACATTCTGACTAACAGACAGTTGGAATTGTGCAGACACTGTCTGCACAATTGACGGCAAAGACAAAACAAAATGCTTAATTTGGTCATTCAACGCAGGATAGGTCAAATAAAACTTTCGATAAATATTTAGGCTTCTATAGCTGAAAGTCTTCTTGTCTTTCAACTTCTCTGCCAACTTCTTCAAAAGTTGCTCACCATACTTAGCTCTATCAGCTCCCTTCTGCTCATACTCCACAATATAATAGCCCGTCAACCAAGCCTTGGCTGTGACGTGGCGATTAATCACTAAGCGAGCATTGTTCTGCAATACATCTTGCGTTTGCTGAATATGGGCTACAAGACCATCGAAGTCATTGTTTTGCGACATTTGGGTTTCATTATTCTTCATATTCGCTGGAGTTTTTGGAAAGACATGTATATCACATTTATCATGTGCATATATTATAATGTGCAAAAATATAAAAAATATGGCAATTAAACAAATATATCTTGCTTATTTTATCAAAAGAACTTAAATAATTTGGCTGTTTCTAGCTAATGCAATATCTTTGCATTCTAAATAATAATGAAACCAAATAAAAATAGAATATATGTTTAGTGGAATTGTAGAAGAAATGGCCACTGTCGTGGCTATCAAGCATGATAAGGAGAACATCGACTTTACGTTGAAGTGCTCTTTCGTTGATGAACTCGGTATCGACCAAAGTGTGGCTCATAATGGTGTGTGCCTCACCGTAGTGGAAATAAAAGATGGCACGTATACCGTTACTGCCATGAAGGAAACCCTGGACCGCAGCAATCTCGGTCTGCTCAAGGTGGGCGACAAGGTGAACGTAGAGCGCTCTATGGTGATGAACGGCCGTCTGGATGGTCATATCGTACAGGGACACGTGGACGAGACTGCCAAATGTATCGCAATGAAAGACGCTGATGGCTCTACTTATTTTACTTTCGAATATAAGCTCAATAAGGAAATGGCAAGAAAAGGCTATTTCACGGTGGACAAGGGCAGCGTGACCGTGAACGGCGTTTCGCTCACCGTCTGCGAGCCTACCGACAACACCTTCACCGTTGCCATCATTCCTTATACACGAGAGAACACCAACTTCTGCAACATCGAAGTGGGAACCGTGGTGAACATCGAATTCGATATTCTCGGCAAATATATTGCAAGACTGAAAAGCTTCGAATAAGTGGGTGTAGCAGATTTTAGGCACGGATTACACGGAGATTTTAGACGATAATGCAAAAAGCGCATTTATAATTTAAAGGAAAATCCGTGCAATCCGTGCCTAATCTATACACAGGGCAGATGGTTCAACCGCCCTCGCTACTTTCTTCTAATCGTCAAATCAATAGTCTCCGGATGCTTTTCGGCAAATGCCTTCACATCATCAACAACCAGTACCAGATAGCCGCCGCCACCAGCTCCCGGCATCTTCCATGCATGAACCTCAGGAAGGACGGAATACTCATCTATGAAGCCCTGAACGCAACCCTGAATCATGGCTGGGAACATGGCTACCTGAGCATCAAACGACGCCTTGAAGGCAGAGGCAAAGGCTGAGAAATCCTTCCGGAGAATGGCATTCCAACAGTCATCGGCTGCCTTGGCAAGATTCTTCACCTTTGGCTCGGTAATGTCCTTGCCTTCTACCACGGAACAGCCCGGACAGCGTGGCTCCATCGGAATCATGCAGACATGACTCTCCACCCAGGTGAGAACGTCCTCGTCAAGACAGGTCTCGAACTTATCCGGCCAGAAACGGTTGTCATAATAATGACGCACCAGTCCAGGCATACAGATCCCTATGGAATCCTGTGCCCGCTCACAATGCCATCGTTGCGCTCAGGATCGTTCTCGAAACAGACACAGCTTGGCAAGAATCTCCGGATTCATATCAGGCAACTTCACCGGCCAGATCTTCTTGATCATGTTGCGGGTAGAAGTGGAAAGACCACAACGCTCACGCACCTCGAAGGTAGGAATCAGCGACATGGTTATCGCCCAGCCCGGAGCATGGCAGCTGACGTAAGGCTGGTCTATCCAGGTACCTGCCAAATCAAGACGGGTAGGAAGCTGGCAGGTGGAATCCTTGATGTCGGTGCTGGAACGTGCCTTCAGGCCCTCGGCAGGCGTGCGCTGCAACACAACATACTCAATGCCTCGCTCTTCGCAGAACCTGCGCTTGGTTTCGCTGCTGCCGTCTGCATTCACCACGAAGATGTCAGGCTTCACAAAATCCACCGTCGGAATAAAATCCATAATGCCATCACCCTGGTTGATAAAGGCATCCTTTACATATTTAATAGACTTCACCATGAAAAGGCGCTCCTGCTCGGGATAGAACGTCTTATGATGCTTGTAGCCGAGAATCGTCTGGTCGGAACCTATACCTACGTATAAGTCGCCATACTGAGACGCCTGGCGGAAAAACTCAACGTGACCGCTATGCAGCAAGTCATAGCAACCACTTACAAAAACTTTCTTCATTATTATTTAAGCTCCCCTCCGAACCAGTGACCGCATTCACAATTTTTCTCATTTGCAGATTATCTTCTGCGCCACACCTCCCCTACGACTGTGTCTGGGGATGCTTACAGGCAGGATTATCCCCCCAGGAGGCTTGTTTTCCCCCTCCATTTTGTTAAAATAAAGACAACACAAACAACTGTGTTATCTCCCAAATAAAGTGCATGACCTCCACATATTGATGCACATTCAATTCAACCCATAAAAAAAGTACTTTCAAATCCGCGGGAAGTACCTTTTTTTATAATATTACTACCTTCTGAACAGTTATAATACTTTCAATTCATGCTCTTCATTCATAACTGCAAAACGCGTTCCCAGATTTTCCGCAAGCTGGCGATTGTGTGTGATCGTGATCAGCGTTTTTCCTGCATTATGAAAGTTTTTAAGAAAATCCAGAAGCATATCCTGCGTCTTCTCATCCAGACCGGCAAGCGGCTCATCCAGGATCAACACCTCCGGATTCAGGGAAAGAATACATGCAAGAGAAACCTTTCGCTTCTCACCTCCGCTCAGATGATACGGTGGTCTTTCTCTAAGCTTTTCAATTCCAAACAGACGAAGACAATCCTCTGTTCTCTCCCTGACTTCTGCCTCCGAAAGCCCCATCTGAATCGGTCCAAACGCAACTTCCTCTTCCACGCTTCCGCAAAACAGCTGTGTATCCGCGTTCTGAAAAACATATCCCATCTGCTGGTGAAACCACTTTGCAAACTGCCTGTCTTTCAGCGCTTTTTCTGTAATCTCATGGCCTTTATATAAATAATGCCCTTCTGATGGAAAAATAATCCCGTTCAATAATTTGATAAGCGTTGATTTGCCGCATCCATTCGGTCCCTGAATTACCAGTGACTCTCCCTTTTCGATATGAAGATTCACATATCGAAGTGCAACTTCATGTTCATATGCAAAACATACTTTTTCAAGTGTGATCATGCTTCTTCCCTTTCTTTAAAAATCTCGGACTACATATTTACATTCAAATATAAAAACAGGCAAATACCACACACCATCATCAGAATACCCAAAACATCCTGCAAACAAAGTCTGTACTTCTTGCTCATCTGATATTCTCCTGTGAATCCCCTGCAGCACATAGACGCATACATTTCTTCTGACATCTCACTGGATTTCAGGAATGTGATTCCAAGTACTCCGGAAAAAGATTTTGCCTTGTCCGGGTTTTTTCCCACCGATCTGAGCCCGACAGATGTCAGAATATCCACGCAGATTTCTCCAAGAACAGAAATATATTTCAGCGTAATATCCAGTGTAAAAATAAACAGTGACGGAATCCGGAAAGTTCGCATACTGGCTGTAAGTTTATTCCAGGATGTCCCAGCCGACAATATTCCAACCAAAGTTACCGATACATACACCCTGGCTGTAATATTCGCCAGTGTCTGAGGATTCCCCATAAAAACTGCCGGCAAAAGAAGAAACACAGAAATCATTACTGCACCTGCTGTTTCACTTAAAACCTGCCGTATTGCTGCTGCCGGAAAAAATGCCAGTCTGACAGTTACTGCTGCACACATGATCAATACAAATAAATAATTTCTCGCAGATGCTGTCAGTATAATATATATTAGCGTATAAAATAATTTAAGAGAAGGAGTAGCAGAAAATCTGCCATCCTTCCCTTCATGAAATCTTAGCTTTCCAAGTACAGACAAAACAGACTTTGTGCTCTTAGTCAAAAATGCTTCTTTATCCTTCGACGGAGTATATTCTTCCTGCTGGCACATCCATTCAGGAATTTCTGTTTTTTCTGTTCTGTAATCGTTCATTATTAATTATGCTGCTTTCTTTTTAAAATCAACTTTATCCTTCATAAGAGAAGAAATAATTTTGAAGAAAATTACCAGAAGAGCTACTCCAACAACTGCTGACAGAATATATCCTGTCCATTCTGGCATACCTGTCATCGAATAATCTGGGAACAGTGTTGAAAGCTCAAATCCACTCTCCATACCAGACGGAGTATATCCCAACTGAGTGCCGCCACTGACAAGTGTCGCCATCTCATCCACGCCCCATTCTCCCCAGGCAGTACCTGTTGCGAGAAGTCCGATCGGTGTCAGAACGATAAGTGCTCCAATTAATATGTACAGTGGTTTGAACGAAGATTTCTCCGGAACATTGTCCAGTGCTGCAGGTGAAACTTTTTCTACAAAAGCCAATACAACTACTGTTAATACAATCTCTGCCAGGCCAAATAACGTAATGTGTCCGACCATCATTGCCGGTATGGACACACTTAACGGATATGGACAATACAGCGCCTGACCTGCTACATTTTTAAACAGCAATGGCTGAATTCCAAATTCAACAGCTGCACAGAATGCCGCTGCATTGATTCCTACATATGCACCAATCGCAGCGCTAAGTTTACGCTTGCCTGTCTTTTTCAGAAGTAACTGATACAGAAAAAATCCTAGATACGGCAGTACAAAAGCCATGTTGAAACAGTTTGCTCCAAATGCAAGAATTCCACCGTCTCCAAAAAGCAGTGCCTGGATCAGCAACGCAATGGATACCGATATGCACCCGGCCGCCGGACTGCCTGTAAGAATTGCGATAAGAGTTCCACCTACCGCATGTCCTGTCGTACCTCCCGGAAGCGGTACATTAAACATCATTCCAAGAAATGAAAATGCTGCGCCAATTCCCAGCAACGGCATCTTTGCCTTAGGTATCTCCGTTCTGATCTTATTGATCGAATATCCCCATACCGGAAGCATGGCTGCCGTCATTACCGCACATGTTGACGGACTTAAATAGTTCTCAGGTATATGCATAGATATACTTCCTTTCCCTGTGAAAACTTTATTTTATTCGGCGCGCACCTCGTAATTAACTGTATTTTATCACTGTGTCAAAGTGTCAACAACCGCCCGGGGGGGGGATATCTATATATTCATATACAGCATGAATAACGTTCTTTTTTTCATAGGTAATAATCCCCCCGGGAGGCTTGTTTACCCCTGTTTTGTTAAAATATAAACAACACAAAGAACTGTGTTATCTCCCAAATAAAGTGCATGACCTCCACATATTGATGCACATTCAATTCAACCCATAAAAAAGTACTTCCAAATCCGCGGGAAGTACTTTTTTTATAATCTCTCACACACTCCGCTCAGAAACTGCTGTCCCAGGAATATCCAATCTCTTCTGCAATCTTTTCTGCAACAGAAACATCCAGATTATCACTGATCAGAGCAAGCGTCATATCCATTGCAGCCACCGTCGTACTACAGGAATAATATTTTCCATCAGAAATCCATTTCTCACCGTCTATGTAATCAATTCCAACCGTAAACATCCTCTTCCAGTTTTCATCATACGCATAATCGGCCACCTGTCTGTGGAACAAAAGCCCCGTCCTTGCCAACAGCGCAGAGGCATTCTGGACCATCATGCAAAAAGATGCCTCCTCCACCGCCTGTTTCAGCAGCTGCTGGCCATTTTCTCCCTCCATATGAAGAAAGCTCTTAACTCCCGTTCCGCCCGGGATCAGGAAAATATCCTCAATCTCCACCGGATTCAGCGGTTCTGTCCAAATTTTTATTTCCTGTTTTCCTGTGATCAGACCCCCGCGCAGAGAAATAAAACGCACATAGAAATGCTCCGGTACACGCCCCAAAATCTCCACCGGACCAAACGCATCCATCACTTCAAAATCATCAAACAGAAAAACATTGACTACCATAGTTCCTGCCCTCCAACTATTATTTGCTACTTATTATAGTAATTGCCCTATAAAACCGACTCAATCAGTCTCTTCGTATAATCCATTTTCGGATGATCAATGATCTCATCCGGACTTCCGTATTCTACTGTCTTTCCATGATAAAGAACCAGAACTTTGTCACAAAGTGCCTGTACCAGTGCAAGATCATGACAGATCAGCAGAAATGACAGATTTTCCTTCTCTTTCAGTTCAATCAGAAGTTCCAGTATCTGTTTCTGCACGGTTACATCCAGTGCACTGGTTGCTTCGTCACAAATCAGGATTTCCGGATCTACTGCAAGAGCCCTGGCAATCGCAGCTCTCTGGCACTGACCTCCGCTGACCTGATGAGGATAACGGTCAGCAAATTCCTTTTCCAACCCGCACTTTTCCAGAAGATTTTCCACTCTTTCACGAGTTTCCCTGCGGCTTATCCCCATATTCCGGAGACTTTCCCCAATTCCATCACCCAGCGTACGTCGCGGGTCAAACGATTCCATCGGCATCTGAAAGACCATCTGTATATCCTGGTAAATATCACGCAGAGTCTTCCCTCTGGCATGGGTGATGTCCTTTCCCTTAAGGAAAATCTGCCCATCTGTCACCGGCTCCAGATGTGTGAGCATCCTGGCAATCGTGCTTTTGCCGGAACCAGACTCACCTACAATTCCAAGGCATTCTCCCCGTTCCAGCCCAAAGCTTACGTCATCCACTGCAGTCATGGACTTTTTTCCTGATATAAATACTTTTTTGAGATGCTCAGCTTTCAGGATAATGTCTGTCATTTCAACGCACCTCCTGATTCTCTGCCCGCTTCAGATGAAGCACCGAACTCATCAGTTTCTTTGTATACGGATCTTTCGGATGATCCAGAACAGCCTCAGTTTCTCCATACTCCCTTGCCTGTCCGTTCTGAAGCACCAGTATTCTGTCTGCCATCATCCTTACAACACCGATATTATGAGTTACAAGAATCATCGCGGTATTGTATGTTTTGCGCATAAACAGAAGTTCTTCTGCCACCTGCTTCTGCACGGTCACATCCAGCGCACTGGTAGGCTCATCTGCAAGAAGCAGGTTCGGATGCAGGATCATGGCCGTACAGATTCCCACTCTTTGGTTCATTCCACCCGAAAGTTCAAACGGGTAGCTGTCCAGCACACGGTCACTGTCATCCAGACCGATTTTTTTTCATAATCTCTCCTGCATGTTTCCGTACTTCCTTTTTGCTGATTTTCTCATGTTCAGACACTGCTTCGTATATCTGTGCTCCAATCGTCCGTACAGGACATAATGCGGCTTTACAGTCCTGAAATACCATTCCGATCTCTGTTCCCAGAAGCTTACGAAGTTTTTTTTCGCTCATGTCTGTAAGATTTTCACCTTTGTACCAGATATCGCCTCTTGTAACCAGACCTTCTTCTCCCAGAAGTCCCATGATTGCTTTTATGATCGTACTTTTGCCGCTTCCGGACTCACCTACGATCCCCAGAATCTCGCCCTGCTTCAGTTCAAAACTTACGTCCTGGACCACTGGTTTTCCATTATAAGAAATTGTCACATGCTCTACACGAAGCAATGAACTCATACTCAATCATTCTCCTCAGACTTTAGCTATCATAAACAACAATCAAATTTATTCTACATCCAGCTCTGCAGTGATCTCATAATAATCACATGGATGTGCTGCCATTCCCTTAACATTGGATTTTGTCACGATTCCCATGTTCAGATGAGATACACAGAAGAATGCATCATCATCTAAAATATCCTGCTGAAGTTCCACTGCAAGCTTGCCTCTTTCGTCCTTATCAAAGGTCTGATGAAGCTTCTCTGTCAGCTTGGTAACCTCATCATTCTGGTATTTTCCATAGTTCTTAGAACCGACTACTGTACTGGTAAAGAAGTACTCCGGATCACCGGTCGGTGCAGTTGTTGTAGAGCTTACATACACATCAAAATCTCCATTTTCTGCAAAGGTTCTGTGGTCAGAAGTGTTGTTTACCTGCACGTCAATACCGATATCTTTCAGTGTAGCCTGTGCATATTCTGCAAGCTTTGGCTGCTCCAGACGAGTCGGATAAGTCAGCCAGTTGATGCTTAATTTTTCTCCATCCTTATCCACATATCCGTCACCATCTGTATCTGTCCAGCCGGAATCTTCAAGGAGTTTTTTCGCTCCATCCGGGTCATAAGAAACAGTTTCCACTGCATCATTTCCATAAGAAAAACTGCTCGGGAAAGCTGCCTTGGCCGGCACTCCACGCCCCTGCATGATCACAGAACAGAAGCCTTCTTTATCGATTCCCATCTCAACAGCCTTGCGGATATTCTGATCCTGCATAAGCTCTGATTCCATATTAAACTGTCCAAAGAAACAGCGACTGGTCGCGCAGGAATTGATGGTATAATCCGGATTATTTTCAAACAACGGATAGTTATCATACTGCAGTCCATATGTACCCTGGATGTCCCCTGTCTGCAGTGCTGCAGTCAGCGCACTTCCGTCTGCAAAGGATTTTACTGTGATATTATCAACCTTTACATCGCCGCCCCAGTAGTCTTTATTTTTGACCAGATCGATCTGGGTAGGAGTTACATTTGTCGCAACATATGGACCTGTTCCAGCTACATTTGCAGAGCCGCTCTCACCCTGAATTCCATATTCCATATCAATGATCGCACCATATGGATCGCCAAGATAATTGATGATTGCCGGGCATGGTTCTGTAGTATAGATGGTAAGTGTCAGTCCGTCTGCATCGATATGATCGATCTTCAGATCATAAGGTGCACGGTCATGAACTGCAATCAGATCTTCCAGACATTCCTTGACAGCCTCTGCATCCATAGTGCGTCCACTGGAGAATTTTACCCCGTCACGAAGTGTGATCTTTACGGTTGTATCATCCACAAATTCATAATCTGTTGCCAGCCACGGCTCTACTTCCATGTTGTCATTGTATTTGAAAAGGGTTTCACCAACGCCATAACGAAGTGCACTCCATCCGGAATAATTATCATGTGGATTTAATCCGGCATCTCCCATCTCCTCGCTGTATCCGGTTGTTCCATACACGAATGACTTTTCACTCTCTGCCCATACACCTGTGGACATTCCTGCCACCAGCATTGCTCCTGTAAGAATCGCTGCAATTAATTTCTTCTTCATAATAGTTGTTTCCTTTCTTTATATGCTTATCTCTTTGCTCTTTCTTTTGGATCCATAAAATCTCTCAGTGTATCTCCAAGGAGATTAAATATCATAACGGTTATAAATATGGCAAGTCCCGGTGCAAGCACCATCCATGGTGATATCTGAAGCATACTTCTTCCATCATTGATCATGCTTCCCCACTCTGCCATCGGAGGCTGTACACCAAGTCCAAGGAAGGAAAGCCCTGCAAGTTCCATCATCATAGTTCCAATATCAAGTACAGATGTGACCAGTATCGGACCTACAATATTCGGTAAGATATGTTTGAACATAATCTTGGGTGTAATGCTTCCTGACAGTCTCACTGCCATCAGATACGGCGAATCTTTTTGTGCAAGAGTCAGTCCCCGGGCAAGTCTGGCAAACTTTGGCCAGCCGATCACCGCCAGAGCTATGATTGCATTCTGAATACCACCACCGAGTACACCTGCTACTGCAAGAGCAAAAACAAGACTTGGGAATGCAAGAAAAAGATCGGATATACGCATCAGCACTGTATCAAGGATTCCCCCGCACCATCCGCAGATGATACCAATCACAGTTCCAAGCACAGTAATGATTGCTACAAGAAGCAGAGTTGCATAAATACTGGTCGTACTTCCCACCAGTACACGCGAAAACATATCTCTTCCATAACGGTCGGTTCCCAGTATATGTTCTGCACTGGGTGGCTTCTGTGCCATCAGAAGATCCTGTACATCCGGATCATATGGACAGAGTTTCCGGGCAAAAGCTGCTGCAAGAAGCAGGATCAGTGCCAGTATTGTAAAAAAGATCAGTTTTTCTCTGACATGATTTTTGCGGATTTTCTGCTTTCGGACAGTAACATTTTTATCTGTGTTATTTATACATCTCATGCTCCGTCACCTCCTAATCTTACTCGAGGATCCAGGTAATGATAAATGATATCCGTGATCAGATTTACAACCACATAAATAATCGCCATCCATGCCACATATGCCTGAATGATCGGATAGTCTCGCATGGTGATCGCATCTACTGCCATTTTACCAACGCCATCCCACATAAAAATTGTTTCAACAATCGTGGTTCCACCCAAAAGGCTTCCTATTGATAAAGCCAGCAGGGTAATGATCGTGAGCATGGAAGATTTCATAACATTCTTCCATATAATTACACTTCCTCTCACACCTCTTGCCTTTGCTCCGGCCACATAGTCCTTATTCAGTTCTTCAAGGATCGTTGCCCTCACCTGTCTGGTATATTTGGATGCCATGGAGATTGCGAGCGTCAGCGTCGGAAGCACCAGACTCTGTAATTTATTCTCTGTTGTAATAACCGGAAACCATCCCAGTTTAATAGAAAGAAAATACATCAACACCAGTGCTACAAAAAAATTTTGGCATGGAATTTCCAATAAAACTTAAGAAACGTATCAGGTAATCGCTCCATTTATTATGCTGTACCGCTGAAAGAATGCCGAGTGGAATTGCGATCAGCATTGTAAGCAGTACAGAAGATATTGTGAGCATGATCGTCGCCGGAAGTTTCTCTATGAAAGTTTCATAGACATCCCTCCTGGATACGTAACTCTTTCCCATATCTCCAGTTGCCATTCCCGCAAACCACTTTGCATACTGAACAAGAAACGGCTGGTCGAGACCATATTCTTTTCTTGTCTCGTCAATCACTTCCTGAGAAACTGCCGAACCTGCATTCTCATACATATACGTGACAGCATCGCCGCCTGCCAGACGCATCATGGCAAAAGACAAAAAAGTGATCCCGACTAAGATCGGAATCAACTGAAGAAGCCTTTTAATAATATATTTAATCATGAGTACTCCTTTATGTCTGTCTGAAACAGATCAAATATCCGCACATTAATTCGTTAAATAAAGTCTAACAAATCAAAAAAAGCACACAACCCCCGGGGAGGGTTATGCGCTATTCTAAAAAAGAATATCTCTCGTGCATTATGGAATAAGTCTGTTTTAACTTTTATGTAGTCGTGCCACCAAAAAATCGATCAGTTCCTGTACACTTTCGTCAATTTTTTCCCCTTTATGAACAATATAACCGAAGAGCACCTTGCTGTCCCCCATATTCAATGGAATTCCAGGTGTTGTACCCGTTTTATTCTCAGAAAGATAACTTCCACTCACGTTGGAAACCCTGCTGTTTTTCAGCATCTTTTCCATAATATAATCACTGTTGGTCAGCACGGAAATGTCGATATCCTTCCACTGAAAAGACTCTTCATGCACAGAACCAATGTCAAAAAATTCATCCTGATAATTCTGAATAAACCGGACTCCATCCAGATCTTTCAGCTCAACTTTGCTCTTACCAGAGTCATAAAGCTCCGTCTCTTTTCCCGGATAGAACACCACATCCGTCTCATACATCGGAACAAACTGCAGCTTATTCCGGGATATTTCATGCAAAAAATTCTCCTTCTGCTGGCTCAGGATATAAACAAAACCAATGTCATCCACGTAGTCCCTGACACGATCCATAACGCTCCGGACACCTGCAGTAGTCAGCTGAAAATGATAATTTTTCTCATAAGTTTCGTTATAAAAATCCACAAACTGATTCGCAAACCAGGAGCTCGGGTTCAGCGAAACACGGATCCATTTTGTCATTCCGTGCGACGCCATATTCTCCAAAACGCTGATCTCGTTTGTGATTCTGCTTGCATACTGATAAACTTTCTGTCCCTGCACTGTGAGGCGTATTCCTCTCGGAAGCCGCTCAAAAAGCTGCATTCCAAGAGCATCCTCCAACGCCTTGACAACCTTGCTCACACTCGGCTGCGTAGAATAAAGAACCTTCGCTGCATCACTGAAAGAACCCGTCTGCGCACATACCACAAAATACTGTAATTGTTTTAAATCCATACTATTTTACCGTCCTCAGCATAAACAGTGGTGTCGGATTATAGAACTCATCTTTCTCAAGATAGATCCTGCTGCTGATGCCCAGATCCACATGGAACTCCTTCAGACTCATCGCTCCCAGCGTCTCCAGATCCCATGCCGGACGACTGTAAGAACTGATCGGAAGCTGCCGTTTGATTTCCTCACACTCACGCATCATCTCGTTTCCAAGCATATTGTGGGCATGATTTTCCGGAAGGTCTTCTACATTGGAAAAATCTGTAATTCCATAATTTGCATCAAAATTCAGCAGAACACCGCCTTTCCTAAGTACACGGAGCCACTCCTGATAAGCGTGACGTACATGCGGCAGTGTCCAGGTAAGATTTCTGGAGATGATAACATCAAATGTATCATCCGGAAACTCCGGATTTTCGGCATCCATGACTGTAAATTCACAGTCTGCCCCTTCTTCCTGTGCCAGAATACGGGCATTTTTGATCATATCCGGTGTCAGATCGATACCTGTCACCTGATGGCCAGCCTTTGCCAGAAGAATCGTAAAAAATCCTGCTCCACATCCAACGTCCAGGATGCGAAGCTTTTTATTATCATCAGGAAGCTGTGCCTGAATCTCCTTCATCCAGCGGTCCGCCATCGCACTGTGAAGCTCCGCACGCCTCTGTTCCAGAAAGCTGTCGCTGCGTTTTTCCCAGTAGTTAACGATACGCTCTTTGCGCTCATCATAGCGGCTTACAATACGTCCATAAGTCACCATCGGACCATTTCCAACCACCTGCAGCGTGCCCGTCTGATACAGGATCACCCCGTCAAACTCCGCCTCACTGACTTCCTTAACCTTGCCTTCATAGTCACGGACTTCACCCAGGATATCGCCCTCCTGGATCATGTCACCAACCTTTTTAAACGGATACCAGAGCCCGTTTTCTTCCGCATCCTGATAGCGCACATCCGCTACCTCGAGCGGATAATACGTACGAAAATCCTTCAATCCCTGATAGATTCCCATGTGACACAGAATATTCCGGACGTCTCTTCGAGTCGAACGGACCTCCTCATAATTCCAGTCGCCCATGCCGCCACGCTCGATCAGGATACTCGGGATTCCCTGCGAAGCCGCATAATTATACGAACCACCCGAAGCCACGTTGGACTTTACCATATATGGCACATCCACCTGCTCCGCCATCTCACGAGAAACCTTAACCACATCCTCCGGTGCAGCTCCCGCATAATACACATACGGAGTCAGCTTCTCATAATCATCTCCACTGTGCAGATCAATATAAAGATCAGCCACCGGCTGCAGCTCCTGCGAAACCGCCCATGCCAGACGCTCCATCTCCGTACCATCCGGGTTTCCCGGAAATTCACGGTTCAGGTTCTTTGCATCCGCCAGCCCCATACTTCCATTACGCGCCTCAAAAGCCGGACGGTTCAGCACCTTCACGATAATGATCGTACCAGTGACCTTCTCAATCTTAAGCTTTTGTGAAAGCTCGATCGCCGCCTGGATACCAACATACTCTCCGGCATGCACACCTGCAGTGATCAGCATCGTCTTACCCGTTCCATGTCCGTGAAGTACTGTTGTCGGAAAACGCAGTTCACCATTAGCCAGTTCCAGCTCGCCATTCCACTTTTCACCCGGCTCAACCGTGATGTTTTTCAGATGAAAAGCTTCTCTTTTGCGTCCACTTAAAAGGAAGATCGGAGAAGAACTGTTGTTGATGATCTCTTCCTCCGTCCAGACCTCTTTCCAGACATTTTCATCACAGGAAACATCCAGAAATCCTGTCTTTCGCATCGTTTCCAGATCCCATTTCGGACGCTCTAAGCGGCTCAGCGGAACCTGGCGCGCGATCTCTTCCATCTTCTCGATGTCCGTGCCACTGTAGTAATCCTCTACATTCTGCTCTTCCGTCTGCTGACGGTCCTTCTCGTAACCACTGCGCTTTTCTTCATTATATAAATGCCCATACCAGTCCGCATCAAAATTATAAAGAACTCCGCCCGGTTTCAGCACACGAAGCCATTCTTTATATGCCAGATCCGGTCTTGGCAGATTCCAGGTCACGTTTCGCGTCACGATAGCATCAAAGCTGTTGCTTTCCACATCAAGAGCCTGCGCATCGCCTGTTTTCCACACTATACACTCCGCTAATCCACCGGCATTCTGCTGTGCTTCCCTCAGCATTTCTTCTGTATAGTCGACCGCCGTCACCTGATAGCCGGCCTCCGCAAGAAGGATCGCAAAAAATCCAGGGCCCGTTCCTACATCAAGGATTTTTATTTCCCCTGGTTCACGTTCCGGGAACGCCTCCCCCAGCAGGCTTAAAAGCTTGTCTCGCCACATCGTCCGTCTCGCATCTGCCATTTCCTGCTGATTATATTCTGAATAACCCCTGGCACGATTCGTCCAGTAGTCATGAATTTCATTTTTCAGATCACTCATAATTATTTTCTCCGCCTAAAATAGTATTCTTTTAGTATATAAAAAAAAAGTCCCCGCCACAACCCTGTGGGGGGGATAGGGGAAAGTTTATCTTTCGTCCTTTTTTCCAAAAAATCCAATCATCCAATTCACAAGAACCGCACCAACCATGCACCCCAATCCATTGTGAATCATGTCATCCCATTCGAACAATCCACGCATTGTGATCAGTTGGCTCGTTTCTATTGTGGCTGATATCAGCACGCCAAATACTAGCGCCTCCTGCCATTTCACCTTCCGGTTCATGATCAGCGGCAGCAACGCTCCCGCCGGTAAAAGCAAAATACAATTCAGCAGATTCTCCTTCAGCAATTCCATATCATGGTACCTGAGTATGGCACTCCATGACCAGAATGGAATCAGTTCACACTGCCGGACCGAACCCATCCTTGTAAATACTGTAGAACCAAACACAATCCCAAGGAAGACCAGTTCTGCCAAAATCGCAGCTGCCTGGAGCTTATTCAATTTTTTCTGATAGAAATGGTTAAAGAAAAGCTCAATAAAGATTATAAAAGAACAAGTATCCGCGGATATCTGTTCCGGCTAGAAGAGAAGGGATATATCAAAGTTACCAAGAAAGGAAGAAAAGCATATGTGCAGCCATTGATCAATGAAGAGTCATATGGGAAATATCAAGCTGAGAAAGTTTTAGATCGTTGGTTTGACGGATCTGCAAAACGATTAGTAAGTGCATTAGGAGAGAAACTGACAAAAGAAGACGGGGAAGAGTTAAGAGGGATCTTAGATGACTTTGATTTTGATGATAATCATAATAAAAATATTTAGCGGAATATTCTTATGTACACTGCTTGGAACGATCTTATATCATTTTTTGGAAGGCTGTAGGACGTTTGATAGAACACAAGGGATATATTGATATCAATTATCTGATATGGAAGATGGTATTATTGATGTTTGCCATACCAATCACGTTGATCTATGCAAATGGATTTGAGAAGAGTACTTATGTATTTGAAGTTACAGGTCCGATCAAGTGGGTCATTGGAATTTTGATGATCATCTGGCTGGTTGGAACGATCATTTTTACGATCAGATTTCTAGAGAAATACAGAGCAATAAGGAAGGATATTTTAAATGCAGATCCATGTGGAAGATGAAATTCAAAAGTATGGTAAAAAGCATATCAAAAAAGTTAGGGGTTCATAAAGAAATTCAAGTAGTGATCTTAGAAAAAGCAGGCGGACCAATGTTATATGGGGTTTTGAAACCAAGAATCATTCTGTCAAGAATTTATGATCCGCAACAGCTAAATATGATATTTACACATGAATTGATTCATTATAAACATCATGATCTCATTTGGAAACACTTGGCGAACATTATCTGTTGTATATACTGGTTTCAACCTGCGTTAAAGGATGTTTTTTATCAATTAGATCAATGGGGAGAAACATACTGTGACAGGACAGTATGTGAATATCTGCCAGATGTAAAGGGATATTTTTCTACGATCATAGATATTTCTATGGAAGAGATCAGATATGGAAGATATACAACAGCGGGGTTATATGAGAGTAAGGAAGTATTAAAGTTACGAATGGAACGAATGAAATCTTATCGACAACAAAGAAGGTTGCGAAGAGGAATTTCTGTAAGTGTCTTATTTGGAATGATCATACTCAGTGCAACTACGGTATTTGCTTCAGGGATAGGATTTGTAAAGGCATACGATAAGATTGCAGATGAAACAAGAGAGGAAATCAATGTTGGAACGGAAGGGGATATAAAGGATCAGAAAGCAAAGTATAGAATGTATGATAAAACCAGAATCAAAAAGTGCATGATAAAAAATGAAAGATTAAAAGAGAATGATGGAAAACCATTTACATGGAAGATCAAGCCGAAAGAGAGAATAGAGACAAAAGAAGGACACTTAAAAAAGGGAACTTGTGTTCAAAGTGGCTGCCTGTATGGGGTTTGAAGAAGAACACCCTGAAAACACATATAGCAATTGGAATTATTGATGAGGATGGAGAGGAAACTTATATAGAGAATGGGGTAAATCTGGTAAGCCACTTAAAGGTAAAAAAAGATGGACGGTATCGGGTATTTTTAGAAAATCTAGGGGCGAAAAAAGCGATAGCGGGTGGACATTATATGGTGATAACGGAAGAAGAGTAGAGGAGAGAAAAGATGTTTGTAAAAAAGGTATTAATGATAGTGCTTGTTAGTGTAATATATTTAATTAATTTAAATATTCCAGTAGCTGCAGAAGAAAATGAACAAGATATTATTTTTCACCTAATTGGATGTTAGAAAATGGATATAAGGAAGAAGTAGAGGAAAATCAAGAAATATTACCATTTGCTACAAGAGTTAATGTAAACTGGAAAGTTGGACTAAAAACAGAAAAGAAAACGAAAACATTTCATAAAAATGCAGGAAGTAAAATTACTGTAGAGGCAAG
>ENA-OQDC01000709-OQDC01000709.1-human-gut-metagenome-genome-assembly--contig:-NODE-709-length-21726-cov-6.654660_pt1 | contig 21726 bp, 18 predicted proteins | sample MGYA00242770_ERZ504601 | MGnify/ENA primary metagenome ERZ504601 (study PRJEB26092, sample SAMD00036305) | human gut metagenome | host: Homo sapiens | study: EMG produced TPA metagenomics assembly of...
AGGAAGTGGCTTTGATGTCTGGGAAGCAGACCAGGCGTATGTGTCGAATGTAAGCGGAGCATGATCTGGTTACCGGAGCAGAAGAAATACCATAAAACTGTAATTTGAAAAAAGCGAAAATACAAATCCCCCTGCAGGTCATTGATGATCTGCAGGGGGATTTCGTTAATCTCATTTCCTGTATTACTTTTAATATTAAATTTGATGTCGGGTCAAAAGCCCCGACTATGATACCTACGGATTGTTACGCACTATGTGCTCCCACAATCCTACCCAACATTCGCATATCGTAGTGCTTACGCCCGCTTTTATGCTCATATTGGGGCGGGTCACAAGGTCATTTTACCACTAGTGTGCGAGTACACGTGGTGTCAGACCTTGTGACCCTGGTATCTTAAATTTGAGCTTATCTATAATAATTAAAAGGTACAATGAATATTTGATTAAAGTTTTACTACGTTTGTTGCCTGAGGTCCTTTAGCTCCTTCTGTTACATCGAACTCTACAGCCTGACCTTCTTCAAGTGATTTGAATCCATCCATCACCAGTCCTGAATAGTGAACGAAGATGTCATTTCCTTCAGAGTCGGAGATGAATCCATAACCCTTCTGGTTGTTAAACCATTTTACTGTACCTGTCATTGTTGTTGCCCTCCATAAAAAAATTAAGTTGTTAGACCGGGAATCAAAAACCCGATACCGTTTTAGAATAGCATATTTAACAATAAAAGTCAATGCAAATCTGATTGAGGTTGTAAAATTACACAAAAATAATGTGCTAAAATTATGCGAAATGCCGAAAGTGATTATTCGTGAAAATAAATGACTGAAAATGATTGACTGTGACTGAAAATGATTTTATTATAAGGGCAGAGAAATGAAAGAAGGAGGTGCAGAGATGCTTACGGAAGAGCGGTTTGCCGAGATTCTGAGAATGCTCGGAGAGGAAAAATCGGTCACAGTGCAGGAACTTACGGAGAGACTGGCAACTTCAGAATCGACGATCCGAAGAGACCTGACAGCACTTGCGGAAAAGGGATTACTGGTGAAAGTTCATGGTGGGGCGACGGCTTTGGAGATGGATTATACAACCAAAGATGTAGAAATCACATCGCGGATGACACAGAATGTAGATGAAAAATCCCTGATCGGAAAGTATGCGGCATCCTTGATCGAGAAAGAAGATTTTGTTTATCTGGATTCGGGAAGCAGTATTGCACAGATGCTAAAATACATGACCGGCAGTGGGGCGGTATTTGTGACGAATGGGATTGCCCATGCACAGAGCCTGACAAAGAAAGGGATTACTGTCTATCTGGTTGGAGGGATGTTTAAAGGAGCAACGGATGCGGTGATCGGAAGTCAGGCTGTGGAGGATCTGAAAAAGTATAATTTTACAAAAGGATTTTTTGGAACGAATGGTGTAGATAAAAAGCATGGGTTTACGACGCCCGATCCTGCGGAAGCGATGATAAAAAAAGCTGCCATGGAACGGTGCAGAACATGCTATATTCTAGCAGATTCAAGTAAAATCGGTCAAATCGCTCCGGTTACGTTTGCAAAATTCGATCAGGCAGAATTAATCACTACAGAACTTACGGATAAGGATTTGAAAAAGGAAAAAAATATTGTAGAGGTGAAAGCATGATTTATACAGTAACATTTAATCCTTCTCTTGATTATGTAATTCAGGTCGATGACCTGACACTTGGGGAAGTGAACAGGACAACATCAGAAAAAATTTATCCGGGTGGAAAGGGCAATAATGTATCCGTAATCCTTTCTAATCTGGGACACAAGAGCAAAGCTCTTGGATTCAAGGCCGGTTTTACCGGAGAGCAGATGGAAACTATGCTGGAAGAATTCGGATGCTATACGGATTTTATCCCGTTGGAAGAAGGGCTGACCAGAATCAATGTGAAAGTGAAATCAAATGAGGAAAGTGAGATCAATGGACAGGGACCGGTTATTACAGATACAGCGATCGAGGCACTCTATCAGAAACTGGATAAGCTGACGGCAGGAGATGTACTTGTACTTGCCGGAAGTATCCCGAATACACTTCCGGGGGATATGTATGAACGGATCATGGAAAGACTTCAGGGAAAAGAGATCAGGATTGCGGTGGATGCGACAAAGGATCTGCTGGTGAATGTTCTGAAATATCACCCGTTCCTGATCAAGCCGAATAATCATGAGCTGGGTGAGATCTTCGGCAAAGTACTGGAAAGTGAAGCAGATATTGTGGAGTATGCAAAAAAACTTCAGGAGATGGGAGCAGTCAATGTTCTCGTATCGATGGCAGGGGACGGTGCGATCCTGGTAACGGAAGACGGAACTGTAAGCAGTAAAAAACCACCAAAAGGAACGGTGGTCAACTCTGTTGGAGCAGGGGATTCCATGGTGGCAGGATTCCTTGCAGGATGGCTGAATACCGGTGATTATGAAAAGGCACTGGAACTGGGGACAGCAGCAGGAAGTGCGACAGCCTTTGTATCCTGGCTTGCAACCAGAGAAGAAATTACAGAGAAACTGGAACGTACGGAAAAAGAGTATGGAATATAGGAGGAAATGAGTATGAGGATTACAGATTTGCTCAAGGCGTGCAGTGTAGAACTAAATGGTACACCGCAGACGAAAGAAGAGACCATCGAACAGATGGTAGCCCTGATGGAAAAGGGCGGGAATGTGACAGATGTTGAAAAATATAAAGCAGGGGTCTTTGCCCGTGAGGAAGAAGGAACAACGGGAATTGGGGAAGGAATTGCAATCCCTCATGCAAAGACCGATGCAGTCAATGCACCGGGTCTTGCAGCAATGGTGATTCCTGCCGGTGTAGATTATGATGCACTGGACGGACAGCCGGTGGATCTGGTATTTCTGATTGCTGCACCGAATACAGAAGACAATGTACATCTTGAAGTACTGAGCAGACTTTCCATGCTTTTAATGGATGAATCCTTTAAGTAGAATCTTCTGAAAGCAAAGACAGTAGAACAATTCCTTGCAGTTGTGGATCGGGCAGAAAATGCAAAAAATGAAGCAGAGGAAGAGAAGGCAGTGAATGTACCGGACAGTGGATATCGTGTTCTGGCAGTGACTGCATGCCCGACCGGGATCGCCCACACGTATATGGCGGCAGAGAGTCTGGAAAATACAGCAAAAGAGCTGGGTTATACGATCAAAGTTGAGACAAATGGTTCAGGTGGCGATAAAAATGTCCTGACAGCGGAAGAAATTGCTGCCTGTGACGGAATCATCGTGGCAGCGGACAAGGAAGTCAGAATGGCACGATTCGACGGAAAGCCGGTCATTGTCACGAAAGTAGCAGACGGAATCCATAAACCACAGGAACTGATCGAAGACATCATCAATGGCAGGGCAAAGGTGTATCATAATGATGGCAAAGGCGAAGAGAACGCCGGCATAGGCGATGAGAGCCTTGGAAGAAAGCTTTATAAGGCACTGATGAATGGAGTATCCCATATGCTTCCGTTCGTTATCGGTGGCGGTATCCTGATTGCCCTTTCATTTATCTGTGACGGGGCAAATGCGGGAACAGATGTATTCGGAAATGGAACTGCACTTGCAAAGTTTTTTAATACAGTCGGAAATACAGCGTTTGGAATGATGTTCCCGATCCTTGCAGGATATATTGCGATGGCGATCGGGGAAAGACCGGCACTGATGCCCGGTATTGTAGGCGGTCTGCTTGCAAAAGCAGGAACAAGTATTTTCCTGCCGGAAGATCAGTGGATTTCTTCAGGATTTTTCGGAGCATTGATCGCGGGTTTTGTAGCAGGTTATCTGATGGTCCTGATCAAGAAACTGTTAGAAAAACTTCCTCATGCACTTGAGGGGACAAAACCGGTTCTGCTGTATCCGTTTTTGGGAATCGTAGCAATGGGAGCAATCATGATCTTTATTGTAAATCCACCGATGGGAGCATTCAATACATGGCTTAATAATGTCCTGACGAACATGGGAGAGGGCAGTAAGATCACACTGGGAGCAGTTCTTGGCGGTATGATGGCAATCGATTTCGGAGGACCATTCAATAAAGCAGCCTATGTATTTGGCACAGTGTCAATTGCCAGCGGACAGTTCGATATCATGGCGGCAGTTATGGCAGGTGGTATGGTTCCACCGCTTGCGATTGCTCTGGCAACGACTTTCTTTAAAAACCGTTTCACAAAGAGTGAACAGCAGACAACCGTGACAAATTACATTATGGGACTTTCCTTTATCACAGAAGGAGCGATTCCGTTTGCTGCATCGGATCCGCTGAGAATCATCCCGCCATGTGTGGTTGGTTCAGCAATTGCAGGAGCCCTTTCCATGGCATTTGGCTGCGGTTCAAGAGCACCTCACGGAGGAATTTTTGTAATTGGTATTATCGATCATGGTCCGATGTTCCTTTTAGCAATCCTGATCGGAGCAGTTGTGGGAATGGCAGGAATCGTTTTGTTGAAAAAACCACTGAAAGCTGATTGAAAAATGATGGGATGTGTTATATAATGAACGCAACGTCTTAATAAAAGGAGGATATAACTATGAAAGAATTTAAATATGTGGTAACAGACCCGGAAGGAATCCATGCAAGACCTGCAGGAATCCTTGTAAAGCAGGCAGCAGGATATAAGTCAGCAGTTACGATCGTAAAAGGCGAGAAGAGTGCTGATGCGAAGAGAATCTTCGGAGTTATGGGGCTTGGTGTTAAGACAGGCGAAGAAGTTACGATTAAGGTAGACGGAGAGGACGAAGAGACAGCAACAGCAGAATTAGAGGCATTCTTCAAGGAGAACTTATAATTATGATAACAATTCAGGGGAAAAGCGTGTTTGGCGGTGTTTCCATTGGAAAACTGATGTTCTATAAGAGAAATGAAAAAGTCATCAAAAGAGAGCATATCAGTGATGCAGATGCAGAATGGAAACGCTTTGAAGCCGCAAAAGGTCAGGCAGTTGACCAGTTAAAAGAGCTTTATGAGAAAGCTCTGGAAGATGTGGGAGAAGCAAATGCCATGATCTTTGAGATTCATCAGATGATGCTTGAAGATCTGGATTATCTTGAATCAATTGAAAATATTATCCGTTCCCAGGAAGTGAATGCGGAGTATGCCGTTGCGACGACAGCGGATAACTTTGCACAGATGTTCGCATCAATGGATGATGCTTATATGCAGGGAAGAGCAGCCGATGTAAAAGATGTATCGGAGCGTGTGCTGGATATTCTCTGTGGAGTCAGTGCAGGAGTAAAAGAGATGACTGAGCCGTGTATCATTGCAGCAGATGATCTTGCTCCAAGCGAGACAGTTCAGCTGGATAAGAGTAAGGTACTTGGATTTGCGACGATGTACGGTTCATCTAATTCCCATACAGCCATCCTTGCGAGAACCATGAATATCCCTGCAGTGATCGGTCTGGGAGAAACTCTTTCATCTCAGTATGACGGAAAGATGGCAGTGATTGACGGATTTACAGGAATCCTCTATGTAGATCCTGATGAAGAGACACTTGCCAGAATGCAGGAGAAGCGTGCAAAAGATCTGGAGCAGAAAGAGCTTCTGAATCAGTTAAAGGGAAAGGAAAATGTGACCAGGAGCGGTCAGAAGATCAATGTTTATGCGAACATTGGAAATGTTTCCGACCTTGGAGCAGTACTTAGAAATGATGCAGGTGGAATCGGTCTGTTCAGAAGTGAGTTCCTTTATCTTGAGAACAGCACATTTCCTACAGAGGAACAGCAGTTTGCAGTATACAAGCAGGTTGCGGAAAGCATGGCAGGAAAGAAAGTTATCATCCGTACACTTGATATTGGAGCAGATAAGCAGGTAGATTATTTTAATCTTGACAAAGAAGAGAACCCGGCACTGGGATACAGAGCAATTCGTATCTGTCTGACAAGACCGGAAATCTTCAAGACTCAGTTGCGTGCTCTTTATCGTGCAGCAGTATATGGAAATCTGTCTATTATGTTCCCGATGATCATTTCTGTAAGTGAAGTAAAGAAGATCAAAGAGATCATTGCGGAAGTGCAGGCAGAACTGAAGGCAGAGGGCATCCCTTATAAAGAGGATGTAGAGCTTGGTGTCATGATCGAGACACCGGCAGCAGTGATGGTAAGTCGTGAACTTGCGAAGGAAGTGGATTTCTTCAGTGTGGGAACGAATGACCTGACGCAGTATACACTGGCGATCGACCGTCAGAACCAGAAGTTGGATACATTTTATGATCCGCATCATCCGGCAGTGCTTGCCATGATCAAAATGGCAGCAGACAATGCACATGCAGAAGGAAAATGGATCGGTATCTGTGGAGAGCTTGGTGCAGATCTTGAGCTTACGGAAGAATTTCTTAAGATGGGACTGGACGAGCTGTCTGTATCTCCGGCACTTGTATTGCCACTGAGGAAGAAGATCAGAGAGTGCGAATAAGTTATTGATTTTGCAGAAAGAAGATTACCGAACCAGGGGATGGAGATGTCTTTCCGGGGCGGTTTTTCTTCCTTTTTTTCTTTTCGCGACTTTCTTTTAGAAACTTAAAAGAAAAATAAGTTGTATAAAAGAGAAAATACGATTATGATAATAATAACATGACTGCTCATATTATGAATACAAAAGAGAAGCAGGGAAAGGAGTTATATGGAAAAAGAAGTTTTTCTGTGGCTTGGACTGATGATCCTATTTCTTGTTGTAGAACTTGCCACAGTCGGACTGACCAGTATCTGGCTTGCCGGAGGTGCGTTGATCGCATTATTTGTTGCTCTTGCCGGAGGAACAGTTGCATGGCAGTGTATTGCATTTATCGTGGCATCAGTTCTGCTCCTGCTTTTTACGAGACCTTTTGCAACGCGATATATCAACAGGCATCATGAAAAGACGAATTGTGATGACCTGATCGGCAGGACAGTCAAGGTAACGGAGCAGGTGGATAATTATGAACAGACCGGTGCGGCATTTGCCAACGGGCTGGAATGGACTGCCAGATCAGAAAAAGACGATCAGAAGATCGAAGCAGGCAGCCTTGCAACGGTGACGGCAATCTCCGGTGTAAAATTAATCTTAAGACCGGTTAAGGAGGAAAAAGAATCATGGGATTAGCTATTTTAATTGTGTGGGTGATCATACTTGGAATTGCGATCTTACTGATCGTGAGCAATATCAAGATTGTTCCGCAGGCACATGCGTATGTAGTTGAAAGACTTGGAGGATATAAAGAAACCTGGGGGGTAGGACTTCATTTTAAGATGCCGATCCTGGATCGTGTTGCGAGAAGAGTCTCACTGAAAGAACAGGTCGTTGACTTTGAACCGCAGGCGGTAATTACAAAAGATAATGTTACGATGCAGATCGATACCGTCGTATTCTATCAGATCACTGACCCGAAGAAGTATGCATATGGAGTAGAAAGCCCGATTGCTGCGATCGAAAATCTGACGGCAACAACACTGCGTAATATTATCGGTGATCTGGAACTGGATGAGACACTGACTTCCCGTGAGACGATCAACTCCAAGATGCGTACGATCCTGGACATTGCAACGGATGAATGGGGAATTAAAGTAAACCGTGTAGAGTTGAAAAATATTATGCCTCCGAAAGCAATTCAGGATGCCATGGAGAAGCAGATGAAGGCGGAGCGTGAACGAAGAGAGGCAATTCTCCGTGCGGAGGGTGAAAAGAAATCTACGATCCTTGTAGCAGAAGGTGAGAAGGAGTCGGTGATCCTGGAAGCAGAAGCATCCAAGCAGGCAGCAATCCTGAAAGCGGAAGCTGAGAAGCAGAAGCGGATCAAAGAAGCAGAAGGTCAGGCAGAAGCTATCCGTACTGTACAGAAAGCGACTGCGGAAGGGATTGAGTATATCAAGGAAGCTGGTGCGGATGAGGCAGTGCTGACACTGAAGAGTCTGGATGCATTTGCGAAAGCGGCTGATGGAAAGGCAACAAAGATCATTATTCCTTCTGATCTGCAAGGCATTGCAGGGCTTACGAAGACCATCGCAGAAGTAGCACGCCCGGATGTGACAGAAAAGGTGGATTAATTGGAATCGGGAGAAAAAGTCATCAGGATCTCAGTCAGAAATCTCGTGGAATTTATTTTAAAAGAAGGCGATATTGATAATCGTATTACGGCAGGAACTGCGGAAAAGGATGCGATGTTGATGGGAAGCCGGCTTCACCGGAAGATCCAGAAAAGTATGGGATCGGGATATCAGGCAGAAGTACCGCTGAAAATTTCTGTTCCTTGTCAGGGATTTACTCTGAGGGTAGAAGGCAGGGCAGATGGGATCATTGCAGATGAAACTTCAGACGGAAAGCTGCGGCAGGTGACGGTGGACGAGATCAAGGGAGTCCTGAGAAATCTGGAACAGATTCAGAAACCGGCAGGAGTACATCTGGCACAGGCAAAATGCTATGCATATATTTACGGAAAAGAAAAAGAACTGGAAAAGATCAGTGTCCAGATGACATATTGTCATCTGGACACTGAAGAAATAAGACGGTTTAAAGAAGAGTATACACTGGAAGATCTGAAAAGCTGGTTTAAAGAACTGGTGCATAGATATGAAAAATGGGCCAGACTTCAGATTGAATGGGAGCGGATGCGGGATGAGACGATCCGCAATCTGAAATTTCCATTTCCATACAGGGAGGGGCAGTTCAATCTTGCCGCATCTGTATATCGCACGATCGCAAGAAAGAAAAAGCTTTTTATCCAGGCACCGACGGGGACAGGAAAGACGATGGCAGTTCTCTATCCTGCTGTCAGGGCAATGGGAGAGGGTCTGGGCGAGAAGATCTTCTATCTGACTGCAAGGACGATCACAAGGACGGTTGCCGAGCAGGCTTTTTTTATTTTAAAGGAAAAAGGGCTGAAGTTCCGTTCAGTGACCCTGACAGCGAAAGAAAAAATTTGTTTTTGTGAAAAAGCAGAGTGTAATCCACAGGCCTGCCCCTATGCAAAAGGACATTTTGACCGGGTTAATGATGCGGTCTATGACCTTTTGAAAAATGGCGGCGGAATGGGAAGAAAGGAGATTGAGGAGCAGGCACAAAAGTTCCAGATCTGTCCTTTTGAATTTGCATTGGAGCTTTCGGTCTGGGCAGATGGGATTATCTGTGATTATAATTACGTATTTGATCCAAATGCACATCTGAAAAGGTTTTTCGCAGACGGAGGAAATAACCACTATCTGTTTCTGGTTGACGAAGCTCACAACCTTGTGGAACGTGGACGTGAGATGTACAGTGCGAGCCTGTATAAGGAAGATGTTCTTGAAGTGAAAAGAATTGTAAAGGGAAAAGATAAAAAGCTGACGAGAAGTCTGGAGAGCATGAATAAGGCATTTCTGGAACTGAAAAGAGAGTGTGAAAATTATCAGATTCTGGACAGCGTATCTGTCCTTGCACTGAAGGCGATGAATCTTCTGACCGAAATGGAACGTTATTTAGAAGAACAGAGAGAGCAGGGAAGGCAGGATGGAACGGAAGAAGAGATACTTCCATTGTTCTTTGGATTACGAAGTTTTCTGAACATCCATGATCTGCTGGATAAAAATTATGTGATATACAGCGAAATGCAGTCTGATGGAAGATTTATGGTAAAGCTTTTCTGTGTTAACCCGGCAGAGAATCTTCAAAAATGTCTGGAACAGGGCAACAGTACGATCTTTTTTTCCGCAACATTGCTGCCGATACAGTATTATAAGTCTCTGTTATCGGTAGTTCAGGATGATTATGCAGTCTATGCAGAATCGACTTTCCCGGAAACGAACCGGAGTGTACTTCTGGCAGAAGGGATCAGTACAAAGTACACGAGCCGTGGAGAAGAAATGTATAGCAGGATCGCAGAATATATAGGGAAAACGATTGACAGTAAGACGGGAAATTATATGGCTTTTTTCCCGTCTTACCGCCTGATGGAGGCAGTGTATGAAAAATTCCTGGAGCTTGGGAAGAAAAGTGAAGTTTTGCTTCAGTCGCAGTATATGGATGAGGAAGAACGGGAAGAATTTCTGAAAAAATTTGAAAAAGAGCAGGGCGGGACATTGGTAGCATTCTGCGTGATGGGCGGTATTTTTTCAGAAGGAATCGACCTGACGCAGGATCGTCTGATCGGAGCCATGATCGTTGGAACAGGAATCCCGCAGGTATGCAACGAAAGGGAGATCCTGAAGCAGTATTTTGGAGCAGAGGGATTTGACTATGCCTATCTCTATCCCGGAATGAACAAAGTACTTCAGTCAGCGGGGCGTGTGATCCGTACGGAAAAAGATAAAGGGGTAATTCTTCTGATGGATGAAAGATTCCAAAGCCCGCATTATAGGAGAATGTTTCCGCGAGAATGGTCGGACTGTAGAAGATGTACGATGGAAAATGTGACAGAGCTGCTGACAGAATTTTGGAAAAAAGATCCCACCTGATCCGGAAAATGTGTCCGGGAAACCGGGCAGACCGGATGCAGGAGGGGATGAGACTTATTCTTTCACCGGATTCTTCTTCCAATGGATTACTCTTCCACCGGATGGAAGCAACTCAGAAATTCCTGCGTTGCCTTGGAAAGCGGGAGCTGCTCATTGTATGCGATGACCAGCGAACGCTCCGGCATCTCTTCGTTCATATCCAGGGTGAAGATACCGTCAGATTCTTTGGAGATACAGTAATCAGGAATAAATGCAATTCCGAGTCCGATGCGTGCAAGGTCGATCAGAAGATCGTTGCTTGTCAGCTCAATCTCAGGAACAAGGTCTAACTGATGCTGCTGGAACAGGCGGTGGAGAAATTCATTGGTGGTACTGTTCTTATCCAGCATGAGGATCGGATAAGCAAGAAGGTCTGAAAGAGAGATCTTTTTTTCTTTTAATTCTTCGTAATTATTCCCTGCGATAAATACATCACGGAAATTCTTGATCTTCATGGATGCGGAAATATTATTCAGGCTGGCATTGGGATAATTGACCACAATGAGATCTACCAGCCCGTTCTTGAGCAGTTCCGTACAATGCAGAGAAGTCTGATTGATCACTTTGATATGTACATTGGGGAACATTTTGTGAAACTTTTCAAGGTATGGTACAAGAAAGTATCTGCAAATTGTATCACTCGCACCAATACGGATCTGACCTCCGGTAGAAGCTGCATCAAGAAGCTGTGCCTCTCCTTTTTGGATCAGATTCATAGCCGGTTCAATATGGCGGAGCAGGATCTCACCTTCCGGGGTGAGCTGGACTTTTTTTGTGCTTCTGATAAAGAGTGTCTGATCCAGTTTCCGCTCCAGTGTCTTGATCGACTGGCTTACAGCAGACTGAGAAATAAAAAGCTGCTTGGACGCCTCTGAAAAATTCAGCGTAGTTGCAACATGGTAAAATACCTTATATAGTTCATAATTTATATCCATCATATTATTAGACCTCCTAATAAGTAATAATAGTATTATAAGATGAATACATAAAGAATACAACAAAAAGGAGTAAATTTGTGGAAAAAAAGGGTCTCATCTTCTGAAAAAGTGAAAAGCAAAATAAGTCTGATTTTAAGCCGGATCCTGGGACTGATCCTGACGGTTTCTTTTTTAGCGGTGTGGCTGGTCACGAGTGTCCGACTCGTACTTTATTCGGATGTTGATCTGTACCGGGCGGAATATGAAAAATACGGGGTATTAGATGAATTGAACATGACAATGGGAGATACAATTTATGTAACCCGTGAGATGATGGCATATTTAAATGGAGAGCGTGAAGAACTGAAAGCAGAGACTACGGTGGATGGAATATGGAGAGATTTTTTTAATGAGCAGGATCGGCTGCATATGAAGGATGTAAAGCAGATTTTTGACTGGAGCAAGAGAGTCCGGTTTATGGCAGGAGTGACCGCAAGTTTTTCTTTTGTATTTCTGCTGATCTGCTTCTTCTGTGAAAAAACAGGTGCTGAAAAAACAATTTTGTGGAAGGTCTTATGGAAAGTGTACCGGAATATTGCGGGGCTGATTTTACTGGCAGGCGTTGTGGCCGGATTTGTGGTCAGCCGGAACTTTGATTACTGGTTTACATGGTTTCATGAAAAAGTTTTTACGAACCGGCTGTGGATGTTTGATGCAGAAAAAGACTATATGATCCGAATGTTGCCGGAGGGCTTTTTTTCAGATATGGCAATGTGGTCCATGTGGATTTTCGGTGCAGGTGCAGTTATCACAGGAGGATTTTTATGGGTGAAAAGCAGAAAAGAAACAATGAGAAGTTCCGTGGAAACTTTCCGGATGGATAACTGATTAGAAATGCTTATGATAAAGTTTAAATTTATTAATTATACGGATGTGCAATTATATGATACGATAAGCATAACAGGTTCATTCTAATTTGGTGTGAAGGAATAAGCACATAAGAGGAAAAGGAGATTGTATATGAGTAATGTAAAGCGTGTGTATGTGGAAAAAAAGCCGGAATTTGCCGTAACAGCGAAAGGGCTTGGACATGAGATCCGTCATTATCTCGGAATTAAAGATGTGACCGGGGTACGGGTTCTGATCCGGTATGACGCAGAAAATATATCAGATGAGACATTTGAAAAAGCATGTGGCGGAGTGTTTGCAGAGCCTCCGGTCGATATCCTTTACAGAGAAAGTTTTACAAAGAATGAGACAGATCGGTGCTTTTCAGTTGAATTTCTTCCGGGACAGTTTGACCAGAGAGCAGATTCAGCAGAACAGTGTATCAGATTTATCAAAGAAGATGAGACACCGGTGATCCGTACAGCGGTAACTTATGTGATCGAGGGAAATATATCAGAGGAAGAGTTTGAAGCAATCAAGAATCACTGCATCAATCCGGTAGATTCAAGAGAAGCTGCTGCAGAGAAGCCGAAGACACTGGTAACGGTATTTGAAGAACCGGCAGATGTAAAGGTATTTGACGGATTTAAAGATATGCCGGAGGCAGAACTGAAAGAGTTGTATGATTCACTTGGTCTTGCGATGACGTTTAAAGATTTCCAGCATATCCAGAAGTATTATCATGGAGAGGAAGACCGGAATCCGACGATGACAGAGATCCGTGTACTGGATACTTACTGGTCAGATCACTGCCGTCATACGACATTTTCTACAGAATTAAAAGATGTAAAATTTGATGACGGAGATTACAGAGATGCCATCGAGGATACATATAAAGAGTATCTGAAAGATCACAGTGAGATCTTTAAAGGAAGAGAAGATAAGTTTGTATGCCTGATGGATCTGGCACTGATGGCAATGCGTCGTCTAAAAAAAGAAGGAAAGCTTGCAGATCAGGAAGAGTCCGATGAGATCAATGCGTGCAGTATCGTTGTACCGATCAAGGTAGACGGTGTCGAGGAAGAATGGCTGATCAATTTTAAAAATGAGACGCACAACCATCCGACAGAGATTGAGCCGTTTGGTGGAGCAGCTACCTGCCTTGGCGGTGCAATCCGTGATCCGCTGTCAGGACGTACTTATGTATATCAGGCGATGCGTGTGACGGGAGCGGCTGACCCGACGGTTTCAGCGAACGAGACACTGAAAGGAAAGCTTCCACAGAAAAAGCTGGTGCGTGAGGCTGCACATGGATACAGTTCTTACGGAAACCAGATCGGTCTTGCAACCGGACTGGTAAAAGAGATTTACCATCCGGATTATGTCGCAAAGCGTATGGAGATCGGAGCAGTGCTTGGTGCAGCACCGAGACGTGCAGTGATCCGTGAAAATTCTGATCCGGGCGATATCATTATCCTGCTGGGTGGTCGTACCGGTCGTGACGGATGCGGAGGAGCAACAGGTTCTTCCAAGGTTCATACAGAGGAGTCCATCGAGACATGCGGAGCTGAAGTGCAGAAGGGAAATGCACCGACAGAGCGTAAGATCCAGCGTCTGTTCCGCAGAGAAGAAGTCAGCCATCTGATTAAAAAGTGTAATGACTTTGGTGCCGGAGGAGTTTCAGTTGCCATCGGAGAACTGGCAGACGGACTGCGGGTAGAGCTGGATAAAGTGCCAAAGAAATATGCAGGACTGGACGGAACAGAGATCGCGATTTCCGAATCCCAGGAAAGAATGGCAGTCGTTGTCGATCCGAAAGATGTAGATGAGTTTATGGCATATGCGAAAGAGGAAAATCTTGAGGCAACGGTTGTAGCAGTCGTTACGGAAGATCCGAGACTGGTTCTTGTATGGAGAGGAAAAGAGATTGTAAACCTTTCCCGTGCATTCCTTGATACCAACGGGGCACATCAGGAGACAGACGTAGAAGTAGAGATGCCGTCCAGAAAAGACAGCCTTTTTATCAAAAAAGAAGTAGAAGATGTAAAAGAGACCTGGCTGAATACTCTTTCTGATTTAAATGTATGCTCTCAGAAGGGTCTTGTGGAAATGTTTGACGGTTCCATCGGAGCCGGATCAGTGTTCATGCCTCATGGCGGAAAATATCAGATGACAGAGACGCAGGCGATGGTGGCAAAAGTTCCGGTACAGAATGGTACAACGGACAGCGTATCCATGATGAGTTATGGATTTGATCCGTATCTGTCAAGCTGGAGTCCGTATCACGGAGCAGTTTATGCGGTGACAGAATCAGTTGCAAAGATCGTGGCAGCCGGTGGAGATTATAGTAAGATCCGTTTTACATTCCAGGAGTATTTCCGCAGAATGACCGAAGATCCGAAGAGATGGAGCCAGCCTTTTGCTGCATTGCTCGGAGCGTATGCGGCACAGATCGGATTTGGCCTTCCGTCAATCGGAGGTAAGGACAGTATGTCCGGTACATTCCAGGATATTGATGTTCCTCCGACACTGGTATCTTTTGCGGTCGATATGGCACTGGAGCAGGATATCATCACACCGGAACTGAAAAAAGCGGGAAATAAGCTTGTATGGCTTAAGATTGAGAGAGATGAAAATGATCTTCCGGTTTATGAGAAAGTGATGGAGCAGTATGGAAAGATCCATGAAGATATTCAGAAAGGAAGAATCGTTTCCGCTTATGCACTTGATCGTCATGGAATTGCCAGTGCTGTAAGTAAGATGGCATTTGGTAACAGACTGGGAGTTCAGCTTGAGACAACGGTGGATAAAAAGGATCTGTTCGCACCGGCATTTGGTGATCTCATTGCAGAGGTACCTGCGGGAGAAGTGGAGAACCTTGTGGCTGACTATACAGAGATCGGAGCAGTAACTGAGGAAGCAGTGCTGGCATATGGGGATGTAACGATCAGTCTGAAAGAGGCAGAACAGGCATGGACAGGTACTCTTGAAAAAGTATTTGCAACAAAGTCTGCAGCAGATTCTGATAAAAAAGTAGAAGAAAAGTTGTTTAATACAGCAGATATCCATATCTGCAGCCATAAGATCGGACAACCGACTGTCTTTATTCCTGTTTTCCCGGGAACGAACTGTGAGTACGACAGTAAACGTGCATTTGAGCGGGCAGGAGCAAAGGTGATTACGAAAGTATTCCGTAATCTGGACGCAGAGGATATCAGAGGATCTGTTGGTGAATTTGAAAAAGCCATCGGACAGGCACAGATGATCATGTTCCCGGGTGGATTCAGTGCAGGAGATGAACCGGATGGTTCTGCCAAATTCTTTGCAACAGCATTCCAGAATGCAAAGATTAAAGAAGCGGTAGAGAAATTGTTGAATGAAAGAGACGGACTGGCACTGGGAATCTGCAATGGATTCCAGGCACTGATCAAGCTGGGACTTGTACCATATGGTAAGATTACGGGTCAGACAGAAGATTCACCGACTCTGACATACAATACCATCGGACGTCATATTTCAAAGATGGTTTATACGAAGGTTGTAACCAATAAGTCCCCATGGCTGCAGGGAGCAGAGCTTGGCGGAGTCTATACGAATCCGGCTTCCCATGGAGAAGGAAGATTCGTTGCAAGTGAGGAATGGCTGGACCGGCTTTTCGCTAACGGCCAGGTTGCAACACAGTACTGTGATCCTGAAGGTAAGATCAGTATGAATGAAGAGTGGAATGTCAATGGTTCCTATCGTGCGATTGAAGGTATCACAAGCCCGGACGGACGTGTACTTGGTAAGATGGCTCATTCAGAACGTCGTGGGGATCATGTTGCGATCAATATTTATGGAGAACAGGATCTGAAGATTTTTGAATCAGGTGTAAAATATTTTAAATAATAATTGCGGTAAAATATTGCAGATTGTAGAAAAGTTCAGCGATTGCTGGACTTTTCTGCTTTTAGAACCGTCTTTCTGTAAATTCTGCAGTTGAGGATCGTAAAAGTCAGGCAAGGATGGAAAAAGTCGGAGACGATAATTAAAAAAATTGAAAAAAGTGTTGACATTTGCGATGAGATGATAGTATAATAAGCAAGTCGGTTGCGGGAAAGAGTAATCAGAACCGCAAGAGATACAGGTATATGGGGTCTTAGCTCAGCTGGGAGAGCATCTGCCTTACAAGCAGAGGGTCACAGGTTCGAGCCCTGTAGGCCCCATACCAATTTAATATGGCGGGATAGCTCAGTTGGCTAGAGCACACGGTTCATACCCGTGGTGTCGCTGGTTCAAATCCAGTTCCCGCTACTATATGGGGTCTTAGCTCAGCTGGGAGAGCATCTGCCTTACAAGCAGAGGGTCACAGGTTCGAGCCCTGTAGGCCCATATCAATTTAATATGGCGGGATAGCTCAGTTGGCTAGAGCACACGGTTCATACCCGTGGTGTCGCTGGTTCAAATCCAGTTCCCGCTACTTGGTTTGAGAAGCTCTGAGGGGCTTCTTTTTTGTTGCCTCCTGATAAGCTGCATCCGTCCCGAATGATCACTGTTGTATTTGCGATACCGGATGGTGTATACTTGAAAAGATGAGAGAATCAGGAGGAACAATATTTTGTACGAAAGAAAGTATCATAAGCACATCTCCGCAAGACATAACTGGTTTGACCTGAAGTTGAACGAAGTATGGCAGTATCGGGATCTGATCTTTTTATTTACGCAGAAGAATTTTACGGTAAGTTATAAGCAGACGATCTTAGGTCCGTTATGGCTTTTTATCAATCCATTGTTGACCAGTGTTATGTATATGGTTGTATTTGGAAATATTGCGAAACTTGGAACGGACGGGATTCCGCAGCTTTTATTTTATCTGAGCGGAAATGCAGTATGGAGTTATTTTGCCTCCTGTCTGAATGGAAATGTGGCAACGTTTACATCGAATGCACGTTTGTTCGGAAAAGTGTATTTTCCGAGACTGACTGTTCCGATTTCCAATGTTCTCTGTAGTGTGATCCGGTTTGGAATCCAAATGCTGCTGGTAGTGATTCTGCTCGGATATTATATATGGAAAGGGGCTGTCAGTCCTCACTGGGAAGCTCTTCTTCTGATTTTTTTACTTTTACTATGGCTTGGCTGCATGGGGATGGGAGTCGGGATTCTGATCTCCAGTGTGACGACAAAATACAGAGATCTTTCAGTAATGGTGGGCTTTGGAATGTCACTATGGATGTATGGCACACCGGTGGTTTATCCAATGAGCATTTTACCTGAAGGAATCCTGAAAAAAATAATCTTATTAAACCCGGTCACTGCTCCGATGGAAATGTTCCGTTATATTTTACTGGGGGAAGGAAATATTCTTCCGGTGAGTATCGGAGTTTCACTTCTTTTTACAATACTGGTAATGCTAGGAGGAATAGTCGTATTTAATAAAGTGGAAAGAACATTTATGGATACGGTGTAAAGGAGGACGGAATGGAAAAGGAAAATCTGGCGATCCGAATTTCAGGGGTGAAAAAGGAGTATCGTCTTGGGAATATCGGGGGAAGAACTTTGCAGGCAGATCTTCAGTCCTGGTTTGCAAGAAAGCGGGGCAGAGAAGATCCAAATGTAAAAATCGGGCAGGATGAACGGCTGGTCGGACAAAAATTTATGGCATTGAACGGGATTGATCTTACGATCCGTCAGGGTGAAATGTGTGGAATCATTGGAAGTAACGGTGCAGGAAAATCGACCCTGCTGAAACTGCTGGCACAGGTGACGGCACCGACAGAAGGAGAGATTGACCTCTATGGAAGAGTGACTTCCATGCTGGAAGTCGGAACCGGTTTTAATGGAGAGATGACCGGAAGAGAAAATATTTACATGAACGGAACGATTCTTGGAATGTCAAAAGCGGAGATCAGAAGCAAAATGGAACAGATCATTGAGTTTTCGGAGGTAAGGGAGTTCATTGATACACCGGTCAAGCGATATTCTTCCGGTATGTTTGTAAAGCTGGCTTTTTCTGTGGCAGCACATCTTGACAGCGAGATCATGATCATGGATGAAGTGCTGGCGGTCGGTGATATGGCATTTCAGAAAAAGTGTCTGGATAAGATGCGGGAAGTTGCACAAAAGGAGAACAGAACGGTTTTATATGTAAGCCATAATATGAATACGATCCGGAGACTGTGCGACAGATGTATTGTGCTGGATCAGGGAAAAGTGATCTATGACGGCGAAGTAGAGGGTGCCATCGCAGTGTATATGGATCATGCAGTTGGAGAAAATGAGACTGACATGGATCTGGCAGAAAAGCAGCGTGCCGCCCGCATTCTGAACCTTCAGCGGAATCAGGGACTCTTTATGGAGCATCTGACCATGAAGGGAAAGATCACTCCGGTTTTTGCAAGGGAAGAAACACTGGATTTGAGGATCAGAGTCAGGACCACGCAGCCTTTGAAAAATGTCATGTTCCGTCTGACGCTGCGTACGGACAGTGATTCGGGATTGGGAACATTCTGGTCAAAGCCGGTAGATTTTCCTGCGACAGGAGAGCAGGATATGGAAATGAGCATGCCATTACAGCTCTTTGAGAAGGGAATCTTTTATGCCAGCATTGGGTTTTATCAGAAGACAGCGGGCGGAGAACCACGGATACTGGATCATATTACCAGAGCATTTAAGATTGAAATCCCGGGCAGTGCAGGCTGGAGTACCAATGCATACGGGTATCTGCGGTTCCCGGAAATGAAGATACAAAAAATGAAGAACACAAGAAAAAAGGAGACCAATTATGAATAAAAAAGGTGGAAATGTGATCAGAATCGTATTAGGAGTATATCTGATCTATCTTGGAGTGAGTATTTTTATTGAAGTTGTTCAGAAGAATCCGGCTAATTCAGGATTTATGGGAGTAGCCGGCGGTATATTTGTCATTGTCGGAGCGGTCTATGCATTTCTTGCGGCAAAAAAAGTGTTTGCTGAGATGAAAAAAGAGAAGAATGTCGAAGAAGAGCTTTCAGTTTCAGAAGCGGATGGAAATGAAATAAAATGGCAGGAGACAGAAATATCCCATGCAAAGAAAGAATCAAAAGGACCAGTCATGGCAGAGGCAGGACCGGACAGGAATGAAAGAGAAGAGGCAGAAAAAGAGACAGAAGAAGAGAGCGTAGAAAAAGAAGAAAATCCGGCAGAGACAGAAAAAGAGCCGGCTGAGAAAAAAGCAGATAAAGAAAAAGCGGAGACTGAGGCAAAAGCCGGTAAAGGAGAAAATCCGGCAGAAAGGGACAAGGTGAAATAAAATGCGGGTAGGCATGGGATATGATGTTCATAAACTGACAGAAGACCGGAAACTGATTCTTGGCGGAGTTGAGATCCCTTATGAAAAGGGACTTTTAGGACATTCTGATGCAGATGTTCTGCTGCATGCGATCATGGATGCACTGCTGGGAGCAGCGGCACTGGGAGATATCGGAAAGCATTTCCCAGATACAGATCCGCAGTATAAAGGCATTTCAAGTATCAAATTACTGGAACATGTAGCAGCATTACTGGATGAAAATGGATATGTGGTTGAAAATATTGATGCGACGATCATTGCCCAGCGTCCGAAAATGCGTCCATATATTGATCAGATGCGGGAAAATATTGCAAAGGCACTTGGCGTGGAAACCGATCAGATCAATGTCAAGGCAACGACAGAAGAGGGTCTGGGCTTTACCGGAACAGGTGAGGGGATTTCTTCTCAGGCAATCTGTGCAATCGAGAAATATACCAATTATAGCAGTATAGATGTTGCAGCACCGGCTGCGGGGTGTGGAGGCTGTTGTGCAATGAAAAATCAGTGAGATCAGAAAGACGAGGAAAAGAGGATGGAAATCCGTAAACTGGAATCTGCAGAACATGGAAAGACCCGATTCTTGTGGGAAAAGATTTTCAGGGAAGACAGTCAGGCGTTTGTAGATTATTATTATTTTATCAGGACAAGGGAGAATACGATCTATGTAGTTGAAGAGGACGGAGCGATCCGTGCCATGCTGCAAAAGAATCCATACCGGATGAAACTGGAAGATTCGGTTTTTGATTCGGAATATATTGTCGGAGTCGCAACGGAAAAGGAGTACCGGAGCAGAGGGTATATGCGGCAGCTTCTGATCGCGGCGCTGGAAGAGGAAAATAAGAAAAAGCATCCTTTTACTTTTCTTATGCCGGCAGCAGAAGCGATTTACAGCCCGTATGATTTTCGATATATATATCATCAGAAACAGATGGAACTGGACTCTGACTTTTTCTCTGCCATAAAAAGAGATAAAAAAACCGGCGAAAAAGAAAGCAGAGACAGGGGCAGACAGGAAAGAGTTACACGGGATGCCGGACTGGGAGATGCAGAAAGGATCGCTGCGTTTTTTGAAAAAAATGAGTCCCCGAAATGGGCAGTTTGCACAGTGAGGGACAGTGTATATTATCAAACCAAAATTCTGGAACAGCAGAGCGAATCCGGTGGAGTACGGCTGATCTTTGAAGAAAAAGAATTAATCGGAGTCTTCTTTTATGCAAGAGAGGAAGATCTTGAGATCCTTGAACCGGTTATCCTGCAGGAAAAAGAGGATGCATTTCTGGAGGCGGTGGAAGAACTGCGAAGAGAAAAGGAACTGGTGAAGATCCTGGGATGTACGGAGAAAATGCAGGAATTGTGGGGCAACATTCCAGGAGTCAGAACAGAAGAAAAGCCTCTCATCATGGCACGGATCACGCATCTGCCGACATTCCTGTCTGCCATGAAAGTTTCTGAGGAAGAAGAGATGGACTGTTCTTTTGCTGTGATCGATCCTCTATTGCAGAAGAACAGTGGTGTATGGAGAATGAGAAGTGATTTTGGGAAAGAAAAAATCCATGTAATTGAGACGGAAGATTCTGAAGGTGTTTTCCCGATTGATGCACTGACCCAGCTTTTATTTGGAACTGTACCGATCAGAGAGATCGCAGAGCGGACGGATGTAATGGCAACAGAGCGGCTGGTGGCAGAACTGGAAAAAATCTGTAAACTGAACCGGGTTTTCTTAAATGAGATTGTATAATGCGGTTGACAAAAACTGAAAAGTTGAATAAGATAATGTAAGTGATGCCAGGGTCAAAAGGTCTAAGCCCACATGAGCTTGCTCATAGGTGGGTGAAAGACCTTAGGACCCGCCCCGATATGAGCATAAAAGTGGGATGATAATCCCACGATATGCGAATATTGGGCAGGATTGTGGGAGTGCGTAGCACGGAGCAATCCGCAGGCATCAAAGTCGGGGGCTTTTGACCCCGACATCATGTAAGTGAGTAAGAAAAAGACCAGGAACGGGAAGAGTAGCTATGTTCAGGCTGCCAGAGAGTGGGTGTCATCGGCTGGAAGCATCCTTAAGTTATGAAGATTGTGAAGTGCCCCCGGGAGTTGATTCTGCGAAAGAGCAAGTAGCGGGATACGTTGGCACGCGTTAAGTGTATCA
>ENA-OQDC01000713-OQDC01000713.1-human-gut-metagenome-genome-assembly--contig:-NODE-713-length-21622-cov-3.545941_pt1 | contig 21622 bp, 23 predicted proteins | sample MGYA00242770_ERZ504601 | MGnify/ENA primary metagenome ERZ504601 (study PRJEB26092, sample SAMD00036305) | human gut metagenome | host: Homo sapiens | study: EMG produced TPA metagenomics assembly of...
GGCATTTTTGCCGTTGAATCCGCTGTGAACGAGCTGGCAGCACGTCTGAAGATGGACCCGATTAAGCTGCGTGAGATGAATATTACACGCGAGGGCGATATTATGCCGGCTTATTATGGTGCGCCCAACACAAGCTGCGCGTTGGACCGCTGCCTGGAGCAGGTACGCGAGATGAGCGGCTGGGAGCAGAAGTTCCCGCTGCAGCAGCTGCCTGACGGCAAGGTACGCACAATGGGCGTGGCTATTGCGATGCAGGGAAGCTCCATTCCTTACTGCGACGTCGGCGGTGCTACCCTCAAAATTAACGACGAGGGACATTACACACTGCTGATCGGTGCTGCCGATATGGGCACCGGCTGCGATACCGTTTTGGCGCAGATGGCAGCAGAGGTTTTGGAATGTGATTACGATAACATTACCGTATTTGGTGCGGATACCGACGCGTCTCCGTATGACTCCGGTTCCTACGCATCCAGTACAACATATATTACCGGCAAGGCCGTAGAAATTTGCGCACAGCGTTTGCGTGGTAAAATTTGCCAATTAGGCGCACGTCTGCTGGAATGCGGCACGGACCAGGTTGTCTTTGACGGACGCGAGGTGCGTGATACTGTCAGCGACAAGGCTGTAAGCCTCTTTGATATCGCCACCGCTTCCATGGTGAATAACGATATCGCTCTGGAAGAAACCGTGGAGCAGAACAGTGTACTGTCCCCGCCGCCGTTTATGGCCGGTGTGGCTGAGGTTGAAACCGACTTGCTGACAGGTGAGGCACAGGTAGTGAATTTCTACGCATCTGTTGATTGCGGTACTCCGGTTAACCCGCATCTGGCGAAGGTGCAGACCGAGGGCGGCATTCTGCAGGGCATAGGCATGGCGCTGATGGAAAACGTAACCTACAGTCCTAAAGGTCGTATTTACGAAAACTCCTTCATGCAGTACAAGGTTCCTTGCCGTGAGGATATCGGTCATATCTATGTTGACTTTGCCAGCAGCTATGAGGAAAGCGGTCCCTTCGGTGCCAAATCCGTGGGCGAGCTGGTAATTAACACTCCGGCTCCGGCGATTGCCGATGCAATTTATCAGGCAACCGGCAAGCGCTTCATGACACTGCCGATTACACCGGAAAAAATTGCTATGGGCGTTGACGAAGAATAAGATTTTTATAAGCTGAAAACAAATGTGGTTGCAAGACCACATTTGTTTTGACAGGCGTTATTCTCGGGTGAGAGTGACGCGATGGAAGGACTACAATCATGTATGACCAATACAACCGCAAAATAGATTACCTGCGCATCTCCCTTACCGACCGCTGCAACCTGCATTGCCGCTATTGCCGGCCGGAGGTGAGTGAGCATGTGCCGCATAACGAAATATTGCGCTATGAGGAGCTTTGGCGTATCTGCCGCGCTGCACTGCAGCTTGGCATCCTCAAATTTAAAATTACCGGCGGCGAGCCTTTGCTGCGCAAGGGCTACAGTGATTTTATCGCTGGCCTGAAGCAAACGGAAGGCGTGGAGCAGGTGACGCTGACAACAAATGGTACACTGCTGGCGCAGCAACTGCCAGCGCTTATTGCAGCAGGTGTAGACAGCATCAATGTGAGCCTTGATACGCTGGATGCAGCGTATTATACAGAGCTTACTGGCGGCAGCCTTGACAGCGTTCTGAAATCATTACATGAGCTGCAGTCTGCAGGGATTCCGTTCAAGCTGAATTGTGTGCCCCTTGCAGAAAACGGCCTGACCGACATTATGCAATTACTAAAGCTGGCGCATAAATATCAGGCACCACTGCGCTTTATCGAGCTGATGCCGTTGGATTGCAACACTAATCTGCAAGGCCTGAGCGGCAGCGAAATCCGCAGCCAACTGGAACAGGCAGGCCTGCAGCTGCAGCCAGACGCACAGCGCTACGGCAACGGTCCCGCAAGTTATTGGGCGCATCAGCGGTTATGCAATGCCGGTGGCTTTATCGAACCGCTGCACAATAAATTCTGCGCTGTCTGCAACAGGGTGCGTCTTACCTCCGTAGGCATGCTGAAGCCCTGTCTTTACTGTAACGAGGGCATGAATCTGAAGCGCTTGCTGCGTGACGGCGCAAGCGATGCGGATTTGCTGCAGGCGCTGCAGGAGATTATTTATGCCAAGCCTGCGGGACACAGCTTTGATGTAAAAGCAGCGCGCTTTAATATGAGCCAGATAGGCGGATAAATACAGGCTTTGAAGGAGCAGACAATGAGTGAATTTACACATTTTGACGCTGCGGGCAATGCTCTGATGGTGGATGTCAGCGATAAGGCTGATACCGCGAGGGTTGCCGTGGCGCAGGGAAAAATCTGCGTAAGCAGAGAAATATATGAAAAAAATTGCTGCCGGCAGTATGGCCAAGGGTGACGTGCTGGGCGTAGCGCGCGTCGCGGGAATTATGGCGGCCAAGCGCACCAGTGAGCTGATTCCGCTGTGCCATCTGCTGCAGCTGACGAAATGCACGGTAGATTTTGAACTGTTGGCGGAAAACGGCAGCTATGCCGTACAGGCACAATGTTTGGTAAAAACTACAGGCAAGACAGGCGTGGAGATGGAGGCACTGACAGGCGTGCAGATTGCGCTCCTGACAATTTACGATATGTGTAAGGCCGTGGACAAGGCAATGGTGATTACAGATGTGCATCTGCTTAGTAAGGCAGGCGGAAAGAGTGGTGATTTCGTATGGAAGCAAGCATAAAGGGTATAATCAAGGCTGTATGTATCAGTGAAAAGAAGGGTACAGAAAAGCATCCGGTTAATGAGATTGTCCTCAAAGAAAATTTCGGCATCGAGGGTGATGCCCACGCTGGCAAATGGCACCGTCAGGTGAGTTTGCTGAGTGCGGAAAAGGTGGATGAATTCAATGCGCGCGGCGGTGATGCCGCTATCGGCGCTTTCGGTGAAAATATTCTCGTAAGCGGTATTGATTTCAAAAAAGCTGCCGGTAGGCAGCATTATGCGCAGCGGTGACGTAGTAATGAAGCTGACGCAGATTGGCAAGGAATGCCACAGTCACTGCACGATTTATGCGCGTGTGGGTGACTGCATTATGCCGCGTGAGGGCGTTTTTGCGACGGTAGAGCATGGCGGAGACCTGCGCAGCGGTATGGAGCTGGAGGTGACTCTGCCTGCAGCCGACGCACCCTTGCGCGCAGCGGTAATGACGCTTTCTGATAAGGGTGCAGCTGGTGAGCGTGTCGATACCAGCGGCCCGCGGGCAGCACAGCTGTTGGCGGAGGCAGGCTACGAAATTGTGGAGCAGGTTTTGCTTCCCGACGCGCAGAAGAGAATCGAACGTGAGCTGATACGTCTGGCGGACAGCAGACAGGTTGATCTGATTATCACCACAGGCGGCACGGGCCTTTCGCTGCGTGATGTCACACCGGAGGCAACAATGGCGGTGGCTACACGCAATGTACCCGGTATTGCGGAGGCCATCCGTGCGGAATCGCTGAATATTACGCGGCGGGCAATGCTGAGCCGCGGCGTGAGCGTAGTGTGCGGACAGACGCTGATTGTGAATCTGCCGGGCAGCACTAAGGCGGTGGAGGAAGCGCTGGCAATCGTTTTGCCCGAACTGGAGCATGGATTGCGTATCCTGAAGGGCAGCGCCCATGACTGTGCGAGAAAATGAGCGCGATTGACTGGTCGCCGCTGTGGATTTCGCTGCACACTGCGGCAGCAACAATCACAATAGTTTTCTTTATCGGTGTAATTATTGCCTGGTGGGTGGAACGGCTGCAGAGCCAAAGTCTGAAGATTTTTGCCGACGCAGTAATAACTCTGCCCATGGTGCTGCCACCTACGGTAGCAGGCTTCTTTCTCTTATATTTTTTCGGCAATAACCGTTTTTAGGCCAGCTTATTTATCAGCTGACGGGCATAAAAATAGCCTTCAGCTGGCTGGCAACCGTGCTGGCAGCAGCGGTGATTTCGCTGCCGCTCATGTACCGCAGCGCGCGCGGAGCCTTGTCCCAGGTTGATAAGGGCATGCTGGAGGCGGCACGTTCACTGGGCATGACGGAATGGCGCATTTTCTGCCGTATTCATCTGCCGAATGCACTGCCGGGCATTATTGCCGGCGGTCTGCTGGCCTTCGCCCGCGGTCTGGGTGAGTTTGGCGCCACGGCGATGATTGCCGGCAATATTGCAGGACGCACACGCACGCTGCCGCTCGCGGTTTATTCTGCCGTAGCGGCAGGCGATTGGGATGCCGCAGGCTGGTATGTGGCCGTAATTGTGGGCATCTGCCATTTTGGTAGTTATCGGTCTTAATGGTTTATTATATAAAACAAAACCAACAACAGGGGGGAGTAAAATGCAAAAAACTCTTATGCTTAGCAATTTTCTTTAATGTTAGCTGTTATGGCTACAGGCTGCGGCGGCAGTGATAAGCAGGCTGCTGCACCGCAGGCAGGCAAAACACTGCGTCTGGCTGCTGCTGCCAGCATGGAAAAGGTATTTACGCAAAAGCTCATTCCGATGTATCAGCAAAAGCATCCGGAAATCAAAATTGAGGGCGTATATGATGCCAGCGGCAAGCTGCAGGCACAGATTGAAAGCGGTCTGGCAGCGGATGTGTTTATTTCTGCGGCTAACAAGCAGATGAACGCACTTAGCGACAAGGGCTATATGGACAAGAGCACTGTAAAGCCGCTGCTGGAAAACAAGCTGGTGCTGATTGTGCCTAAAAGCGGCAGCGAAATAAAAGGCTTCACTGATTTCAGCAAGGCTAAGCATCCTGCTATCGGCGATCCCGCCAGCGTTCCTGCAGGCCAATATGCCAAGGAAGCGCTGACCAAGCTGGGCCAATGGGACGGTATTCAGTCCAAAGTAAGCCTTGGCACCAATGTAACACAGGTTTTGAACTGGGTTGCTGAAGGCAGTGCCGATGCAGGCCTTGTTTACGCTACCGATGCAGCGCTTTTGAAGGACAAGGTAACTGTTGTGGCTGAAGCTCCGGCAGGCTCCTTAAAGAAGCCGGTAATTTATCCTATCGGCGTGTTGGCGAAGGCTCCGCAGGCTGAGGCTGCCAAGGATTTTGCTGCCTTCCTGCAGACCGAAGAAGCTATGAAGATTTTTGCCGCCTACGGCTTTGCGCAGGCTAAATAAGAGGTAGATAAACATGAAATTAATTCGTACTGAGGATGCGGTCGGCAGTGTTCTCTGCCATGACCTGACACAAATTATCAAGGGTGTTACCAAGGATGCCGTGTTCCGCAAAGGACATGTGGTGCAGCCGGAGGATATTCCGGTGCTGCTTTCCATCGGCAAGGAGCATTTATATGTGTGGGAGGCAGACGAAAATATGCTGCACGAAAATGATGCCGCACGTATTTTGTGCGACATCTGCAAAAATAACATGATGGATGAATCGCCTGTGAAAGAGGGCAAGATTGAGCTGGCCGCCGCTGCTGACGGTCTGTTCAAGGTAGACGGCGCTCGTCTGCGTCTGGTGAACCGCTTCGGACAGATGATGATTGCGACGCGTCACGGCAATACGCCGGTGAAAAAAGGTGACAAGCTCTGCGGTACACGCATTATACCGCTGGTTATCGAAAAGGAAAAGATGCAGCGTGTGCGCGAGCTCTGCGGTGATGAACCGCTGCTGCAGCTTTTGCCGTATAAAATCAAAAGGGCTGCCGTTCTGGCGACAGGCAGCGAGGTTTTCCACGGACGTATTAAGGATACCTTTACGCCTGTGCTGGAGAAAAAGCTGGCAGAGTTCTACGTGGAGGTAGTATATAAGCAGGTTCTGGATGATAAACCGGAGCAGATTACCGCTGCTATAAAAACCGCAATTGAGGAAAAGGGCGCGGAAATGGTGCTCTGCACCGGCGGCATGAGCGTTGATCCGGACGACCGCACACCGCTGGCAATAAAAAACACCGGTGCACGCATTGTGTCTTACGGTGCGCCTGTGCTTCCGGGGGCAATGTTTTTGCTGTCGTATTACGGCGAAGACCAGGTGCCTGTTCTGGGCCTGCCGGGATGCGTAATGTACGCTAAGCGTACGATTTTTGACCTGATGCTGCCGCGTGTGCTGGCCTGTGACATCGTCACTGCCGACGAGCTGGCAGCCTTGGGCGAGGGAGGACTGTGCCTGAACTGCGCTGTGTGCACCTATCCTGCCTGCGGCTTTGGCAAGGGGTGGTAAAATGACCTATGCAGGCCCGCAACATTATCATGTGAAGGTGCGCGTGTACAATGAAAGCATAGATTTCGGCAAGGGCGTGGCGGAGATTTTGCAGCGCATCGAGGCCACCGGTTCGCTGAGTGCTGCCTACAAGGCTATGGGGATGTCGGCCAGCAAGGCGTGGAAGATTTTGCGGCGTGCGGAGGCAGACCTGGGCTTTGCACTGGTGAGCAGCACGGCAGGCGGCAAAAGCGGCGGCGGCAGCGTGCTGACGCCGGAGGGACGTTTGCTGCTTGAACGGTATACAGCCTTTAATGCAGAGGTGCAGTCGGCGGCGGCGCAGGCCTTCGCCAAGTATTTCAAATAACATAAATCTTTGGGCAGTACGGGGAATTTTCCCTGTACTGCCTTTGTTTATATAGTTTGTGTTTTCTTGACGCAGATTAGTAAAGAGGCTATAATATAAACATCTAGTAAATAGCAACAAGTATCAGATATGGGAGCTATGCCGACTTCCTTCCGCTGTGTATAGGCGGATGATGAGCTTGCGATTTGCTGCAAAAAAATTGCAGCGTTATTTTTTTGAAAGAAGGTTTAAGTATGAGTATTTTTGCCGGAGCTATTGATTATTTTGTTAAGGGTGGTCCCTGCATGTGGCCACTGCTGATGTGTTCCTTTGCCGCTATTGCTATTGGTGTGGAACGATATCTTTTCTATAAGAAGGCTATTTCCGGAGAAAAGTTCGCGAGCAGCTTCTGCCGCATGATGAATGACTTTAATCTGGTTGGCGCCAGTGAGCTGGCAGAGCAGAGCAAGGGCGAGGCTGCTGCCATGGCTAAGGAGATTTTGGATATTAAGGGTGACCTCGGCCAGCGTCTGGAAACTATAGTCTATACCAAGGCTGACCGTATTATCGACAGCCTGGAGAAAAATATCAACTATTTGAGCGTTGTTATCGGTCTTTCCCCGATGCTCGGTCTGCTCGGTACGATTACCGGTATGATTTCTTCTTTTAATGCTTTGAACGAAAGAACCCAGAATCCGATGGCTGTTACCGCAGGTATCGGCGAAGCGCTGATTACTACCGTTTTCGGCCTGTGTATTGCCATTATGGGTATGTGTATCCATGCTTATCTTACAAGTAAAATCAAAACCGAAACTCTGAATATCAACGAGGTCGCAGATACGCTGGTTGATATTTTCAAAGCTAACGAGCAGAGCAAATGAGGGGCGGTGTCAGAAAATGCGCAGACGTCGTAAAAGAGTGATGAAGTCACCGGAAATCATGCTCAGTCCGATGATTGATATGATTTTCCTGCTGCTGGTATTTTTCATTGTCAGCACTATGTATATGAGCGAGGTCAAGACGATTCCTATCCGCCTGCCGGTTGCCAAGCATTCGGAGAATGTCAGCAAGAGTAACTTTAATGTAACAATCAAAAAGGACGGCAGCCTTTATCTTGATGAAAATAAAATCGAGATGGATATGCTGGTTCAGAATGCTGCGATTGAAAGCAAGCATGATTCCTCCTTCTCGGTTATTATCAGAGCGGAGGACGAAGCTCCCTATAAAACTATTATCCAGCTGATGGATAAAATGAAGGGAGCAGGTGTCACACGCTTCGGTTTGGCTACGGATACAGGTGAGAGCAAATGAAGGACGAACAAAAGCGATTTGGCAAGGGCTTTGCCGTAGCTCTGGCTGTGCATCTTGTTCTTGCCGCCGGCCTTGGCATTTTGGCTACCGCTTTGTGCATACGCCTCCGGAAATTTTGGAGGTTTCTTTGGAGGGCGGCGGTGGCGGCGCTGAAGCTCAGGAGGAAGAAATCGAACAGGAGGAACAGCAGGAAGAGCCTATCATCCAAAGCTTGGAGGATATTATTGACCAAAAGCTGAAGCCTAAACCGCAAAAGAAGGTTGTCAGGAAAAAGGCGACTGCAGCCCCCGGGCCGAAGGCTCCTGCCGGTAATCCTGCCGGCAGCGGTACAGGTACAGGCACTGGTACCGGAACAGGCAGCGGCAGTGGCAGCGGAAGCGGCAACGGCAGCGGTAATGGTAGCGGCGAAGGCCGCGGCGTGCCGGTCAAACCGCCACGCCTGCTGCGTGAGGTTGCGCCTGTATATCCTGCGTCCGCACGCAACAGCGGTGCTACAGGTGTAGTGACGGTACGCATTTTGGTGGGTGCCGACGGCAGTGTAGAGGATGTAACGGTGGTTGGTTCCTCCGGCAACGGTGCTATGGATAACAGCGTTGTGACGGCAGTCAACAAATGGCGCTTCAGTCCTGCCAAAGACAAGTACGGGCAGAATGCACGCTGTCGCGTTACGCGTGCAGTAAGCTTTAATTTGAGATAAAAATGCATAGATGCTTTGACGCAAAGAAGCTGCTGTCTTCGGATGAAGCCGAGGACAGCAGCTTTAATTTCGGGAGAAATATCGAGTTTAAGAAGATGATTATATCGATGCAAAAGAAAAAAACACGGGCATTATGCACCGTGTTTTTTCTGTCTTTTGTCTCACGGAAGGAGTGAGACGAAGTGGAAGGGATTAGATAAATACAAAAATCGTCGGCTGATATTTTATCAGCTGTGTATATTATACTATATGATAAAAGAACTTGTCTAATATGGAATCAGCATAACAGTTATTTCGCCTTGTTCAGATTTCTGTATTTCGTTACGAAGAGGGCGATGCGCTCCAGCGCCTTATGCAGGATTTCTTCGCTGTAAGCATAGGAGCAGCGGATATAGCCTTCGCCGCCGGCACCGAAGATATTGCCGGGGATTACGAGAACCTCTTGCTCCTCAAGCAGCTTTTCAACAAATTCCATGCTGGAAAGGCCGGTTTCCTTGATGCAGGGGAAAACATAGAAGGCGCCTTCGGGCTCATACAGCGGCAGCCCCATCTTGTGGAAGCCGTCAATCATAATCTGACGGCGGCGGCTGTATTCGGCAACCATGTTGTCAACGTCCTGACGGCAGTATTTCAGTGCCGCAATCGCACCGTACTGTGCTGTAACGTTGGGGCAGAGCACAACATACTGATGCAGAATGTTCATAGCGTTGATGATTGCTGCCGGTGCCATGATATAGCCAAGACGCAGGCCGGTCATAGCGTAGGCTTTGGAGAAGCCGTTGAAAATAATGGTGCGGTCGCGGAATTCCGGGAAGGAGGTGAACATGGTGTGCGTTTTGCCGCCGTAGGTAAGATGAGCATAAAGCTCGTCGCTGATGACAATCAGGTCATGCTTTTACAGCCCAGTCGCCGATAGCCTTAATCTGCTCCTTGCTCATAATAGCGCCAGTCGGGTTGTTGGGATAGCCAAGCATAATAGCCTTGGTTTTGGGCGTAACAGCCTTTTCCAAATCTTCGATAGTAGGCACAAAGCCGTTTTCCTGATAGGTTTCTACGGAAACAGGCTTGCCGCCTGCCAGAATAACGCAGGCCTTGTTGGCAACGTAGCAGGGCTCGGGAAGAATAATTTCGTCACCGGGATGCATAATGGTAGTAATAGTGGTGTACAGTGCTTCGCTGACGCCTACGGTTACCATGATTTCGGTTTTAGGATCGTATTTAACGCCGTAGTTTTTATGGATATCATCCGCAATTGCTTCGCGCAGCTCCAAAAGGCCGAGAGTGGGAGTATAGCAGCTTTTGCCTTCGCAGATGCTGTTGATTTCGGCATCCTTGACAGCCTGCGGAATATCAAAATCGGGTTCGCCTACGCTGAGAGGTACGATGTTGGGGTTAGCGGCCATAATATCAAGAAACTTTGCCAGACCGGAGGGAGGCAGTGCTTTAATAAAGGGAGAAACAGCAGCATCAAAATTATAGGACATAAAAATACCACCTTTCATAAAAAGCTTGTCGATAAAGCGCCCTTGTCCAAACTGACACTTTTTCCACAATCTCTATCTGTTTACTGTATTACTGTAGCAGATATTTTTGCCACTGACAAGGGAAAGCGCAGTGTATACATTTTACGTGGCAGATTTAGCATTTTTCTGTATAAAATTTAACATATAATAACTAGATATAGCGTAAGCTACTTGCAAGACTTGTCAACAGATGCTATAATAAGGATAGCCAAAATAAGTATGACTTGTGAAAGAGTGGGTTTAAAGCCCGCTCTTTCCGCTTATTATGATGTTTCTGACGCATTTGCGGCAGAGGCAGGTGTTGGCCGCAAGGTTAATACAGAAAGAAAAACTTAATATGGAGGTGAAAATGATGCAGGCAAAAGAAGTTGAAGCACTGATTACCGCAATGGTAGAACCCCTTCTGCAGGATACCGGCCTTACTCTGGTTGATGTAGAATATGTGCGTGAAAAGGACTGGTACCTACGGATTTTTCTCGATAAGCCTGGTGGAGTTGAAATTGATGACTGCCAGATGGTGAGCGAAAAGCTGACGGAGATTCTGGATGCAGAGGATCCTATTCCCGACAAATACTTTTTGGAGGTTTCTTCTCCGGGCATTGACCGTCCGCTGAAGAAGGACAAGGACTTTGAAGCTGCCTACGGCACCAAGGTTGACATTATGTTCTATACTCCGTGGGAGGGAATGAAAAATCTGACCGGCATTCTGGTAGCACATGATGACGAAGCTGTACAGGTTAAAAAGATTATTAAAGGTAAGGAATTCAAAAATCCTGACCGCATTGAACGTAGGCTGATTGCGAATATCAGACCGCATATAGACTTTTAATTTAAGAAATAGGAGGCTTATTAAGTGAATGCAGATTTTATCTCAGCAATCCAGGAATTAGGAAAGGAAAAGGGTATTGACCCCGAGCTTTTGTTCCAGGCTGTTGATGACGCTTTGGTTGCTGCTTACAAGAAGAACACCGGCACAAACCAGAATGTCCGTGTTGAAATGAATAAAGAAACCGGTGAAATCCATGTATATGCTCAGCGCACTGTAGTTGAAGGTGAGGCTGACGGCATTAACGAAATGACTCTGGAGGATGCTCAGGCAATCAACCCGCAGTATCTTGCAGGCGACATCGTAGAGGTTGAGGTTACACCGAAAAACTTTGGCCGTATTGCTGCCCAAAACGCTAAGCAGTTTGTTGTACAGCGTATCCGTGAGGCAGAGCGCGGACAGGTATATGAACGCTTTCAAAGCCGTGCCAACGATATCGTTACCGGTATTATCGAGCGCATGGAAAACCAAAACGTTTATATCGATTTGGGCAAGGTTGAAGCTGTGCTGACTCCGAACGAGCAGATTCCTGGTGAAATTTACCAATACCATGAGCGTATGAAAACCTATATTGTTGAGGTTAAGCGCACCAACAAGGGACCGCAGATTATGGTTTCCCGTACTCATCCCGGCCTGCTGAAGCGCCTGTTTGAGCTGGAGGTTCCGGAAATCCATGACGGCGTTGTTGAAATCAAATCCGTTGCCCGCGAGCCCGGTATGCGCTCCAAGATTTCCGTATATACCGCTGACAGCAATGTTGATCCGGTAGGTGCCTGCGTAGGCCATAAGGGCATGCGCGTGCAGACTATCGTTAACGAGCTGCGCGGTGAAAAGATTGATATTGTAAAATACAGTGAAGATCCGGCACAATATGTTGCCAACGCTCTGAGCCCGGCAAAGGTTGTCAAGACAACCGTTAACGAAGCAGACAAAATCTGCCGCGTTGTCGTACCGGATTACCAGCTGTCCCTGGCTATCGGCAAGGAAGGCCAAAATGCCCGCCTGGCTGCTAAGCTGACCGGCTGGAAAATTGATATTAAGAGCGAAACTCAGGCTGCCGAAGAGGCTGCTGCTGAGCCTGCTCCCGTGGAAGAAGCATGATGAAGGTAAAAAAAATTCCGCAGCGTAAATGCTTAGGCTGCAATGAAATGAAGGATAAAAAGGCTCTGCTGCGTGTTGTACGTTCACCTGAGGGCGAGGTCAGCCTTGACCTCACCGGCAAGAAAAACGGACGTGGCGCATATGTCTGCCCCGATAAGGAATGCATTACCAAGGCCGTAAAGGAGAAACGTCTGGAGCGCGCTTTGGAAAAGCCTATCGGTGAGGATGTACTCAAGCAGCTGCTGGAGGATTTCGAACATGGCAGGCAATAATGTCGCATTTGCTTTAGGGTTGGTGCAAAAGGCAGGCAAAACCGCTTCCGGCGATGTAGCTGTGCGTGCTGCCTTAAAAAGCGGCAAGGTCAAGGTACTTGTTTTGGCACAAGATGCTGCCCCTAATTCAAAAAAGGAAATTTATTTCCTGGCAGAGATGGCAGGCGTGCAGGTCATTGAGCTGTTGACGCGCAATGAGCTGGGCTATGCAATCGGCAAAGGACCGAGAATAGCTGTGGCTATTACCGATGCGAATTTTGCCAACATGCTGTTGAAAAAATAATGATTTAAATCACAGTTGTCTGCGCAGCTTGTGCAAGCTCCGCAGATGAGTCTGCTTCTTATTATCTGGTCTGGAGGTGGATGAATGGGTAATAAAAGAATATATGAGGTTGCCAAGGATTATGGCAAACCGGTAAATGAGGTTATTGACCTGTTGAAGAAAAATAATATCGAAAAAACTAATTTTAGTGCAGCTGATGACAAGGCTATGTCTGTTATCCGTAAAGCATACGATAAAAAACCAGAACCGCCCAAACCGGCGAAGACGGAAAAACGTGATGTCAGCAAACCGGCTGCTCCTGCGCGTCCGCAGGATACAGTTAAAAGAAATGATAACAATATGAATAGGAATAACGGACAGAGGAATATGCAACAAAATCAGCAACAAAATCAACGCAATAACAACAACGCTCAACAAGGGCGTAACGAAAATCGTCAGGGTGGCCGCAACGAAGGCCGTCCGCAGCAAAACCGCGGTGGCCAGCAGGGCAACCGTCAAGGTGGCCGTAACGAAGGCCGTCCGCAAAATCGTGGCGGCCAGCAGGGTGCTCAGGGCAACCGTCAGGGTAACCGCAACGGCCAACAACGCCAGGGCGGTATCTTTGTAGGTCCTAAGAGCCAGCAGGGCCCGAGCGTACATGGTGAAAGCCGTGCACAGGTTAGCGGTGGCCGCAGCGAAGGCCGCAGCAGCGGTCGCAGCGAAGGCGGTCGCGATAACCGTCAGGGCGGCCGCAACGCAGGCAAGAGCCGTAAGGACAACAAGCCGCAGATTAAGGGCAGCTACGCTACCCGCGAAAGCCGTCCGAACCGCAGCGCCGGCCATCAGATGCCGGTAAACCGCGGCGGCAAGAAGCCCGCACCGAAGCAACAACAAGCTCCGGTAGAAATCGTTCGTCCGACCTACGTTGAAATCGGCGAATCTATCAATGTACAGGAATTTTCCAAGCTCATTAAGCGTGAGGTTAATGAAGTAATCAAGGCTCTGTTTATGTTGGGCGTAATGGTTACCATCAACCAGGATATCGATTTCGATACCGCACAGCTTATCGGCGACAACTTCGGCGTAGAGGTTGGCCAGAAGGCTCCGGAAGAGGATCCGACAGAAATTCCCGAGGTTGACGATCCGCCTGAAAAACGCGTTCCGCGTCCGCCGGTTATTACCGTTATGGGCCACGTTGACCATGGTAAAACCTCCTTGCTGGACGCTATCCGCAAAACCAACGTTACTTCCCGCGAGGCCGGCGGTATTACCCAGCACATCGGTGCATATAAGGTAAACTACCAGGGCAAGCAGATTGTATTCCTGGATACCCCGGGCCATGAGGCTTTCACCGCTATGCGTGCCCGCGGCGCACAGGTAACCGACGTTGCAATTCTGGTTGTAGCAGCAGATGACGGTGTAATGCCGCAGACCATCGAGGCTATCAACCATGCTAAGGCTGCAAAGGTACCTATCATTGTAGCTATCAACAAAATCGACCGTCCAGGCGCAAATCCGGATCACGTTAAACAACAGCTGGCAGAGCATGAGCTCATTCCTGAGGATTGGGGCGGCGACACCATTATGGTTCCTGTTTCCGCACATCAGAAAACCGGTATCAGCGACCTGCTCGAAATGATTCTGCTGGTTGCTGAAATGCAGGAGCTGAAGGCTAACCCGAATCTGCCTGCTCACGGCACCATCATCGAGGCACAGCTGGATAAGGGCCGCGGCCCGGTTGCTACCGTACTGGTACAACGCGGTACTCTGCATATCGGTGATACCATTATTGCCGGTACCTCCTATGGTAAGGTTCGTGCAATGATCAATGACCGTGGCGAAAAGGTTAAGAAGGCTCTGCCTTCTACCCCTGTAGAGGTACTGGGCCTGAACGATGTACCGGCTGCCGGCGATATCCTCGACAGCACCGATGAAAAGACTGCCCGCGGCGTTGCCGAAAAACGTATCGCCAAGAAGAAGGAAGAGGAAATCAAGCTGAACTCCAAGGTTTCTCTGGATGACCTGTTCCAACGCATTAAAGAAGGCGAAATCAAAGAGCTGAACATCGTAGTTAAGGCTGATGTTCAGGGCACCATCGAAGCATTGAAGGCATCCCTGGAAAAAATCAAAAAACGATGAGGTTAAGGTTGCCGTTGTCCATGCAGGCGTAGGCGCTATCACCGAGTCCGACGTAATGCTGGCATCCGCTGCCAACGCACTGATTATCGGCTTTAACGTTCGTCCTGACGCTAACGCGCGTAAGGCTGCCGAAACCGAGAAGGTTGACGTACGCACCTATCGTGTAATTTACGACGCAATCAACGACGTTGAGGCTGCTATCAAGGGTATGCTTGCTCCTAAATTCAAGGAGGTTATCCAAGGCCGCGTAGAAATCCGTCAGCTGATTACTATTTCCAAGCTGAAGATTGCCGGCTGCTATGTAGTTGAAGGCAAGGTTACTAACAGCTCCAAGGTTCGTGTTGTCCGTGACGGCATCGTAGTTCACGAGGGCGTTATCGAATCTCTGCGCCGCTTCAAGGACGATGTGAAGGAAGTTGCCCAAGGCTTTGAATGTGGTATTACTTTAGAGAAATTTCAGCGACCTTTAAAGAAGGGCGATATCTTTTGAAAGTATACGACATGGAAGAAATCGCAGTAGAATAGTCTGCCGCATAAGGCACATTGCGCAGGAATGCCGGCCGTATACGCCGCATTACCCCCGCAGCTTGCTGCCTGTACGTCAGTCTGTATCTATATATAGAGGAAAAGAAAATGGCAAGACTTAGAGTAGAAAAAGTACAGGAGGCCATCAAGCACGAAATCAGCAAAATGCTGTTGCATGATGTCAAGGATCCGCGCATTCAGTTTGTTACCGTAACAGGCGTGGAGCTGACAGATGACATGAGCTATGCAAAGATTTTCATCAGCATGTATGGTCCCAAGGATAAACAGGATGAAACCTGGAAGGCTCTGAACAAGGCATTAGGCTTTATGCGTACGGAAATCGCCAAACGCATCCGCCTGCGCTTTGCACCGACCCTGATTCTGCAGAAGGATACCTCCGCAGAATACAGTGCGCATATTCAGAGCATCTTAGATAAGATTAAGCAGGAAGAAAAGCCTGCAGCCGAGGAAGCAGAGCATGAGTAAGGAGCTTAGCCTGCAGGAAACAGGCGCTATGCTGCTGGCGGCAGAAAAAATCGTGCTGTGCACCCATGTAAGCCCGGATGGTGACACCCTGGGCTCCACTTTGGGACTGGCGCGTTTTTTGCTGGCACAGGGCAAGCAGGTTACTGTTTTCTGTGATGACGTTATCAACAAAAGCTTTAGCTTTTTTCCCGGTATTGAATTGTGTGAACGCCCGGTAGAGGGCAGCAAGCTGCAGACGGATTTGCTGGTAGTTATTGATGCCAGCTCCTTTGACCGTATTGGTCTGGTGTCCGAGGTTGTGGAAGCAAAAACACTGCTGAACATCGACCACCACATTTCCAACGAACGCTTTGCCGAATATCTCTACTTGGATGCCAAGGCAGCAGCCGTGGGCGAGGTAATGTGTGATCTGTTCATGGCTATGCAATGGCCCTTTGATAAGGAAATTGCTACCTGCTTTTACACTGCCATCAGCACAGACTGCGGTTCGTTCCGCTATGCCAACACTACGCCGAAAACTATGCGTAATGCTGCCAAGCTGTTGGAATACGGCGTGCAGCCTAACGAAATCAGCGATGCACTGGACGTGCGCTCCCGTGATACGGTAGAGATGCTGGCTAAGGTACTGCCTTCGCTGACTTTCGCTTATGAAGGCAAAATTGCTTATCTCACAATTACCAACGATTTATATGACAAGGATGTCCAGACCGACAGCTTTGTGTCCTACCCGCGCTATATTGAGGGCGTTGACGTAGCTATTATGTTCAAGGCCGTAGAGCCGGCGGTAACGCGCGTGAGCATGCGCTCCAAGAGCGTTGACGTATCCGCTGTGGCTGTAGCCTTCGGCGGCGGCGGTCATCTGCGGGCAGCAGGCTGTACGATTTATGCACCGGTAGAGGAGGCTCGCACTCAGCTGCTGGAGGCATTGGGCAAATTGGTTTAATATGGACGCAATTTTTAATGTATTAAAACCACCACAGATGACATCGCACGATGTTATCGGCTTTTTGCGGCGCGTGCTTAACACAAAGAAAATCGGACATGGGGGAACTCTTGACCCTGACGCGGCAGGAGTTCTTCCTGTTTTTGCGGGCAGTGCGACCCGTTTGCTGGAGTTCGCTGTGGAAGGCCGCAAGGAATATATTGCCGAATTTACGCTGGGAGCGCAGACAGTTACCGGCGATGACAGCGGTGAGGTTGTCAAAACGATGCCTGTGCCTGCATTCGGCAAACAGGAGCTGGAAGCGGTGCTGGCGCAATTTACCGGCAAGCAAATGCAGCTGCCGCCGATGTATTCGGCAATCAAAATCAACGGCAAAAAGCTGTATCAGCTGGCACGTCAGGGCGTAGAGGTGGAACGCACCGCACGTCCGATTGAGGTCTATAAGCTGGAGCTTCTGCATTATACGGCAAACAGCTTTACCGTGCGCGTGGCCTGCTCCAAGGGTACCTATATCCGCGTTCTGGGCGAAGATTTGGCAACGGCGCTGGGAACCTGCGGTACGATGAGCTTTTTGCTGCGAACGCAGGTGGGAGCCTACACGATTGACAAGGCCTGCACGCTGCAGGAAATCGCGGAGAATCCCGAAGCTTGTGCCGCAGAGCCGCTGACTGCCGTTGCCGAGCTGCCCAAGCTCAAGGTAAACGCGCGTCAGGCGGCACGCATCACCAACGGTGTGCGCACCACGGTGGCGCAGACTGCCGACGGCAGATACGTTCTGCTGGGGCCGGGGGATGAATTCTTAGGCATCGTCCGCTGTGAGCAGGAGCGCCTGCAGGCAGAAAAAATCTTAGAGCATTACCCGATGCCAGAGGAATAAGCATGGAGATTATTACTTCTTTAGAACAACTGCATAAATTTTCCGCTCCCTGTGTGGTAGCATTGGGTACCTTTGACGGTTTGCATCGCGGTCATCTTGATGTGATAGAAACTGCTAAGGCAAAGGCGCATGAATGTAATTCGCAGCTGGCGGTATTTACCTTCAGCAACCATCCCTTTGAATGGATTCGTCCGGGCATGGTGCCGCCGGCGCTGATAACAGGCGCGCAAAAGCAGGAGCTTTTGCAGCAGCTTGGCGTGGATGTGCTGGTGGACATTCCCTTTAATCAGCAGGTAGCGGACCTTTCGCCGCAGGAGTTTTTGCAGCGACTGCAGCAGCTTGATTACAGCTGTCTGGTAGTCGGTGCCAACTTCACCTACGGCTGCCGTGGACAGGGAACTGTCTATACGCTGGCTGCTTCCGCCAAGGCTATGGGTTTTGAGCTGATTGTGCGCGAGCTGGTAAGCGAGGGCGCAACCGTTATCAGCAGCACCGCTATCCGTCAACTGATTGCCGCAGGCGAGGTAGCAGAGGCTGCCGACATGCTGGGGCGCAGCTACAGCATCAGCGGCACGGTGGCGCACGGCAACGAGCGCGGTCGCTTACTGGGATATCCTACGGCCAACATTGAGTTGGAGGATGCTCATGTTGCGGTTCCTCTGGGGGGAGTGTATGCTGTGCGGGTAATTGTCAACGGCAAAAGCTATCACGGCATGGCCAATATAGGTTACAATCCGACCTTTGGTGATGTTGCCAAACCGCGTCTGGAAACGAACATCTTTGATTTTATCGGTGACCTTTACGGCAAGCAGCTCACGGTGCAGTTTGTGCAGCGCATTCGCGGCGAAGTAAAATTTGCCGGCATTGAGCAGCTCAAGCAGCAGCTGGCGCAGGATAAGCATGACTGCGAAGCGGCTTTGCGGTAAATTAAAGCTGTTTTTATAAAAATCTTTACAAAATACTTGCTATCTGGTGGCAAGATATGGTATACTATCATAGTATTTGAACCAAGGCCTGGCAGTTCGATTCTCCAACGGCTGCTACGCTTATGGCAATTTGAAATTTTAGGAGGAAACAAACAATGTTAACTAGCGAAGCTAAACAAGCAGTAATTCTGGCAAACGCACGTCATGAAGGTGACACCGGTTCTTCTGAGGTACAAATCGCAGTTCTGACCGAACGCATCAAATATTTGACCGAGCATCTGAAAGAGCACAAAAAAGATCATCATTCCCGTCGTGGCCTGCTGAAACTGGTAGGTAAACGTCGTGGCCTGCTGAACTACCTGGCTAGCAAAGACATCGAGCGCTATCGTGCAATCATTGCTAAACTGGGTATTCGTAAATAATCCGGTTTATGCTGAAAAGTCCGTCCGTAAGGGCGGGCTTTTTTTATGCCTGCGTTTGGGTTAAAGATAAGCATCTCGTACAATAGTATTAAAAATAATTAACACTAACGCAAAAATCACTCGTAGTGTTAAAATAAATTAATACTATCGATGAAATGTGCGATAGTGTTAAAAATAATTAACACTGTTGCGGGTGATTGTTTTTTGTGTTAGAATATAATAAAGGAGAATGTGCTTACAAAGCAGAAAGGAGTAGGATTATGGTTATCAGAACACAGTATCTGGAACGTTTGCGCCCGTTTTATGATTCGGAGCTGGTAAAGGTTATTACCGGCATCAGACGTTGCGGTAAATCTACTATTTTGCGTCAGGTTATTGCTGAAATAAAGGAAAATGGTATCGAGGATTCGCATATCGTTTACATAAATTTTGAAGATTACAAGTATCATAAGCTGACAGATGCAGATGCTTTTTATGAATATGTTGAGCAAAAAATTATTGATGAAAGTAAATATTATCTGTTTTTCGACGAAATTCAAAATGTAAATAATTTTGAGCTTGTGGTAAATTCTTTTCGGGCAACGCATAATGTGAGTATTTTTATTACCGGTTCTAATTCCAAACTGCTTTCGGGAGAATTAGCTACGCATTTAAGTGGCAGGACTGTATCTTTGCGCGTATTGCCGTTCAATTTTATGGAGTTCTGTCAATACAAAGAAATCTCTGCACCAGATTATGAAAGCCTGTTGGCGGAATACATGACTTATGGTGGCTTGCCTTTGGTATGTGGTGCTGCCAATAAGGAAACCAAAGAGGTTATTTTAAATAATATATATGATGCAGTTGTACTGAAGGATATAGTCATGCGTAACAAAATAAATTCGCCGCTGGTGCTGGAAAAGGTACTTGATTATATTGTAGGTAACTCTTCACTGACTGTTTCCGGTAATGCTATTGCCGGTACGCTTTCAAGTAATGGGCATAAGGTTTCTGCACCTGTTGTGTACGATTATCTGCGATGCATTGTTGATGCTTGTGTTTGCGATAAGGTTTCGCGTTATGATATTCGTGGCAAGAAGGCGCTTGCATTTGAAGAGAAGTATTATGTTTGCGACCTTGGCTTTCTGCATTTGAAAAAAAACAGAATTAAGGACGAGTATAACTATATTATTGAAACAATTTGCTATAATGAGCTGATTTCGCGTGGCTACAAGGTCTATGTAGGTAAAACCTGGAAGGGTGAGATTGACTTTATCGCAGAATTGAATGGAAAGATTGTCTATATTCAGACAGCATATCTTTTAACTGATGAAAAAACAATAGAGCGAGAGTTTGGGGCATATGAAAAAATTGCCGATAATTATCCCAAATATGTTATAACTTTGGATAAGCATACCATTTCAAGAAATGGTATTATCCATTATAATCTCATCGATTTCCTGCTTAGAAAAGTAGCTCTTTAATTATAATATCTTGAATTAATCACGTAAGCAGTTTACTGTGCTTGCGTGATTTTTTTGTATGCAAAAAACCGCCATTAGGAAGGGAATAAAAAGAGTTTAAGCAGTGAGTAAAGGAAAAGGCCCTTAATGAGATAATTTACTAATGATCTGATATTAATAGTATAAACACTATCGCGATAAAAGAATATATAGGAACTAAACTGAAGCTAGATAAAAATTGATCAGTTAGCATTATTTGAACCCCCAAGACCAATTTATGGGGAGCAAATAATAATTGCATGGTTGGCAGGCCAATAAAAGGTGTATTTATATGTGGTTGCTGAGCTGTGTGTTTTAACAGTTATCTGTTTGAGACTTACATAAAATCTTTCTTTAAAAATGTTTTGTTCGTATTTTTAGAGAATATTGTGATATAATGATAATAAAATATTTCTGTAAAATTATAAGCTAAAATATGTGGGGGGAATCTTTTGTGAAATAAACGCAAAACAATATTGAATTTATTGATAGCAGGATATGATACTTATTATTGTTGTTTATCAGTATTACTACATGCAGAACAAGTAAATTTGTTCGTAACTTAGCGAATATCAAATAGACAAGTGCAATAATAATTATAAATATATCTTAAATGATATATCATTATTATATGAAATAAAAGTATAATTTAGGTAATGAGAGGTGTATAAAATGATAAGATGGAATTTTCCGGGAAACCAAGGTGGTCAAATGAAGGGTGTAGCTGATCCAGGAATTGAAAATTTTAATGGAACTGAACTTTCTTCATTAGTTAGAGAAATTTGTCAAAATTCATTAGATGCTGCTTTAAATGAAGATAATCCTATGGTTTGTGTAGAATTTGAAAGATACTTTGTTAAAGAAGATGATATACCTGGCATATGCGAGTATCGCAGGATATTAAAACAATGTAGTAAGTTTTGGGATCAATCTCCTAGTGAAAAAGCAAAACAATTTCTAAAGGATGCATTGAAGCATGCTGAAAGTAAGAGTGGATTTGTGTTGAGAATTAGTGATTATAATACTACTGGCTTAGCAGATCCTTATATAGAATTTGGCGATTCATTTAAATTTAGTTTTGATGGCTGGAATGCGTTGGTTAAAATTGATGGTGGAGCTAATAAATGTGGCGATAAAGCAGGTGCATACGGAATAGGAAAAAATGCACCTTTTAGCAATTCATATTACAGATTAGTATTTTATAGAACTTTAAATCAAAAAAACGAAAGAGCTGCTCAAGGAATATCAAGATTGATGTCCTTTCAACAAGATGGCGATATTGCAAGTGGTGTAGGTTACTATGGAAATCCTAATGGTAATA
>ENA-OQDC01000716-OQDC01000716.1-human-gut-metagenome-genome-assembly--contig:-NODE-716-length-21570-cov-2.100919_pt1 | contig 21570 bp, 26 predicted proteins | sample MGYA00242770_ERZ504601 | MGnify/ENA primary metagenome ERZ504601 (study PRJEB26092, sample SAMD00036305) | human gut metagenome | host: Homo sapiens | study: EMG produced TPA metagenomics assembly of...
ATTTTGTCATGGACATGGCACAGATGGAGTCATTGTGCAGGCAGCTGGATGGAAATAGCTTATTATTTTTGGCGAATCCAGCGAATCCGGCGGGAAACAAAATGGAAGCGTCTCTTTTGGAGACGCTTCTTGACGTGTGTGAAAAGAAACAAATTACTGTGGTGCTGGATGAATGTTTCATTGCATTCACGGGGACGGAAGGATATGTTTCCTGGATCCGGAAATATCCGCATCTGATTGTCGTTCGGGCATATACAAAGATCTATGCGATTCCGGGAATCCGGCTGGGGTATCTGCTGGCGCAGAAAGATATCTGTGAAAAAATTGCGCATCAGCTGCCGGAGTGGAATGTATCTGTGGTTGCGCAGCGGATCGGCATGGACATTCTGAATGATTCGCTTCCTGGTTGGAGTCGTAGAAAGTATCTGAAGGATACGATTGGGCTGATTCAGGAAGAAAAGCGCTTTTTAAAACACGAGTTAACAAAAATATTTGGAAATCAAATGAAAATTTTTCCTTCTGAAGCTAATTTTTTGTTGCTGAAAACACAAATTCCACTGTACAGATTATTGCTGGAAAGAGGAATTCTGATCCGAAACTGCGCAAACTATACAGGACTGGGACAGGACTTTTACAGAATTGCCGTAAAAGGTCATCCGGAAAATGTACAACTGATTGAGGCATTGCTGGATATAAAGAAGAAAGGGGAAGAAAAACGTTATGGAAAACATTGAATATGTTCTTCCGGGAGAGATTGAAAAACGAAGTTTTGCCATCATAGGGGAAGAACTAAAGGAGCGTGGTATCGTGCTTCCACCGGAACAGGAGCCGGTGACAAAGCGCGTGATCCATACAAGTGCGGATTTTGATTATGCAAAGACGATGACGTATTCTCCCCATGCCGTGCAGATTGCCAAAGAACTGATTGCAGGTGGCGCTGACATTGTCACGGATACCAATATGGCTCTTGCAGGCATCAACAAAAAACGGTTAGGGGAATTTGGAGGAACGGTGCATTGTTTTATGGCAGATGAGGATGTGGCGCGGGAGGCAAAGACGCGGCAGGTGACACGTGCGACGGTCAGCATGGAACATGCAGCAAATATTGACAAACCTGTAATTTTTGCCGTTGGGAAATGCGCCGACGGCATTGATTTCACTCTATGAACTGATGCAGAAAAGTGATTGGCGTCCTGCATTTATTATTGGAGTTCCGGTGGGATTTGTAAATGTAGAGGCGGCAAAAGAACTGATTTTAAAAACCGATGTGCCGCATATTGTCAACCGCGGTAGAAAAGGCGGCAGCAATGTAGCGGCAGCAATCGTAAACGCACTGTTATATCAGATCCGGCCGGTATAAAGGAAAGAAGGAGGCGTATCTGGTGTGAGGTACGGATTTACAACCGGCAGCTGTGCTGCCGCTGCTGCAAAGGCTGCGGCATATATGCTTCTGACGGGAAAAATAAAAAACTGTATAACGATTGAGACTCCAAAAGGAATCCCATACACCGCGGAAGTGACGGATATCGTGCGCGGGGAATCTCAGGTTTCCTGCGCTGTGGTTAAGGATGGCGGCGATGATCCGGATGTGACCAGCGGAAGTAAAATCTGTGCCACGGTCACTGCGGACAACCGTGGGGATGGAGAAAAAGAACTTCTGCAGATTGACGGAGGAAAGGGTGTGGGCCGTGTGACGAGACCCGGACTGGATCAGCCCGTAGGCAATGCCGCAATCAATCATGTGCCGCGGGAAATGATCACCCGGGAAGTGCAGGAAGTGTGCCGGATTTGTGATTTTCACGGAACACTGCATATTCTGATTTCTGTGCCGGATGGGGAAGCACTTGCAGAGCGTACGTTTAATCCAAGACTGGGGATTGTCGGGGGAATCTCAATATTGGGAACGACAGGAATTGTGGAACCGATGAGCAGTCAGGCACTTAAGGAGACCATCCGTGTGGAACTCCGCCAGCAGCGTGCAGAAGGGCAGACCGTTGCGGCAGTTTCACCGGGAAATTATGGACTGGATTTCATGCAGCAGACCTATGGATATGATCTTGACCGCAGTGTGAAATGCAGTAATTTTATTGGTGAGACGATCGATATGGCGGCGGAACTGGGATTTTGTGCAATGCTTCTGACCGGACATATTGGAAAACTGATTAAGGTGGCGGGAGGCATTATGAACACCCATTCCCATGAGGGAGATTGTCGGATGGAACTTTTAGCGGCAGCCGGCATCCGTGAAAATGTATCTTTAGAATGTTTAAAGAAGATTTTAGATTGCGTCACAACCGAGGAAGCACTTGCGTTTATTGATGCCGAAGGTAAAAAGAAGATGTTATGGAAGATATCATGAAAAAAATTGATTTCTATCTGAAAAACGTGCGGCCGGTCGGTTACAGATTGCTTGTATTGTCTATTCCAATACCTACGGGCTGCTTGGGATGACTGCAAAAGCAGAAGAATTACTCAGGAGGTTGCTATGATTTATTTTGTCGGAGCAGGAAGCGGAGCACCGGATCTGATTACTGTGCGGGGAATGCGTCTGCTGCAGAAAGCAGATGTCATCATCTATGCCGGTTCGCTGGTCAATCCACAGCTTCTCGATTATGCAAAGAGGGCTGTGAGATTCATAACAGCGCCAAAATGACACTTGAAGAGGTTATTTCGGTGATGGAACAGGCAGAAAAAAATAATTTAATCACGATTCGACTTCATACGGGAGAACCCAGTATATACGGAGCGGTGCGGGAACAGATGGATATTCTCGATCAGAAGGGGATTGCGTATGAGAGTTGTCCGGGTGTGAGTGCCTGTTTTGGAGCAGCGGCATCGCTGAATCTGGAATATACCCTTCCGGATGTGTCACAGTCACTGATCATCACCCGGATGGCCGGAAGGACGGCGGTACCGGAAAAGGAGAGTATTGAGAGTTTTGCCGCACACCATGCTTCCATGGCAATTTATCTGAGTACCGGAATGCTGGAGGAATTATCACGGCGCCTTGTAAATGGCGGATATGAGCCGGATACACCTGCGGCACTGGTGTACAAGGCAACCTGGCCGGACGAGGAAGCATATATCTGTACTGTGCAGGAGCTGGCGGCGGTGGCAAAGAAACATAATATTACAAAAACCGCTCTGGTGCTGGTCGGAGATGTAATATCAAATCAGCATTATACGCGCTCCAGACTCTACGCGCCGGATTTTACAACCGAATTCCGCAAGGCGAAATCCCAAAACACTGTAGAAAATGAGGGAGTAATGTGTAACATCCATGCGGGAAAGGAGTTACCGGAATGATCCTGTATATGACCTGGTTTTCGGAACGTGGAAGAGAGCTTGCGGCACGAATCGCGGAACTTTCACTTTCTGTTTCGTATGGATTTTGGCAGAGCCGTTACGGTGGTCACCCTGCGGTTTCAAAGATACAGATAAGAGAAAGAGGAAACCGGTCACTTCCGGATTTTCTGGAGGAGGCTTTTGCACAACAGTTTCCCGTGATTTTCATTGGAGCTCTCGGGATTGCCGTACGGGCCATCGCACCTTTGATCCGCCACAAAACCGTGGACAGTCCGGTACTGGTGCTGGATGAGGCCGGACAGTTTGTGATTCCGGTGCTGTCTGGACATCTGGGTGGTGCCAATGAACTGGCGCAGCAGATCGCAGAATCATTGCATTCCGCTGCGGTTGTGACGACTGCAACGGACGTGAATGGGCTTTTTGCCGTTGATGTATTTGCAAGAAAAAATGGCCTGCGGGTGTGTAACCCCGAAGCGATCCGGCATGTGTCCGGAAAACTGTTACAGGGCGAAATCATTGTGATGGCGGTAGATCCGGCATGTATGTCCCCGGAGGAGGTGGCAAAATTACAGTCGCCAAAGGAAGTAAAGCTGATTTCGTGGAACGAAGCACAGGCGGAACATGCTGTGGATGTGTGGATTACAAAAAAAGAGCCACAGGAAGACCGTAAAACGCTTGTTTTAGCTCCGAAAACAGCCGTACTTGGCATGGGATGCAGAAAAAATAAAAGTTATAACGAGATAAAACAAATGATAAAAACATTGGTGGATAGCAGAAAAATAGACCTGAATGATATCTATGCCCTGGCATCGGTTGATGTGAAGGAAAAAGAATCCGGTCTGAGGGAGCTGGCACAGCATTTGCGGGTACCGTTTGTCGTTTTTTCTGCCGGAGAACTGAAAAAAGTGCCGGGTGATTTCACTGCATCCGCGTTTGTGGCTCAGACAGTGGGAGTGGATAATGTGTGTGAGCGTGCTGCGGTCGCTGCAGCAGACGGAGGTAGTTTGCTGATACATAAGCAGGCTATGGATGGCGTGACAATTGCCGTGGCAAAACGGGAGAAAATCGTATTGCAGTTTGTGTGAGACGAAAGGAAGGAGAAAGAAATGAAACACCGGATTTATGTGGTCGGTATGGGACCGGGACAGGAAAATATGATGACGCAGGAAGCCATGCAGGTGTTAGAAGCCAGTGATGTGATCATCGGTTATACCGTATATCTGAAATTGCTTGGGGAACGGTTCGGGTGCAAAGAATTATTGTCTACACCGATGCGGCAGGAGCGGGTACGCTGCCAGATGTGTTTCGAGAAGGCAAGAGAAGGCAAAAAAGTGGCATTGATCTGCAGCGGGGATGCCGGAATTTACGGGATGGCATCCCTGATGCTGGAAATCGGAAAATTATATGATGATTGTATCATTGAAGTAATTCCTGGAATAACAGCAGCAAGCAGCGGTGCGGCAGTGCTTGGGGCTCCTCTCAACCATGATTTTTGCGTGATCAGCCTGAGTGATCTTCTCACCCCGTGGGAGAGGATTAAAAAACGGCTGATTGCAGCGGCAGAGGGAGATTTTGCAATGGCAATTTATAATCCGTCGAGCCATAAACGGGCAGACTATCTGGAGCGTGCCTGCAGAATTCTGATGGAACACGGGGTGGAACCGGAGCGTGCCTGTGGGTATGTGGAAAATATCGGACGCGATGATACGAAAGCCGTAACACTTCCCATGGAGGAACTGGTGCATACACCGGTGAACATGTTTACCACGGTATTTATCGGGAATTCCCAGACAAAAATTATGGATGGAAAGCTTGTGACACCGAGAGGATACCATATATAGCAGAAGAAAACGGGGAAGAGGAATAAGATGGCAGAGAAAGTGTTAATTTATGCGGGAACAACGGAAGGTCGTCTTCTCGCACAGGAACTTTCACGGGCACATATTGCCTGTGATGTGCATGTAGCAACCGAATACGGTCAGATGGTCATGCCGGAACTTGCCGGGGTGAAGGTCTGTGTAGGAAGACTGGACGTAGAGGAAATGCGCGCCCTGCTGAAAAAAAACGGACAGAACAACTATGCGGCAGTCGTGGATGCTACGCATCCGTTTGCCACAGAAGTGTCTGCCAACATCCGGGAGAGTACAAAAGGAAGTGGAATTCCATATCTGCGGCTCCAGCGGCGAATGGACGATGGAATCTGTAGCATACCGGAAAACGAAGGCATGAAAGAGCGCGCTGGAACCGTGCATGTGTTTGCCGATTATGAAAGCTGTGTCCAGGCACTTACGGACACATCCGGAAACATTCTTCTGACAACCGGAAGCAAAGAGCTGGCGGTATTTGCACCCCTGAAGGAGCGTTTGTTTGTGCGTGTGCTTCCCGGATTGGAGAGTATCGGTCTCTGTGAAAAGGCGGGTATCCGCGGAAAGCAGATTCTTGCGATGCAGGGTCCGTTTTCGGAGGAAATGAATCTGGCAATGATTCATCAGTTTTCGATCCGCTATCTGGTTACAAAAGCCAGTGGTGCGCACAGCGGATTTCAGGAAAAACTTGCGGCAGCGCAGAAAGCAGGGATTACGGCATGCGTGATCGGAAAACAGGAACAGGAGCAGGGAATGTCTTATGCACAGGTAACCGAAACACTTTCCCGTTTGCTTGGACATACGATTTCTGGTCGTCCGGAGGTGGAAATTTCCCTGATTGGCATCGGTATGAGTGCAGCAACACTGACACAGGAAGCAAAAAGAGCGCTGGAAGAGTCTGATGTGGTTTTTGGGGCAGAACGGATGCTCGAAGTGGTGGAAAACAGTAAGGAAACCTATCCTTTTTATCTCGCAAAAGATATTTTGCCGGTTTGAGACAAAAGGAATCCCAAATGGATGGACAGAAGCTGAAAGTTTCCATATTGTTTTCCGGAGATACCGGATTTTACAGCGGAACAGAAAAAATAAAAACAGATTAAATAAAAGAAATTACAGAAAATTCGTATTTTTCCAGGAATTTCATCCGTTTCCTACCTCTCTGCGGCAACGGGAATTGCCTGGCAGGATGCAAAAATTATAAGTATCCACGGGAAAAAAGATACCGCAGAGACCAGAGCACTCGTTCTCGATGCAATCCGGCATTTTCCCAAGACGTTTCTGTTGGTTTCCGGGGTGGAGGATGTCCGACGGATCGGATGCTGGATAGAAGAAGAAAAATTGACGCAAACCCGCATGATTGCTGGATTTCAGCTCTCTTATGACAGAGAAAAAATCCGCGAGCTATCGTATGAAGAGGCAAAAAATGTAAAAGAAGAAGGTCTGTATACCATGTTATTATGCAATGAAAATGTGCAAAAAAGACGTCTTGTTCCAGGGATGTCCGATGAATCATTTTTGCGTGTCGTGGAAGGGGAAAAACGGTTCCAATGACCAAGGAAGAAGTGCGTGCACTTTCCTTATGTAAACTTGGCCTGACAGAAGATGCTGTGGTATACGATGTGGGGAGTGGTACCGGATCGATTGCAGTGGAATGTGCAACGTGCAGTCCGGGGATTCGTGTGTACGCCATTGAGCAAAAAGCCACAGCACAGCAGCTTCTGCGCCGGAATCTGGAAAAATTTCATCTGGCAAATGTGATTCCGGTGGATTGGGAAAGCACCGGATATATTGGAATCCCTGGAACCTCCGACACATGTATTTATTGGGGGAAGCAGTGGATGCCTTGCGGATATTCTGCATGTCATCTGGGAGAAGAATCCACGGACACGTGTGGTTGTCAATGCCATAAGTCTTGAAACTGTGGCTCAGATTACAGAACTTGCTGCAGGGAAAATGCAGACAGAAATCATACAGGTGCAGGTCAGCAGGGCAAAAACCGTGGGAACCTATCATCTGATGCAGGCTGAGAACCCCGTATATATCTGTGTGCTGACGATGGCATAATGAGGAGAGAACTATGTTACACAGTGGAATGGTACTGGCAGCGCCGCAAAGCGGCAGTGGAAAAACGACAATCACCTGTGCGTTGTTGGCAGCAATGAAAAACAGAAAACTTGCAGTTCGTGCGTTCAAAAGCGGACCAGACTATATTGATCCCATGTTTCACCGTCAGGTGATTGGTGTACCGTCGCGCAATCTGGATACGTTTTTTTTCAGGGGCAGATCAGATCCGGGAATTGTATGGATATGACCGGGAGAGCTTCTCTTATTCGGTGATCGAGGGAGCCATGGGATTATACGATGGCCTAGGAGGCACACAAAAAGAGGGCTCCGCCTATCATCTGGCACAGACCCTGGATCTGCCGGTTGTGCTTGTGCTGGATGCCCGTGGGATGGGGCGCACGATGGTTGCACTTCTGGCAGGGATATTACAGTATGACAGGGATCACCGGATCATTGGTGTGATATTAAACCGCACATCGGAAGGGGTCTGCCGGACAATGACGCCGGTGATTGAGGAAGAACTGGGGCTTCCGGTGCTGGGATGCTTTCCGGTACAGAAAAGTCTGCATCTGGAGAGCCGGCATCTGGGTTTGAAAATGCCACAGGAAATGGAAGGTCTGCGCAAGCAGGTCAATCAGGCTGCGGAAAAACTGGAAGAGACCGCAGATCTGGATCGGATGCTGCAGCTGTTGCAAAGCTGGGCACTTTTACATGCGTTTCGGGACGGAAAAACGAAACTGCCTAAATTACAGGAACCGGGAAAAGATAAAGGGGTTTTACAGAAAAAGAAAAAACAGCAGGAGGAATGTCCGGTTATTGCAGTTGCAAAAGATGAGGCATTTTGTTTTTATTATGAGGATAACCTGCGTCTTCTGGAAGCGTATGGTGGAAAACTCGTCTGGTTTTCACCGCTTGCACAGGAAAAAAATTCCAGAGGAAGCGGATGCGCTTCTTCTGGGAGGAGGCTATCCGGAGTTGTGTGCCCGGCAGCTTTCAGAAAATGTCTCCATGCGCAATTCCATCCGGGAGGCAATTGAAAATGGTATGCCGTCCGTGGCAGAGTGCGGCGGGTTTATGTATCTGCATGAATCCATGACAGATGAAGAAGGAGAAAACTGGCCGATGGCAGGTATCATAACGGGCAGCTGTCATAACCGGGGAAAACTTGTACGTTTTGGCTATGTGAATGTGACGGAACAGACGTCCCATTTCCTGGCGGGAAAACCTGTCCGTGCACATGAATTTCATTACTATGACAGTGACAACAATGGAGAAAGCTGCGTGGCGGTCAAACCGGTAAGCGGAACATCCTGGACATGTATCCACGAGGACGACAGAAACTGGTGGGGTTATCCACATTTGTATTATCCGTCCAATCCGGCATTTGTGGAACACTTTGTACAGGCAGCACGCTTATATCACAGAGAGAGGAATGCAAAATAACATGAAAAAAGCAATTTTAATTGTGAGTTTTGGAACAACCTATCCGGATACCCGGCAGAAAAATATTGCAGCCATCACGCGGCAGGTCCGGGCATTGTATCCGGATGCCGTGGTAGAGGAAGCTGTCTCGAGTACGATTGTGCGTAACGCGATGAAAAAGCGCGAGCATATAGAAGCAAAGAGTCCGACGGAAGCTCTCGAAAGCATGAAAAAAACAGGGAGTGACGCATGTAGCTGTATTTCCTACCCAATGTGATTGACGGAATTGAAAAATCACAGACTCAAGGAAGCGGCGAAAAAAATATGCCGGTGCTTTCGAACAGATTGCAGTTGCCGATGCGCTTTTGGCAAAACCGCAGGATTATGAGGATGTGGCAAAAAGCACTGTGGGAGTCGCTGAAGGAAGAGGTGGGAGATTTCCCATTGATTTTGATGGGGCAATGGAACCGAACATGCGGCAGATGCCAGTTATGCGATGATGGAACAGTCGCTGCGTGCTTATGCAAAGCATGAAATTTATATTGCAACGGTGGAAGGCAGTATTACCATTGAAGATGTGATTGCACGGATGAAGTCCGGGCTGCAGAGCAGACAGAACGGGAAAGTGCTTCTTACACCGTTTATGCTGGTGGCGGGAGACCATGCAAATAATGATATGGCAGGCGGCATGCAGGACGGGGAGCAGCCGGATGCGGATTCCTTTGCCGGAAAATTACAGGCGGCGGGATACCGGCCGGAATGTGTGATTCGTGGAAATTGGGGGAGTATCCGGCTGTCCGGGAAGTGTATCTGGCACATTTGCGGCAAATAACGCAAAAATTATTTTGTGATTTAACAACAAAAAACCGTCCGGGTATCCTTTATGGAATCGGTGTGGGACCGGGAGATCCAAAACTTATGACCATACAGGCATTGGAAACGATTCGCAGCTGTGATCTTATTGTGCTTCCGGCGGTGTCAAAAGAGGAATGTTATGCGTATCGGATCGTGGAGCAGGTTTGTCCGGAAATTGCAGATATGCCGCTTCTTTGCATGCCATTTCCGATGATCAAAGATGCGCAGAAACTGGAACTGGCACACAACGGATTTATGATGCTGTGGAAGATTATCTCCGACAGGGATTGCGGGTAGGATGCTCACAATTGGAGATCCGGGGATATATTCTACCTATATGTATATGCACAGATGTGCAGCAGATGCCGGCTGGGAGGCGCGGATCGTAAGTGGTGTGCCGTCGTTTTGTGCAGTAGCGGGCAAGACTGGGGGATTTTCTCTGGGAGAAAAAAGATGAGGAAATCCATATTATTACCGGCGGCGTATGACGTGCGTGAGTCACTCGGTTTTCATGGTACACGCATTTATATGAAATCCGGGAAAAAACTCGAAGAGTTATTACGGGTGCTCCGGGAATCGATGCAGGATAAAGAGAGCAGAGCGCACCAGGACATTTATGGAATATCCAATTGCGGCATGGAGAATGAACAGGTGTATTGTGGCCTGGATGAACTGGAACAGGCAAAAGGATATCTGACAACTGTGATTGTGAAGGAACATGTGGTACAATAGAAAGCGTTCGATTTTAGAAAAATCTTTTAATGTCTGGAAAAAGGAGTGTCATATGTGGAAGATCAAGCACATTTTTGACGGAGAGTATGGGTGTGAGGAACTGGCAGAAGGGCAGCGGCCGAAGGTGTCAGTGACTCTGATTAATGAAAAAGAAGAAGAAACCTGTTTTTCTGTGGAGGACGGCTGGCTGATCGAACATGGATTAAATGAGGGAGATCTCTGGCCAAAAGAAGATGAGTTCCTATAAAAACAGTGAAATAAAAAGAGCAGGTGATACGAACCGTATCACCTGCTTTTGCTTGGCATTTTATAAGGAGATGTCAATATGCATATTCTGCGTGCTGATCAAGGACATAATGTTCTCCTGTACAGCGGAATTCATCTTACGGGAAAGCTTGACGAGCTTCTGCGGATATTCCTGATCCGAAGAGAGCAGCTTTCGTGCCTTGGAATTATTGGCAGTTTTCAGCAGATCCTTGTTGAGGTCTAAAGTTCCGTCGCTGTTAACCGTGATACCAAGGTCTGACAGTTCATCTGCATGTTTTTTACTCAGCGTGTTGAGCTGCTTGACATAACGTTTGGTTTCGTAGTCGGAACTGGATTTTCCGGAAGTGATCGTATAATTGTAAGTATCCACAAAGGCTTCAATGGCGGCCTGTGATGTCTTATTGAGATCATCGTCTTTCTCATCGGTGTCAGAACCAAAATCACTTTTGGAAAGTCGCTTGGCAGCCCTGTTTAAAGCACGGCTGTCTTCGTAGGAAAGCTCCACATTACTGTAACCGGACCGACCGGAGGTTTTGGCTGCTTTCTGATTGTTGGTATAGAAATTTCTTAAAAAATAATTCGTGGATAATGATATTCCGGAAGAAACTTTTATGGACATAATAAACATCCTTTCTTTACTAAAAGGTTATAATTTCTATATTTCTACAATTTACATCGGCACTTGTTCTTTACTTCTTAACCCAAACAGGGTAAAATATTTTATTATAGATGTGATACAGAGCAGTAAAATTTTAGGAGGCAATTACAGTTATGGAACAAAATTCGTTTGGAAAGCTTGCCGATGGAGAGGGGCAACGCTTTATACTATTTCTAACACAAAGGGGATGTGTGCACAGATTACAGATTTCGGAGCGGCGATCGTATCGCTTGTGGTAAAAGATAAGAATGGAAAAGACACCGATGTGGTTCTTGGCTATGAAGATGCACAGACATATCAGCAGCAGACAGCAAGTTTTTGGGAGCAATCGTCGGAAGAAACTGCAATCGTATTGCAGATGCTCAGATTTGTAATCAATGATGTGACATATCAGCTTGAGAGAAATGATAACGAGAATAATCTGCACAGTGGATCACAGGCTACATCCAGACGTCTGTGGGATGTGGAAGAACATACTGCAAACAAAGTTACATTTGTGATCGAAGATGCAGATGGACAGCAGGGATATCCGGGAAATGCAGTTATGAAAGTGACTTATGAGGTGACCGAAGCAGATGAACTTTCCATTACATATCATGCAACTGCGGACAAAACAACTGTTTTTAATATGACAAATCATGCATATTTTAATTTGAATGGGGCAGGCAGCGGTACTGCCATGGACCAGATTTTGCAGATTCGTGCTTCCCATTATACTCCGGTAATCGATGCGAAGTCGATTCCGACCGGAGAGATTGCGTCAGTGGAGGGAACACCGTTTGATTTCCGTGAAGCCAAACCGATGGGCAGAGATATTGAGCAGGCAAATGATCAGCTTTCTTACGGCCATGGATACGATCATAACTTCGTTTTGGATAAGGAGCGGGCAGGGCTTGAAAAGATTGCCACCGCATACAGTACAAAGAGTGGCATAAAGATGGATGTGATTACGGATTGTATCGGTATGCAGCTTTACACTGCGAATTTCATTCAGGGACAGAAAGTGCAGGGCGGAGCAGTATGCAAAGATCGGGATGCTTTTTGTCTTGAAACACAGTATTTTCCAAATTCCATCAATGAGCCAAATTTTACAACACCATTGACAGAAGCCGGAAAATCATATGATACAAAAACGGTCTATGCATTTTCGATTGCATAGATATAAATACAGGATGTAAAGGGGAAGAGGATGTTAGAAAAGGCAGCCTCTTTTTCTTTTGGAATCAGAATAGGGTAGGAGGATCAAATGAAAATCGTATTTTTGGATGCAAAAACAATTGGAGATGATATTGATCTGTCTGCATTTGAAAAACTGGGAGAGGTGGTAACATATAATTTTTCCACTACAGAAGAAGCTTTGGAACGGACCGTGGATGCAGACGTGATCGTGTTAAACAAAGTGGAGATTAATGAGCATTCGATTGGAAAAGCAAAAAAATCTGAAACTTGTCTGTGTGACGGCAACGGGAACAAACAATCTGGATAAGGAATATTTAAAAAGCCGTGGCATAGAATGGCGTAATGTCGCAGGATACTCCACGGAAAGCGTAGCCCAGCATACGTTTGCCATGCTGTTTTATCTTTGGGAAAAGCTTGCGTATTATGATCAGTATGTCAAATCGGAGAAATATGTGGGAGATGTTATGTTTACCCATTTTGAGAAAAGGTTTCATGAGCTGAGCGGAAAAACCTGGGGAATCATTGGTCTGGGAAATATCGGGAGACGTGTGGCGGATATTGCAAAGGCATTCGGATGCCGGGTGATCTATTATTCCACTTCCGGTAAGAATTTTCAGCAGGGATATGAACGTGTGGAATTTGATGCGTTGTTGGAACAATCAGATATTGTTTCTGTTCATGCACCTCTTGATAAAAATACGCGGGGACTCATGAACCGGGAAGCATTTCGGGAAATGAAATCGTCTGCAGTTTTTTTGAATCTTGGACGAGGACCGATTGTTGTGGAACAGGATCTGGCGGATGCGCTTGAGACCGGAGAAATCGCGGGTGCGGGGCTGGATGTCCTTTCCGCAGAACCAATGCGGAAGGATAATCCGCTTCGCAAAATCAAAGACAGCGAAAGGCTGATTATCACTCCTCATATTGGCTGGGCAAGCGTGGAAGCACGCACGCGTTTGATGGAAATTATCTGTCAGCAGATTGCGGATTTCCAAAATCAGATTATATTATAATCATATGTCTCTTATATAATAGGAAGAAACTCTTTTATTCATCACAAGGCAGACCACTCAGAAACGAAAGATTACCGTACGCGGATAGAAAGCGTGCGGTTTCTTTTTGCGGGAAACCAGAGTGCTGCAGATGTGCGTAATCAACCAGACGTTTATGATAAATTTTCTCAGCCTGTTCATAGAGCTCCGGAAAAGAGGCATTGGAAGACTCCTTTGTCCATGGATGAATCCAGGTGTGATGTTTGAGGTTCATCGGGTCCTGTATAAAACGATAACAATCGCTGGCAACCATCGGAGATAAAAAAGCACGTCCAAGGAAAATCTTTTCGATCAGACGGGATAATACTTTCTTCTGGCCACTTGGATCATTCAGCAGGTGTGTTCCGAGTTTCATCCAGAACGGTGCGCCGCTCAGGGAAAACTCACTTACGGAAATTTCCGGATAGGTGTTCCGGTAAGCATAGCACAGCATCCGTACAATTACTTTTCGTTGAAGTGTCGTTAGACGGATGGTTGCATTCTGATGAAACTGGGAAGGATACAGATGCTTTTTCTCATATAAAAGTTCGGAATCGAGTTCCGTTTCGAAATAAGCATGCTGACCAAAATATTCCGTATTGGAAGGTGGGGTCTGGGCATTATAGCCTGTAAATGCATATACATAGGGATGAATCGTACAATCCAGTGTGTAATGGCCCATAAATCCACAGATGTAAGCGTCTGCAATAGAGAGGGAATGTTTTTTCCCTGCAAAAAGTTTGCGGCTTTGCAGCAGATTGCCAAAGAACTGGCCAGTATCCTTGCGATGTGCCAGATCTCCAATATTTTTTCGATGCATCAGGTAAAGAGGGAAGTAGTAAAAAAAACAGATCAGGTCCCTGCAGACCAAGTGCATATGCGCTGTGATCGCGTCGGATCATATTGTGCATGGATGTGGAGGTCAGACGTCTGCATGCGTCTACGCCAAACAGATAGTGGGTGGTAAAACCCGGCATACAATCACTCCAATCTTCAGTAAATAATCAAGTTTTTAAAGAAACAACTAGCATTATAGTATATTTTATTGCTTTCGGTCAATTTGCGGCTAGAAGTAAATATTTTAGGTTGACTTTACATAAGATAGTGGTATAATGTCACGTAGTATTCAAAACTACGTTTTGAGTCTGCAACAAAAATTATATCCAAAAAATCGTTGGGAAAAAATGCACAAATCATGTTTTTTTTAGACATTTTCAGAAGATTGTATATTGCAAACATACATGGTTTTGTGATTGAATATGTTCATTCGGTGGAAAAACAACTATACTTCCAATGGATGAAATATCTTATGATTTATTTACACAGGAAAGAAAACGGAGGAGTAAGAAAATGGCAAGTTTAAAAGATGCGGCAGAAAGACAGGCGTTTTCGCTCGCTATCGATGCTACGTTAAAGAGTCTGAATAAGGACAGAGAGAAAGGTTTGCTCAATATTGTAAACCTCGCACAGAAGTTTATGGGAAGCAATTTCCGTTCTGAGGCATACGAAGGCGCAAAGAAAATGATTCAGAATCCGGACAGCAAGTGGATGCGTTATGTGAATCGTCTTTTGGATGAGACAGATCCGCATGTTGCCAAGATGACAGCACTGAATCTTGGATATCAGGCAGCGTTTGCAGGAACCAAGAAGATTCGTAAAATGAGAGAAATTGAGAACTGCAATATTCCGTGGCTCATTCTTATGGACCCGACCAGTGCATGCAACCTCCATTGTACAGGATGCTGGGCAGCAGAGTATGGTCATAAATTAAATCTGACATTTGATGAGTTAGACAACATTGTTACACAGGGTAAGGAACTGGGCGTATATTTTTATATGATGACCGGTGGAGAACCACTGGTGCGTAAGGCTGATATCATCCGTCTGTGTGAGAAACACAATGACTGCGCATTCCATTGCTACACAAACGGAACACTTGTAGATGAGAAGCTTTGCGAGGATATGAAGCGTGTAGGAAATCTTTCCCTTTCCATTTCCCTTGAGGGATTTGAAGATGCCAACGATTTCCGACGTGGAGAAGGTGTATACAATAAAGTCCTTCACGCAATGGATCTGTTACATGAGAACGGACTGATCTTTGGAAACAGTGTATGTTATACAAGCAAGAATATGGATGCGGTTACCAGTGATGAGTTCTTTGATCTTCTGATCGAGCATGGAAGCCGTTTCGCATGGTATTTTCATCTGATGCCGGTAGGAATGAAGGCTTCACCGGAACTGATGCCGACCAAGGAGCAGAGAGAATATATTTACCACAGACTGCGTGAAGTTCGTGGATTTGAAGGTGGAAAAGAAATCTTCGTTATGGATTTCCAGAACGACGGTGAATACGTTGGAGGATGTATCGCCGGAGGACGTAACTACTGTCATATTAACCCGAAGGGTGATGTAGAGCCATGTGTATTTATTCACTACTCTGGAGCAAACATCCGCGAGAAATCCCTGCTTGAGTGTCTGAAGCAGCCGTTGTTTATGGCTTACCGTGATAACCAGCCATTCAACGAAAACATGCTTCGTCCATGTCCGATGCTTGAGAATCCGGAGATTTTACAGAAGATGGTTCATGAGACTGGAGCTCATTCTACAGATGTAGAACAGGAGGAGCCGGTTGAGCACCTGTGTGGAAAGTGCGTAGATTACGCAAAGGATTGGCAAGAAACAGCAGATAAACTCTGGGCTGCACATCCATATAAGCAGAAGGGATACACAAACTTCAAAAAGAAATAATTCGATTACTGTTCGCAGGGTAACCTGTGAACAGTAACATAATTCACACAAAATTAAGATTTCAGACAGGATTCCCGGTTTACATGCCGGGAATTTTGTTGTATTGTAATGGCATGAAACCAAAATTTAAAATCAAACTTCAATACGATAAAAAAAATAACATCTGGGCGGCGATTGCAATTATATTGGCAGTCGTAATGTATGTGACCATTGATTTTTCCATTGTTGCATTGATCGCATATGGATTTCTGTACTATCTGGTAAAAAGTCTGCATCTGGAACTGGATGACCGGTGTCCGTGGCTCTGGACACTGATTCTGTTTATCGGAGGTTCCTGTCTCACCACTTTTTCGATACAGTATATGCTGCTTGATCCTGAAAACTTTACGAGGACAACGTACGAGAAGCTCTTTTTAAATGTGCTTTGCTGTCTGATTGTCTATTTTGTTGTGCAGATTTTTACGAACAACAGTGGGCTGACCTGCATCATTGCCCATGTGTCGCTGCTTTCGTTTGGATTTGTAGACTATTTTGTATATCTGTTCCGCGGAAATGAATTTACGTTTTCCGATATCAGATCCATTGGAACCGGTCTGAGTGTGGCGGGAAATTATAAATTGCAATTGAACGATCGTGGAGTATATGTGATCTTTCTGGCAGCATTGTTTATTGCTTTTGTCCGCAAATGGCATGTCCGGTTTACCGGAAAAATTCAGATGCGGGTAATTTCTGTGATGGCGATTGCCTTAAGTTGTTTGATCATTGCAGCAAATGCTTATGATGTAAACACAGAGACGTGGGAACAGAAGGGAACTTATCGCAATGGATATCTGTTGAATTACGTACTGGGGATTCGTGACAGTTTTATTTCTGCTCCGGAAGGATATTCCAAAGAATAAGATCAAAGAACTGGAGAAAACCTATCAATCCGATAAAAAGGATTACAGCACAACAAATGAAAAGCAAAAAATCCGACGATCATTGCCATTATGAATGAATCGTTTTCCGATCTGAGTGTGTTGGGGGATCTGCAGACCAACATGCCGCTCACACCGTTTATCGATTCTTTGAAAGAGAATACAACGAAGGGATATGCACTTTCGTCGGTATTTGGCGCGAAGACTCCTAATTCGGAGTGGGAATTTATGTCCGGAAATTCCATGGCATTTCTTCCGATGGGATCCGTTGTTTATCAGCAGTATATCAGTGATACTCCGACAACGATTGTGTCAAATCTGAAAGATGACGGGTATACGTGCATTGCCATGCATCCATATTATGAAACCGGATGGAGCCGGAATCTGGTGTATCCGCATATCGGGTTTGACGAAATGCACTTTATTGATTATTTTGACCAGACAAAGATCCTGCGGGAATATATTACCGACCAGGAACTGTATGATAAGATTATCAAGCGTTATGAAAACCGTAAAAATAATGAAAAACTGTTCTTTATGGGAATTACCATGCAGAACCACGGTGGTTATACGGAAACCTATGACAATTTTCCGGAGAATTATTATAAAGTTGGACGTTCTTATACGGATGCCAACCAGTATCTGTCCCTGGTACACGAGAGTGATGAGGCAGTAAAAACCTGATCAGTTATTTTCAAAGGTAGATGATCCGGTAGAAATCATTTTCTTTGGAGATCATCAGCCAAGCTTAAACAGTAATTTTTATCCGATTCTGAATGGAAAAGGACTCACAGGGCTGACGGAAGATGAACTGGAAAAACTGTACACAGTTCCGTTTTTTATCTGGACCAATTATGATACACCGGAAGAAACGGTAGACATTACCAGTCTTGATTATCTGTCTACCATGGCACTGGAACGGGCTGGAATTGAGCTTCCGGCATACAATAAGTTTCTGGCAGATATGCAGGAGGTTGTTCCAGCCATCAATTCCAGAGGCTATTATTCCAAGAGTAAAGGCTGCTACCTGCATATCGATGAGGCCGAGGGAGAAGAAAAAGAATGGATTGAAAAGTATCATATGCTGCAATATAATTCGATGTTTGACAAAAAGAACCGCAGCAGCTTTTTCTTCCCATATAATCTAAAAAGCAAGTAGAACAATCAGGCAAGGGGAATCAAGATGAAACTGAGTGAGTTATTAGCGTATGACAATATTGTAATACAGTGCCATGACAATCCGGATGCAGATACCATTGCATGTGGATTTGGGGTCTATCTGTATTTAGAAATCCAAAGGAAAAGAACCACGTCTGATTTACGGAGGGCAGAATGTGATCCGGAAAACGAATCTGGTGATGCTGATCCGGGATCTGAAAATACCAATCGAGCATGTGGATTATCTGCACAAACCAGAGTTATTGGTGATGGTGGACTGCCAGTACCATTCCGGAAATTCTGCAGTGTTTGAAGCAGAACATATTGCTGTAATTGACCATCACCGGATCTGCACGGAATTACCAGAGCTTTCCGAGGTGCGTTCTAATCTGGGCGCGTGCTCGACACTGGTCTGGAATATGCTCAAAATAGAAGGATTTGATGTACGAGGTAATCGTGAGTTGTCAACAGCATTGTATTATGGATTATATACGGATACCGGAAGTTTGACGGAAATTGTACATCCGCTAGACCGGGATCTGCGTGACGAGGCAAACTTTGACCCGGCAATCATGAGGAAACTCCGCAATGCCAATCTTTCGCTGGAAGAACTGGAAGTTGCTGGAGCAGCACTTCTTCATACGGATTATGTAGAAGAATTTCGTGCCGCGATTGTAAAAGTGGGGCAGTGTGATCCGAATATTCTCGGACTGATTTCCGATCTGGTACTGGAAGTGGATGCGATTGATATCTGTGTGGCATTTAATCTGCAACCAGAAGGTGTGAAGTTTTCAGTGAGAAGCTGTGTGAAAGAAGTCAAGGCGAGTGAACTTGCGGCAGAGTTGTGCAAAGGAATTGGTTCCGGTGGAGGACATCTGGAAAAAGCGGGTGGCCTGATTCCGATGGAATTGATGACACAGGAATATTTAAAGTTTTGCAAAGAACATCATTTTGCACCACGCATGGAGTATGATGCACAGGGAAGACATGAACAGCCGGCAGCTTCGGGTATTAAATCTGTTATCGAGCAGCGTATGCGGGACTATATGGGAAATACCGATATTGTGTATGCACAGGATTGCAGAATAGAGGCAGAGGATGCAAAGACGTACTGCAGACGCTCCGTTCCGTGGGGATATGTCCGGGCAACGGATCTCTTTGCGGAGGGAACGCAGGTGACTGTGCGGACTCTGCAGGGAGATATGAAAGCTACAGTGGAAGCAGGAATTGTTTTTATCATTGGACCGAAAGGGGAATGTTTCTTTCGTAATGAAGAGGCTTTTATGGAAGAATTCCGGATTTACACGGATTGGAAGTTTGATCTGAGAAATGCAGAGTATGAACCTACCATCAAAGATGTAGAGAAAGGAATCATCGTAGAACCGATGAAATGTGCAAAGGTCTGCGTGCCAAAGGGAACTACAATTGTTCGTGCACGCAGGCTGGAGCGCAAGGTAAAACTGTTCCGGGATAAAGATGAAAACGAACAGTATACACTTGGCCGGGTTGGAGATTACATGGTTGACAGCAGTGATACGATCAACAATATCCGGATTATGCGTAAAGATCTGTTTGAAGAAATCTATCGGGATTCCGGTGAGCAGGAAGAGCAAAAAAGTGTGATCTTTGATCTGGACGGAACCTTGTTATATTCGTTGGAAGATTTAAAAAACGCTACCAACGCGGCATTGGAGTCACAGAATATGCCGACTTGTACGCTGGATCAGGTGCGCAGATATGTAGGAAACGGGGTGCGCATGCTGATGGTGCGTGCCGTGCCGGATGGGGAGAAAAACCCGAAGTTTGAAGAGACATTTGCGGAATTTAAAAAATATTACGGGGAGCATTGTCTGGATTATACAAAGCCATATCCAGATATCATGCATCTTTTGACTGAATTAAAGGCGCGCGGAGTGAAGACAGCAATTGTATCCAATAAGCTGGACTCGGCAGTAAAAGAATTGGATGAACGTTTTTTCCGGGGTTATATGACTACGGCAATCGGTGAGATGGAAGGTGTGGCAAAAAAAACCGGCACCCGATATGGTACAAAAAGCCATGAAAATTTTAAAAACGGACACGAAGAAGGCCATTTATGTAGGTGATTCCGAGGTGGATATTCAGACCGCGGAAAACACGGGACTTCCATGTGTTTCGGTCATGTGGGGATTCCGCGATGCGGAGTTCCTTCGTAAAAACAGAGCACAGGTACTTATTCAAAGACCACTGGAATTGTTGTACTTAATTTAAAAGTTATGGTATCATATAACCAACATACAAGGACAGGAGAAAAAAGATGGAAGAAAGAATTTCAGGACATACAGGGTTACTTGCACTGATCGGTTCGCCGGTAGGACATTCCGGTTCCCCGGCAATGTACAATTACAGCTTTGCAAAGCTGGGGCTGGATTATGCATATGTTGCATTTGATGTAAAAGAAGATCAGGTAAAAGAAGCACTTGACGCGGTGAAACTGTTTCATATGCGTGGAATCAATGTGACGATGCCGGATAAGACCGAGGCGGCAAAGTATGTGGATGAGCTGTCTCCGGCAGCACAGATTATCGGAGCTGTAAACACAATTGTCAACGATGACGGCAGATTGACCGGATATATCACGGACGGAGAAGGCTTTGTACACAACCTCAAGGACCATGGCGTAGATATTAAAGGAAAAAAAGATCACGGTCGCAGGCGGTGGCGGAGCTGCGACAGCCATTCAGGTACAATGTGCATTAGATGGAGCCAGAGAGATCACGATTTTCAATATTAAGGATGCATTTTTTGAGCGTACTCTTCAGACCGCAGAAAAGATCCGAAAAGCAGTGCCGGGAATTGTTGTCAATGTATATGACATTGCAGATACGGCAAAGATGACAGAGGAGATCACATCCAGTGACATTTTTGCAAATGCGACGATCGTTGGTATGAAACCGATGGATGACCAGAGTGTGGTAAAAGATTTATCTGCATTTCGCCCGGGATTGGTTGTATGTGATGCGGTTTATAATCCGGCAGAGACAAAACTGTTGCGGGAAGCAAAAGAAGCAGGATGTACCTGCATTGGAGGCAAGGGAATGCTTCTGTGGCAGGGAGTGGCCGCATTCCGGTTATATACAGGTATGGATATGCCGGTAGAAGAAGTAAAGGAGAAATTTTTTCATGAATAAAGGAAAGAAAAATATTTTCCTGATCGGTTTTATGGGAGCCGGTAAAAGCACGATTGCACGTGCGGATAAAGCAAAAAGCTGGGTTATCCGGTTGTGGAGATGGACGAGCGTATCGTAAAAGAACGAGGTATCCAGATCAGCAAAATTTTTGAAACATACGGATGAACTTTATTTCCGGGAGCTTGAGACAAAAACTTG
>ENA-OQDC01000717-OQDC01000717.1-human-gut-metagenome-genome-assembly--contig:-NODE-717-length-21552-cov-8.111692_pt1 | contig 21552 bp, 22 predicted proteins | sample MGYA00242770_ERZ504601 | MGnify/ENA primary metagenome ERZ504601 (study PRJEB26092, sample SAMD00036305) | human gut metagenome | host: Homo sapiens | study: EMG produced TPA metagenomics assembly of...
TCAAAGATCAGGGAGGGAAAGATGAAGAAAAAATTATTGACAGCATTTCTGGTAACTGCACTTGGAATATACCATGTTAAGCGGATGTAGGTGGAAAGAACAGTAACGACAATTCAACCAAATCTGAACAGTCAACCAAAGAAAAAGATCAGGAGGCGGCAGATAAAGTGGCAAAGCTGATTGATGATATTTATGTACAGGAGAGGACAGACAAGACAGATGAGCAGTGCGAAGCTGCAAAGAAGGCATGGGATGCATTGACAGATGCACAGAAAGAGTTAGTAGAAGGTGAAAATGCAGACCCGGATTATTTCGGAAGAGATACGGGAGACGCATCAAAAGATGATCCACTGAATGAGGATGAGATAGGGGAAAATGAACTTTTAGTTGTAAGTTTCGGAACTTCCTTTAATAACAGCCGTGCAGAGGATATTGGTGGAATTGAAAAGGCACTTCAGGCAGCTTATCCTGAGTGGTCTGTAAGAAGGGCGTTTACGGCTCAGATCATCATCAACCATGTTCAGGCACGTGACGGAGAAAAGATTGATAATATGGATCAGGCTTTAGAAAGAGCTGTAAAGAACGGTGTCAAGAATCTGATCGTGCAGCCGACGCATCTGATGCATGGTGCAGAATATGATGAACTGACAGAAGCAGTAGAAAATTATAAAGATAAGTTCGAGTCAGTAAAAATTGCAGAGCCACTGCTTGGAGAAGTTGGTTCCGATGCAACTGTGATCAATGCAGATAAGGAAGCCGTAGCAAAAGCGATCACAGCAGAGGCAGTAAAAATAACCGAGTATGAAAGCCTGGATGCTGCAAAAGAAGCAGGAACAGCATTTGTATTTATGGGACATGGAACATCCCATACAGCAAAGATCAGCTATTCCCAGATGCAGACGCAGATGGAACAGCTTGGATATGAGAATGTATTTATCGGAACAGTAGAAGGTGAACCGGAAGAGACTTCCTGTGAGTCAGTGATTGAAAAGATCAAAGCAGCAGGATACAAAAATGTTGTACTTCGTCCGCTGATGGTTGTAGCAGGAGATCATGCCAATAATGATATGGCAGGCGATGATGATGATTCCTGGAAGAGCCAGTTTGAAGTGGCAGACGCATTTGACAACATTGAGACTCAGATTGCCGGTTTAGGTGAGATTAAAGAGATCCAGCAGCTTTATGTAGCTCATACAAAAGCAGCAATGGATGCAGAATAGGAGATTATTTTTCATGAGAAAAAGACTGTTGGCAGTGACACTTTCTGTTATGATGACTGCCTCGATGCTTGCAGGATGTGGCGGTAAGGCAGATACGAAAGATACTAAGAAAGTACAGACAGAACAGGATTCTTCAAAAGAGGAAGGAACAGCAGAAGAATCTTCGGAAAAGAAAAATGCAGCAGAAGATGCAGGACTGGAAGATGGTGTATATACTGCAGAATTTCATACAGACAGTTCGATGTTTCATGCAAATGAGACAAAGGATGGAAAAGGAACTTTGACTGTGAAAGACGGAAAGATGGTCTTTCATGTCACCCTTCATTCAAAGAATATTGTCAATCTGTTCCCTGGTAAGGCAGAGGATGCCCAGAAGGATGGAGCAGAGCTTCTGCAGCCGACCGTAGATACGGTGACCTATTCCGATGGAACTACAGAAGAGGTTTATGGGTTTGATATTCCGGTTACAGTGATCGATCAGGAGTTTGATCTGGCTCTGATCGGGAAAAAAGGCGTGTGGTATGATCACAAGGTAAGTATTGAAAATCCGGTGAAAGACGAATAAATCTTCTTATAAAGCAGATTTGTACAGATAGAAAAGTCGCAGAGCAGGATAAAAATCTGCGGTAGAAATTATGAATCTGTATATAGTACATAAAAAGAACAGGGATTCCAGCGGACAGTTCCGGTTATAAAAGGAAGTGTTCACCGCAGGTATCCCTGTTCTTTGTTATTACTGCGTGTATGCGAAGCAGGACTATATTTACAGATCCAGCAAAGGATATTTCGATAATTTCACTCCGGTTTCAGGATCTGTACTGATACTCTGGTCAGATATTCACCGGTATCTGAAGTTGCAAGTTCATCGATCACGGCCTCCTTATAGGAATACTGTCCGGTTCTGAAACCATGGTCATCGATCCACTGGAACAGTTTCTGATAAATCTGTTCGGACTGGTAGTAGTCCCCTTTCAGACAGGCAGTGGCATACGTGCCGGCCGGTTTGATATGGCAGGGATGCCCTTCGGGAAAGTCAATGACTTTGGTGAAAAAATAGGCATAAGTATCAAGGTGGTTCTGTCTGAGTTCTGTGATATCCAACATAGCTCCGTAAGGATTTCCGGCATTTAAGTTATGGCTGTTGCAGTATCCGACATGAGAGCAGAGTGTCTGAATAATGTGCTGATGCTCATTTGTATGAAGCGGTTCGCTGATGATCAGATATTCTTCCGGGAGTTCTTCACAGAAAATCTTGTCGATCCCTTTCTGGGTTAATTGATCCCGGTTCTCGATCAGAGACAGCTTGGTTGTGATGACCTGCCGGATTCTTCTGAGCCGTTCTTCTTCACGAAGCACTTCCTTTTGCTGTTCCAGTAACAAATCTTTTAAGAAATCCGGAGTACGGTGATCCAGAAATGCCCCGATCTCTTTCAGTGGCATTCCTAATTCTCTCAGCCAGGTGATCGTAAAGAAAATATCAAATTGACTTTCACTGTAGTAGCGGTAGCCTTTTTCGTCTGTATAGGCAGGATGGAAGATACCAATTTCATCATAATGAATCAGTGTCCGCTTATTTGTGCCGCACAACTTTGCAAAATCACCGGTTTTTATGCATGGAATATCATTTTTTTGCATAAATATTCAATCCTTTCTTGACTATACCGTAACGGTATACCCTATTATAATCCCGATACAGAAAAATTACAATTTTAACTTACAACAGTAGATTTATCAGATAGAATAAATCCGATGTTCAGAAAAACGAAAAGGAGAAAAGTAAAATGCCGCAGTTAAGTAATCGTGTGAATACATTTACCGATTCGGTGATCCGGCGTATGACCAGGATCAGTGATGAATATGGTGCGATCAATCTGTCCCAGGGCTTTCCTGATTTTGATCCACCGAAAGCGATGCTGGATGCACTGGCAAAGGCAGCCTATGCAGGTCCGCATCAGTATTCGGTCACTTTTGGAGCTGAAAATTTCCGGGAGGCACTGGCGAAAAAGCAGGGAAAGGCAATCGGGAGAGAGATTGATCCGGACAAAGAAATCGTAGTGACCTGTGGTGGAACAGAAGCGATGATGTGTGCGATGATGACGATCTGCAATCCGGGAGACAAAGTGATGGTATTTTCCCCGTTTTATGAAAATTATGGGGCAGATGCGATCCTGTCAGGAGCAGAACCAATCTACATTCCACTCGTTCCGCCGGAGTATGGATTTGATATCAGTCTGGTGGAAGAAGGCTTTAAAAGCGGAGCAAAAGCAATCATCGTATGCAACCCGTCCAATCCGTGTGGGAAAGTATTTACAAGAGAAGAACTGATGCAGATCGGAGAACTTGCCGTAAAATACGATGGATTTGTTGTGACAGATGAGGTGTATGAACATATGGTGTATGCACCGAACCGGCACGTATGTATGGCATCTCTTCCGGGAATGTATGAGCATACGATCACCTGTAATTCTCTTTCTAAAACCTATTCGATCACCGGATGGAGACTGGGGTATCTGATCGGACCGGAAGAAGTCATTGAGGGAGCAAAGAAAGTGCATGACTTCCTGACTGTAGGAGCTGCGGCACCTTTACAGGAAGCAGCAGTGACGGGACTGAATTTCCCGGAATCCTATTATGAAGAACTGCTGGCACTTTATACGAAAAAGAGAGCGTACTTCCTGAAAGGACTGGATGAGATCGGATTGAAGCATAATGTGCCGCAGGGAACTTATTTTGTTATGATAGACATTCAGGAATTTCTCGATCTGCCGCAGTTTCAGGGCTGGACAGATCTGGAATTTTGTGAATGGATGATCAAAAACATCGGAGTGGCAGCCGTACCGGGATCCAGTTTCTTCCGTGAGGAAGTGAATCATCTGATCCGGCTTCACTTTGCAAGAGAAGAAAAGACGATTGACGAGGCACTGAAGCGTCTGAAGAAATTACAGGAGTTGTTAAAATAATGGTATATTCAGTAAATTTTGCAAATTATACAATCGGTGAAACTGCTTATGAAGCTGTGGCGGAAGTATGCAGGCCGTTCGGAAAGAGGATCTTTCTGATCGGTGGAAAGCTGGCAATGCAGGCAGGAAAAGAGAAACTGGAAAGTCAGATAAAAGGTTCAGAACTGAGCATTGTCAGGGAGGAAGTCTTTGGAGAAGAATGTACTTATGCAAGGATGGATGAGTTGGCAGAAGAGGCAAAAGCATCTGAGGCAGACATGATCTTTGGAATGGGTGGAGGAAAGGCACTGGATACTGCAAAGGGAACTGCGGAGAAAGCCGGACTTCCGGTTTTTACCTTTCCGACGATCGCGGCTACCTGTGCGGCAACGACAGCTCTTTCAGTAGTATACCGGGAAGACGGGAATTTTGACAGTTTCTACTTCTTTGAAAAACCGGCACGCCACAGCTTTATTGATACGCAGATCATTGCAGAAGCACCGGAAAAATATTTAAGGGCAGGAATGGGCGATACGCTGGGAAAATATTTTGAATGTCATTTTGCTGCGAGAGGTGACAGACTGGAGCATAGTTCAGCACTGGGAAGAGAGATCAGTAATATGTGCTATTTCCCACTTTTGGAATATGCAGAAGCAGCACTGGAAGAATGCAGGCACAAAAAAGCCGGAAAAGCCCTGGAGCAGGCTGTGCTTGCCAATATTGTAAGTACGGGACTGGTATCCCTGCTGGTACTGGATCAGTATAATTGTGCGGTGGCACATTCAGTTTACTATGGACTGGTTCTGCTGGATGGATTTGAAGAGGAAAACCTGCACGGGGATGTCGTGGCATATGGTGTGCTTGTTCAGTTGCTGGTTGACGGGGAAGAAGAAAAAGCAAAAGAAATGAAAACATTTCTAAAGAATCTCAAAATCCGCACAACATTAAAAGAAATGGGTGCATCTGTGAAACGGGAAACCTTGAGAGAAGTACTGCACGAAATCGTGACAGGACCGGATATGGAGCATATTCCATATGAAATTACCGAAGACATGGTTTATGATGCGATGGTAAAAGTGGAAGAGCTGGTTGGATAAACCAGTATGCAACAAAGCTGAAAACGTGTTGCAGACGATAAGAAAAAAGGAAAGTGAGGGTACAAATGGGAAAGTCATATGTGACAAAAAAGAATTTATTTAAATTCCTTTTAGGATCGGCATTTGGAATTTTAATGTTCCTTGTGCCGATTCCGCAGGGGGAATCATTTACAACATTGTTGGACTTTTTAAAAAGCTGGATCAAAGGCTTATTTGGCAGCAACTTAAGTTATATCATTACGGTGATGCTGGTCTTTTCGGCGGTAGTAAGTGTGTATGATTTTATTGCAAAGCCGGACTGGATCAGGAAAAATCATTATCTGTCGAGAGCATTCTCAACAACACCACTGTATCTGGGATCGAAGATCCTTGGAGCAGTATTTGCGGTCATGATCGTATTTAAGATTGGACCGGAAATGATTATTTCTGCGGATACAGGAGCAACAATGATCGATCTGTGCGGAACACTGTTCAGTATCGTGCTGGCGTTCAGCTTTATTTTACCGTTCCTGACAGATTGTGGAATTATGGAATTTCTTGGTGTGATCGCAAAACCGCTTGTCCGTCCGTTATTCCATGTACCGGGGCGTGCCTCAGTGGATCTGATCGCATCCTGGTTTGGTGCTTCTAATGCAGCGGTTATCCTGACGAGAGAGCAGTATATGAAAGGATTTTATACAAAGAGAGAGGCCGGCTACATCATGACAAACTTCTCTCTGGTATCGATCCCGTTCTGTCTGATGGTTGCAGACACCATGGGAATTGCAAATCTGTTCCCGCCATTTTATCTTTGTATCTGTATTGTTGGAATCATCCTGGCAGTGATCATTGCAAGAATCCCTCCAATTAAAACGATTCCAAATACTTACAGAGAATCCGTAGGTAAGCAGATTAACGAAGAGATTCCGCAGGAAAAAGGCATTTTTGCCCATGCTGTAGAAATGAGCTGCAAAAGGGCAGAATCCTTCAATGTAAAGACAGTCGGAACAAGTGGACTGGAAGTTCTGATGGGAATGTTCTTTGACCTGATCCCGATCGTTGTTGCCTGGGGAACACTGGCACTGATCATTGCCACATATACACCGGTCTTTGACTGGATTTCTTATCCGATGGGACTGTACCTGAAACTGCTGGGAGTACCGGAAGCATTTGCGGCAGCACCGGCTACCCTGGTAGGATTTACAGATATGTTTATCCCGGCACTCCTGTCAGTAGGGCTGACATCTGTAAAGACAAAATTTATTATCGGAGTTCTTTCACTGGTACAGATCATTTATCTGACAGAAGTTGGAACGATTATTATCAAGAGTGAGATTCCGCTGAATTTCTGGAAGCTGCTGGTCATCTTCCTTGAGAGAACAATCGTGGCACTGCCGTTGATCGTTCTGTTTGCAAATCTTGTTCTGTAAACCTTTTAAAAGAATAATTCGAGCTTAAACGGAGCATACTGAGTACGATAAAAAGGAAAGGTATGCTCTTTTATTATGAAAAAATCGCATCTGTATGATTTCTTATATAATATAGCAGGAAGTATTTTGTATGCGGCAGGGATTGATACCTTTGCCGGGGCAGCAGGATTTGCACCGGGCGGTGTATCAGGACTTGCCCTGATCCTGAATCATCTGTGGGGACTGCCGGTGGGGATCATGACCCTGATTTTAAATGTTCCGCTAGTTCTGATCAGCTATAAAGTAGTAGGAAAAAAGTTTCTTCTGAAGACGGCGGTGACCATGCTTATTTCAACCTTTTTTCTGGATCTTGTATTTCCCTTTTTTCCACTGTACCGCGGACAGCGTCTGCTGGCAGCAGTTTATTCAGGAGTCTTGCTGGGCGGAGGAATGGTGTTGTTCTATCTGCGGGGTTCGTCCTCTGGAGGAATCGATTTTCTGACTATGGCAATAAAAAAAGAAGCATCCGTCGTTTTCGCTTGGGAAAATCACCCTGATGATCGATCTTGCAGTCATTCTTCTTGGCTGGCCGGTATTCGGGGATGTGGATGCAGTGCTGTACGGACTGATCTCTACCTTTGTGTCGGTGGTGGTGATCGATAAAGTTCTTTACGGGATCGGGGCAGGAACACTTGCGATCATTATTACGTCTGACGGGGGAAAGACGGCAAAAGCGATCCGGGAAAATGCAGACCGGGGCGTGACACTTTTAGAAGCCACCGGCGGGTATACCGGACAACAGAAGGGTGTACTGCTGTGTGCCTGTTCCAAGTCAGAAGCCTATATGGTTCAGGAGGCAGTGAGAAAGACGGATGAGACCGCATTTCTGATGTTCACTGAGACGAGTGAAGTATTCGGGGAAGGGTTTAAGCATTCCTGAAGAGATGGGGATATCCGGAGAAGGCTTTCAGCATTCCCGGCTTGCAAATTCCCGTGTCATACCGTACAATAAAATCCGTTGGATAAAAGAAATTAGAAACTTGATATAATATGATTCAGGAGAGGCGGTATACCATGGGCATGATACGTGCTGAAAAGCTTGTATTTGAATATGATAAACGAGACGAAGACGGCAATGTGATCGGAAGCCGCAGAGCCATTGACGGAGTGGACATCGACATTCCGCAGGGGTCTTTTGTGGCAGTGCTGGGGCATAATGGTTCAGGAAAATCCACACTGGCAAAGCATATGAATGCGATCCTTGTTCCGACAGACGGGACAATGTGGGTGGACGGAAAAGATACAAAGGATTTGGAGAAACTGTGGGAGATCCGGCAGAGTGCCGGAATGGTCTTTCAGAATCCGGACAACCAGATCATCGGAACGGTGGTAGAAGAGGATGTCGGATTCGGACCGGAAAATCTCGGAGTTCCGACAAAAGAAATATGGAAAAGAGTAGAGGACAGTCTGCGTGCTGTCGGGATGCTGGACCGGAGAAAAGATTCTCCCAATAAGCTTTCAGGCGGTCAGAAGCAGAGGGTGGCGATCGCAGGAGTGATCGCAATGGAGCCGAAATGCATTGTACTGGATGAACCGACTGCCATGCTGGATCCAAATGGAAGAAAAGAAGTGATTCATGCAGTGGAAAAGCTTCGGAGAGAAAAAAATGTGACTGTGATCCTGATCACTCATTATATGGAAGAAGTGGTGGATGCAGATCAGGTCTTTGTCATGGATGATGGCCGGATCGTTATGCATGGCACACCACGGGAAATTTTCAGCCGGGTTGATGAACTGAAAAAATACCGGATGGATGTACCACAGGTTACGATGCTGGCAGATGAGCTGATCCGCCGTGGAGTGGATCTGCCAAAAGGAATTTTAAGAAGGGAAGAACTGGTAGAAGCATTATGTCGATTACGTTAGAACATCTCAGTTATGTATACAATCCGGGAACCGCTTACGAGAAGCACGCATTGAAGGATGTCAGTCTTGAGATTCCACAGGGACAGTTTGTCGGGATCATTGGTCATACCGGTTCAGGAAAATCCACTCTGATCCAGCATCTGAACGGATTGATGAAAGCGACCTCAGGAAGGCTGCTCTATGAAGGAAAAAATATTTATGAAGAAGGATACGATATGAAGCAGCTCCGCACGCAGGTCGGACTGGTGTTCCAGTATCCTGAATATCAGTTATTTGAAGTGGATGTATTAAGTGATGTCTGCTTTGGTCCAAAGAACCAGGGGCTTTCAAAAGAAGAATGCGAGGCACAGGCAAAAGAGGCATTGCAGTTAGTCGGATTCCCGGAGAAATATTATCATCAGTCTCCATTTGAACTCTCAGGAGGGCAGAAAAGGCGTGTGGCGATCGCAGGGATTCTTGCCATGCATCCAAAGGTGCTTGTATTGGATGAGCCAACTGCGGGACTTGACCCGAAGGGAAGGGACGAGATTCTAGATCAGGTGGCACAGCTTCACGAAAAGACCGGGATGACAGTAGTTCTGGTATCCCACAGCATGGAAGATGTGGCAAAATATGTAGACCGACTGATCGTGATGAACCAGGGGGAAAAAATGCTGGACGGAACACCGCAGGAAGTCTTCCGGCATTATAAAGAACTTGAGGCAGTCGGTCTTGCTGCACCGCAGGTAACTTACGTGATGCATGACCTGAAAGAAAAGGGGTTTGAAGTGTCAGCAGATGCGGCAACGGTAGAAGAAGCCGCAGATGAGATCATGAAATGCCTGAAGCAGACCCGAAAGGCAGAAAGAGAGGTGCAGGCATGATCCGTGATATTACAATAGGACAATATTATCCGGCACAGAGTCAGGTACATAGGTTAGATCCACGGGTGAAGATCGTCTGCACGCTGGCATTCCTGGTTTCCTTATTTTTACAGAACAGTATTTTAGGATATGTAGTTGCATTTGTATTTCTTGCAATGGTGATCCGGCTTTCAAAAGTACCGGTAAAATTTATTGTCAGAGGACTGAAACCCATCGTGATCCTGCTGCTTTTTACGGTGCTGATGAACCTGTTCCTTACGAGGAATGGAAATATCCTCTTTCATTATGGAATCCTTACGATCACGGAGGGTGGTCTGCGGACATGCGTTTTTATGACGGTGAGACTGATCTTTCTGGTGATGGGATCTTCCATCATGACATTTACGACCACTCCGAACAGCCTGACAGACGGAATCGAAAAGCTGCTTCATCCGCTGAACCGGATCCATGTTCCGGTGCATGAGATCGCGATGATGATGTCGATCGCTCTCCGTTTTATTCCAATCCTTTTGGAAGAGACGGATAAGATCATGAAAGCACAGATCGCAAGAGGGGCAGATTTTGAATCGGGAAATATCCTGCAAAGGGCAAAGGCGATGATCCCGATCCTTGTGCCGCTGTTCGTATCTGCATTCCGACGGGCGAATGATCTTGCAATGGCAATGGAAGCAAGATGTTACCATGGCGGGGATGGAAGAACAAAGATGAAACCATTGCAGTATCATAGAAACGACAGAGTTGCTTATTTGATCACACTGTTGTATTTAGTGGCGATCGTAGGGATAGGAAGATATATTCCATTTAAAATATGGATTTTCTAATTACAGATAACAGAAAAAAGAGGACAGGAAAAGAATGAGAAGGATCAGACTGACAGTTGCCTATGACGGAACAGATTACTGTGGATGGCAGGTCCAAAATAATGTGGCAACGATAGAAGGAGAACTGAATACGGCACTGACACGGCTGACCGGGCAGACAGTAAAGGTGATCGGGGCGAGCCGGACGGATGCAGGAGTTCACGCAAGAGGAAATGTGGCAGTATTTGATACAGAATCTTCCATTCCACCGGAACGGTTTCTTTATGCCGTGAATGCGTTGCTTCCGGAAGACATCGTAGTAGTTGATTCCTGCGAGGTGGCAGCAGACTGGCATCCAAGACACTGCAATACAGAAAAGACCTATGAATACCGGGTGCTGAACCAAAAGCTTCCCGATCCGATGAGAAGAAGAGATACTTATTTCGTCTCTTTTCCGCTGGATTTGGAGAAAATGAGAAAGGCAGCGGGATATCTGGAGGGGGAGCATGACTTTAAAAGCTTCTGTAATGTGCATACGCACGTAGAAGATACAGTCCGCACCATATACCGGATGGAAGTGATCCGGGAAGAAAATGTGATCACATTCCGGGTCAGAGGAAACGGATTTCTTTACAATATGGTGCGTATCCTTGCCGGAACACTGATCGGAGTCGGAAGAGGACTGATCGATCCGGAAGAGATCCCGGCGATGCTGAAGGCAAAAGACCGGCAGGCGGCGGGGATGACCGTGCCGCCGCAGGGACTGACACTGATGAAGATCGATTATCTGGATTGAAGAGTGCAGACGGGCGGTAAGGGCCGACGGTTGAAAGCTGAGCCTGGTGAGGGTCAATTATTTAGAATGAGTTTATAAGGGATGGGGGAATGGAAAGTTGAAGGCAGTGGTCTGCGAAGATGAAGAGGCACTTCAGCTTTTTTTAGAAAAGCAGGTATGTGAGTGTATGGAAGAAGCCGGGATCAATGGGAGTTGCGAAGTATTTTCATCGGCAGAAGAATTACTGGACAAAGGAAATCCTTTTTATGATCTTTATCTGCTGGATATTCAGCTTGGTCAGATGACGGGAATGGAACTGGCGGAAAAGATCAGGGAGAAAGATGACCATGCAGTGATCCTTTTTGCAACAAATTATAAAGAAATGATCCGTAAGGCATTTCAGGTATCGGCACTGGATTATTTGGTGAAACCATTGGATGAGGTGGAAGTAAGACAGGCATTATTGCGTTCTTTCCGGTATCTGTCAAAAAAAAGAAACCGGATTGCTTTAAAAAATCAGTCAGGAGTGGAGATCTTTTATCACGAAGAGATTGAGTACATAGAAAGTGAAAAAAGAAAAGTGCGGATCTACAGCAGGCGAGGCAGCGGTGAATTTTATGTGCGGCTCAATGACCTGGAACACGAATTTAAAGGCAGTCTGCTTGTGAGAGTTCATGCTTCTTTTATCATTAACCTTGAGAAAATACGAAGTGTGCGGAAAGATACGATCACGATGGAGTCAGGAAAAGAAATTCCGGTGACAAGGAAATATAAAGATCAGTTTAACAGGGCATTTCAGAATTATTGCCTGGAAATGCGAAGATGAGAGTGGGAATGATATGATAATACCAATAATTGAGGTGATACAGACCTATTTATTTGTATCGTGCTTTTTAAAAAGAAAAGTAAGGTTTGGAAAGGTGTTGGACTGGTTGGTTCTGATTGGAGTTTCGGAAGTTGGAACAATCGGAAATCATTATTTTCAGGATGCGAATATAAATATATTGATTGCAGTGATAGAACTGTTCATTCTTTTATCCTTTTTTGAGGGTAGGGTGAAGAGGAAAATTCTGGCTGGACTGCTCTATTTAGTCTTTGCATTTTTAGCTGAAGGTGTTGTGGCTGTGGGACTGTCAAGAGCATATGATATCCGGATCAGTGACATGGGAAATCAGGAGGAGGCAGTGATCCTGTTGGGAAAGAGATATTCCAGAGAAATCCGGATTATTGCAACAATTTTCTTCTATTTGCTGTCAAGAAAAAAGCGAGATATGGAGAAAAGGGATATACAGGGACAACTGCTGGTCATCCCGGCACTTAGTGCGGTTCTGCTTGTAATTGTGACAGAGGATCAGTTTGCAAGAGAGCAGATTAATGTGTGGATGGAAGTGATGCTGATCCTGTTTATTTTGATTATCAATGTTGTATTATATGTGCTTTTTCGCAGGCAGGAAGTTTATTTCAGAGAAGAGGAAATGATCCGAAATCAGTTAAAAGAACTGCAATATGAATCAGCCCATTACAGGGAATTAGAACAACATCAGCAGGAAATCCGAAGAATCAGGCATGATATAAAAAATGAATTGTCGGGCATTTATGGTTATCTTGAAAATGGAGAAATGGAAGAAGGAAAAAAGGAGATTGAGACACTTCTTCAGCAGATGACTGCGGCAGAACAGAAAATTTTTACTGCAAATGCAGTTGTAAATGGAATCCTGAATCTGAAGTTACAGAAGATGGAAATGGCTCAGACAGAGTATGAGTTTGATATTCACATACCGGAACAGCTAAAAATTCAGGGAACAGATTTAGGTGTACTGCTGGGAAACTTACTGGATAATGCAATCGAGGCATGCCAGGAGTTTCAAGGAGAAAAAAAGATCCGGCTTCTGATGGAATATCAAAATAGCGGAGTAGTGATACACTGCGAAAACCCATGCAATGAAGATACAGAGACACTTCAGACAAAGAAAGATAAGACCAATCATGGATTTGGAATGGGAAGTATTGCACAGATTGTAAAAAAATATGATGGTTTTTGGGAATATCAGATGAAGTCAGGTTTATTTAAAGTTACGGTAAATCTGTGGGAAAGAGAAATGATATAGAAGTATATTGATATAGAAAATAGATTGAATATGGTATAAAATTGAAAATAATACCCTCTTTTTGTGTGAATTATTACATAAAAAGGGGGTATTTGTTACATTTTCGGAAATGAGAGGGGAAATCCAAATATAATACAAAGTAAAAGAGACTTTATATACCGGACGGAGGTGACAAAATGAAAAGAAAGTTATTTTTATTAACTGGAATTATTTTTGTGCTTTTGAGCGGATGTGGGAAAGAAAAAAATTCTGCTGTGAAAGATCAATTTGAATCCGGGTATATGGAATTATTTGGAACGCATCCTGCTGTAACAAAAAAAGGAGATTTTCAGGTAATGGAAGGAATTGCATATTTTACAGATTACAAAAATCAGATTTGTACCCCCATCTGTAATAAACCGGATTGTCGTCATTTGTCAGTATATGAAGACGAAGATACACAGTGCAATGCAGTTTGTGATGGGGGAAGAATTTTTCCTTATAAGGAGAAACTTTATCGTATCAGGACAGCAGAAAATGGGAAGAGTGAGCTGGTTCTGTCAGACTTAGATGGGAGCAATCCCAAAAGTGGAGGAACTTTTGATACCGGATCACTCTTGACGGATGCAGTTGTGAGAAAAAATAAGCTGTATTACGTCAGTATGGTGATGAATGATGCAACAGGAGAGATAACCGGATCAGGAGAAGCGGCTGAGACACCTGTCTGGAAGTTATGTTCACTGGATTTAGATACCATGGATCAAAAAACTAATTTTAGAAATAAAGGATGCACGAAGTTTTTGCCTGTTGGGAGGGAATGAGGAGTATCAGTTTTATGCGGTAATAAAAGACCGTGGTGCAGAGTATTACAGATTTGATTATCTGAACGAAGAGACGGTTTCGATACTATTGAATACAGGAAGTTATTCAAAAATAAAAATGTCAGATGATGGAAAGGCTCTTTACTATGTAGGAAATGATGGAAAAGAGATTTATAAATATGAGACCGAGACAGAAAAAATAAGTTCTGTTGTGGGAGCGGGAGAACTGAAAAAAATTACTGCGGCTACGGAGATAGAACTTGTGATAGAAGGAGAGCATGAGGGAGTGGTTTTATTCAGGATATTACCCGAAAATGAACTGTATGTAAAGAAGGGGACGGAAATTCTGAGAACAGGGTTTAGTGAGCGGCTGCCGAAAGAAGCAGCGTGGCTGAGCGGAATTAGAAGTACCACAGAGGAAGGCTTTTTCTTTTCTTATCAGGCGAACAATGAAAAATCAGATACAGAGGGAGATCTTATTACCTGGTATGCGTATATTAGCTGGTCGGAGCTGTTCGATAAAGAGGGAAAAATAAAAGTAGTACATAGTCCGCATATTTCATCCGCAGGAAATCTTCTTTAGAAATTCTTTCATTTTCTCCAAAGGTTCTCTTAAGTCATACTTGATAAATTAAAAGAAAAGGGGTGCTGGAGATGAAGAAATGGGGAAAAAGGAAGTTTGGATCGAGGATACTTGCAGGAATGATCGTGTTGTCTGTATGTGGGTGTGCGGGGCGTATCCCTCAGGAAAAAAAGAGCAGCAATCGGGTCGGATTATATGGAAATATATGGCGGGAATACAATAACCAGGACAGGCTATTTTACAAATGCAAGCGGAATCCTCTATTATGTAGATTTCACAACGCAGGATGCAATTCCGGTCTGCAATAAACCGGACTGCAGGCATCTTTCAAAAGCGGAAGATGCCAATACAGAATGTGATGCAGCGATTGATGGGGCAAGAGTATTTCCATACAAGGGGAAGTTACTCGGAATCAGTGAAGATTCAAAGGGAAATGAAGAAATCTACAGTTCTGATATAGACGGGAGCAACCGGAAAGCAAAGAAAAAACTGGAAGGTTCTAATATGTTCATTAATGAAGGTGTAATTGCGAAGGATTCATTTTTTTATGTAGCAACAATGCCTGAAGTGGATGACCAGGAAAATATGAAGTGGATTTCAGTATTGAAAAAACTAAATTTAGATACTTTTGAGGCAACGCAGTTAGATTCTGTAGAATGTAAAGAAGCTTTGGGATTTCAATTACTTGGAGGAACTGAAGAATATCAGATTTATTCTTTGATCAAGGATGATGAAACTTTATTTTACAAGTTGGATTATGAGTCATGTGAATCGGAACAGATTGAATTATTTCAAAGCGGATATGAGCGGATTTTACCTGAAGAAAATGAAAACAGCTTTTATTATCTGAGTATTGAGGGCGGAGAAAGAAATCTTTATCAATATGATATTGACAGTAGAAAAAATAAGCTTTGCCTTGAAAATGAGAAAATTCTGGAGAATGCCGGAGGGAATATTGTAGGATCAGACCTGTGTGGAAAATGTCAGGAAGGAATCGTGTACTGGGTCAGAACATGGACTGAGGAGCGAGAAGAGAAGATGTTCTTACTGGATCATAATGGAAAAATACAGGAACTGTCGATGCCACAACAACTTCCGGTTGCAGGTACTCATTTCTATGATGTGATATGTGCAACAGAGAAAGGAATGTACTTTTGGTATTTAAAGGATTTTGAATCCAATGGTTTTCAGGACAATGTCGACTGGCAGGCATACACGGAGTGGGATGATTTAGTTAATGAGAAAAGTGTCATAAAAAATGTAATAAAGCCACGTATGACAGCTATGGGGGAACTGGTCGACGAAAATGGAAATGTATTGAAAACACAGTAAGAGTGAACAGATAGGAAGTAAAAATTTCCTATCTGTTTGTAATAAATGAAGATTCAGAAATTCTTTCGTTTTCTCCAAAGAATCTCTTAAGTCATACTTGATAAATTAAAAGAAAAAGGGGTGCTGGAGATGAAGAAATGGGGACAAGTTTTCGTTTTAACAGGCAGTATCGTTGCAATGCTGATCACAGGAACTGGATGCTCGAAAAAGAATACAGGAATCAAAAATGAAAAGCTTGCATCAGACTATATGGAACTTTTCAATATGTCGGAGGGAATAAAGACAGAAGAAGGGTGCTTTAAGATCCGGGACGGCATTTGCTATTATGTTGATTTTGGAGAGGAAAAAGCAATCCCGCTCTGCAATAAACCGGAATGCAGGCATTTATCGGAAGCAGAAGATCCTGATACAGAATGTAATGCGGTGAGTGACGAGGATATGTATATTTTCCCATATGGAGACCGGTTGTATGAAATTGCGGAAAATGAAGATGGAACGGTTCTGACAAGCTCTGCACTGGATCGGACAGACCGGAAAGAAGTAAAGCAGTTGATGGATATTTATGGAAAGTTCGGGCAGGGAGTTGTAGTGAAGAACCGGTTGATCTATACCGTTTCAAAAGTGGCAGATGTTCAGAATGCAGAAGAGCTGAATGATTTCACCATGACGCGGAGTATTGAGTGTCTGAACCTTGATACGCTTGAAACTGAAGTGTACGTGGATGCGGGTATCTGTGATGGTTTGCAGTTACTTGGAGGAACGGAGGAGTATCAGGTTTATTCCGTAATAAAGAATTATGAAGGATTCTTTTACATTTTAGATTATAAAACCGGGAAATCAAAAGAAATCTCTCTGCATACGGCTGATGGATATAAGAAGATCGTTCCTGCAGATCAGGAAAAAATTTTTTATTATGAGGACTGGGAAGTAAGCCCGGATGGAGAAAAAAGCAGTACGGTCTGGCGTTATGATATTGAAAAGAGCAAGGAAGAAGTATTACTGAAAAAAGAAGAGATTCAGGGAGCGGAAGAAGAGAGCAGTATCCGGTTGATCGGAATCAGAGAGGATGGAATTTTATGTGAGGCGGGTGATGTGCTGTACTTAGTGGATAAAGACAGTCACCAGGTAAATAAAAAAGTTTCACTTATGGAAGTTCTGCCTGTCACTGATGCAAAAGAGGTGCGGCTGGATTTTGTGACAGAAGATGCAGCTTATCTTGCCTATGAGATCACGAACAGGACAACGGGAGATGAGAGCGACTGGATCTCCTGGGATGGAGTGATCAGGATGGATGATCTGCTGAACGGGAAAAAAGCAGTGAAAGTGTTGATCGCACCGAGGATGTCTTCAGCAGGGAATCCGGTGGATGAAGACGGCAATATGACCGGCAGCAAATGATTCAGTATTAAAAGGTAAAGGAGATGTTGCGGGAGGAGGGGATGCGGATGCGGCATCTGAAATATGAATGGGAGAAGTTTTTCTCTTTTCGTTATTTTTGGTTTTTATGTGCAGTATTTTTGTTATTTAATCTATGGAATCTTTCGGAGCAGATCCGGATGGAATTTCCGGCATCCTCTGTCCGGCAGCTTTATATAGATTTTCAGGAGCAGCCGGAAGGAGCGAAAGGACAATGGCTGGAAGAGCAGAAAGCCAAAAAAAAATGCTCACTATACAGGCAACCAGTATATGGAAGAAGAATTATTTAAAAAGCTTTCGAGAGAATGGATTCAGACAGAAAAATATGACGAATATCTGGAGGAGATCAAAGAGAGAAGTGCAAAAATGTCAGGTTCTATTTTCTCAGATGAAGGAACCTTTGCCTGGAGAAACGCAAAAGTGACTCCTGCGGCTTATGAGAAACTGAAAGGCACGAAGCTTTCCTTTGATCTGTCGGATGGTGTTATAAAGGCAACAAAGGCAGATTTTACTGATCTGTGCATGACGATTCTGTTGATGGCAGCAGTTTATTTCCTGATCCTTGATGAGAAAAAGAATAAATTGTATCCATTATTGAGATCTGCCAGCCGTGGCAGGGCAGAGGTCATTGGTGCAAAACTGGGAGTGATGGCAGGGATCACGGGATTTTTGGTTCTGCTGCTATATGGAAGTAATTATCTTTTTATTTTCTATCAGTATGGTTTTGGAAATCTCACACGTCCCCTTCAGTCAGTGACAGCGTTTTATGAAAGCCCGTTCAGACTGACAGCAGGGCAATATCTGTGGATGTATCTGCTTTTGAAACTGGTGGTGTGCTATGCAGCTGCATTGCTGATGATATGGATCGCACAAAAGGCAGGGACACCGGCAGGAGCGATTCTTGCGATCAGCACAGGAGCAGTTGCAGAATATCTGCTGACCGTGCTGCTCCCGTCAGTCTCTTATGCGGACGGACTGAAGTATATCAATCTTGTGGAGTATATCAAAATATATCCGCTTTTTACGAAGTATCATAATCTTGATTTTTTTGAATATCCGGTCAATGCAATGAGGATTTTTCCGATTGTGCTGCCGTGTCTGCTGCTTCTTTTTATCGTGCTGAATCTGACCACATTTTGTAGCCACAGATATGGTACAAAATCTGGCAGACAGGGAGGTACAGAGAAACTATGGAGAAAACTCCGGAAGACTGCCCGGGGTAAAAAAAGAAGGAAGCGGAAGAAAAAAGGCTTTATTTCGGACAGCCTGGTATGGCATGAGAGTTTCAAAAGTTTTCTGACGAACCGGACAGTGTGGGTGTGCGTGGCAGTATTGTATGGAGCAATTCTTCTCGGAAGAGGTCTGATGATATGGAACAGCGTGGAAGAAGAATACTATAAATATTATATGACCAAAGGACAGGGAGAACTGACGCAGGAGAAACTGGAAACTTTTGAGAATGAAAAGAAACGTTATGATGACATTTATTCCATGACCCCGGAGCAGTGCGGACTGAGCAGTGAGGAGATCAGCAGCCGGCAGGAGGAAATACAGTATCAGTACAGTGGGTTCATGAGAGCGTATGAACAGGTTCAGTATGTGGTGGAAAATAACCGGGCAGCAGGAACGGACGAACAGCAGCTGATCTATGAAGGTGGATATGAGCAGTTGTTTGGAGAGATTTCCATGAAAGGAAGGCTGATCGGAGAGTTGCTTTGTGTTCTTGTGGCAGTATACAGTGCTGCAGGACTTCTTGGGATGGAATATGACCTGAAGGTGATGAATCTTCTGCAGAGTACGAAGAAAGGAAGGGGAACACTTCTGCGGGTAAAACTTGGAGTGGCAGCGGGAGTCACTACTGTCATGTTCGTTCTTGTAAAGATACCGGTTGTGATGCGGATCGTTCAGAATTATCCACTGACAGGATGGACGGCAAAAGTCCGTTCCATGCGATTTGCAGGGACATCGGTTTTTAACTGTCCGGTGTGGGCGTATGTGTTGCTTTTGCTTCTGTTGCAGCTGGGAACTTTGTATGTGGTGATCCTGTGCGTGACAGCATTGTCGGCAGTCTTAAAAGATACGATGCTGACACTGATCCTGTCGGTTCTGTTATTTGGCGGTACGCTGGTCATGGAATGGGGCGGACTTGGAATGATTCATTCCTGGAGCATCAATACATTACTGGACGGACACCGTCTGCTACAGTCAGGAGGAATGCAGTTTGCACTGACGGTACTGGTCTTTTGGGGAGTCCTTCCATTGGCGGCAGGAACCGTTCTGCACAGAGTCTATAAGAAGAGGGGGCAGGCGATATGGAATTAAAGATACAGGATCTGTGTAAAAGTTATGGAAAGAAAAAAGCATTGTGGAACTTTACAACAGAATTTGAAAATGGTATCTACGGGATCCTTGGTCCCAACGGAGCCGGAAAAAGTACACTGCTGAATATTCTGACGGATAATCTTCTGCGGGATTCCGGGAGTGTCCTGTATGATGGAGAGGAAATATTGAACCTGGGGGCATCTTATCGGGAAATTATGGGATATATGCCGCAGCAGCAACAGCTTTATGATACCTTTACGGTTACACATTTTATTTCTTATATGGGAACGCTGAAAGGGATGAAAAGCAGGGACATCCAGAGAAGAATGGACGAGCTGCTCCCGCTTCTGAATCTGCAAAAGGTAAGAAAGAAGAAACTGAAAGAACTTTCAGGTGGAATGAAGCAGCGGGTGCTGTTGCTGCAGGCATTGCTGAATGATCCGAAATTTCTGATCCTGGATGAACCGACTGCCGGACTTGACCCGAAAGAGCGGATCAGGATCAGGAACCTGATCTCAGATCTGAGTGAAGACAGGATTGTACTGATCGCAACCCATGTGGTATCGGATATCGAATTTATTATAAAAGAAATTTTATTAATGAAAAACGGGAGACTGGTGGATCAGGACAGCCCGGAAAATCTGCAAAAGAGGATTTACGGTCATGTTTATGAACTGTGCATCAGCCAGGATGAACTGGCGGAAGTGAAGAAAGAATATGAAATCAGCAATCTGTTCCGCAGAGACGGCGAGATCATCGTGCGGGTGATTGCGGACAAGTGTCCCGTTAAATATGATGCAGTGAAAGTCAGCCCGACGCTGGAGGATGTATATCTGTATGAATTTGAGGGAGTAAAGAGGCGGTAACATTTTCCCACAAAGGTCAAAGAGGTGTTGACAATAGAACGTTTCACTGCTAAGATTAACAGTAGTTGAAAATACTGGATTGTTACTTATCAGAAGGCAAAACCAGATTTCGGAAAATAAAGGTTGCTTTATGGACTGAAAGTCTGGTTTTCTTTATCTGACAGTGCAGAACGATATCTGCCGGATAAGAAGGATTGGATATAAGAGGTCAGGTCCGGTATTTGCAAAGAATCTAATATGATGAGACAAGTCAGAGCTGAGGAGGAAAAAAGATGAAGATTTATGAGACAAAAGACTATCAGGAGATGAGCAGACAGGCTGCTAATATTCTTTCAGCACAGGTTATTTTAAAGCCGGATTGTGTACTGGGTCTGGCAACAGGTTCTACACCGATCGGAACATACGATCAGTTAGTAGACTGGTATAATAAAGGAGATGTTGATTTCTCTCAGGTAAGAACAGTAAATCTTGACGAGTACAGAGGACTGACCCGTGACAATGACCAGAGCTATTATTATTTCATGCATCAGCATTTATTTGACCGTGTAAATATTAAGTTAGAGAATACAAATGTACCGGACGGAACTCAGGAAGATGCAGAGAAAGAGTGTGCAAGATATGAAGCACTGATCGAGTCCATGGGTGGAGTTGATATCCAGCTTCTCGGACTTGGACATAATGGACATATCGGTTTCAATGAGCCTGCAGCAGACTTTGCTGTAACAACTCACTGCGTAGATCTGACAGAAAGCACGATCGAGGCAAATAAACGTTTCTTTGAATCCGCAGATGATGTACCGAGACAGGCATATACAATGGGAATTGGAACGATCATGAAAGCAAAGAAGATCCTTCTGGTTGTTAATGGAGAAGGAAAGGCAGATATCGTGCAAAGGCATTTTTCGGCCCGGTAACACCGGAAGTTCCGGCTTCTATCCTTCAGCTCCACAGAGATGTGACGATCGTTGCTGATAAGGCTGCACTGTCAAAGATACCTAGATAATTTCAATATAGTTCAGTGCAGATTGTAAAAATCTGACAACTAAATGAGAATGTTTATTAAAAAATTATAAAATAGTATAAAAGTAAATAAAATAATCGGTTGACTTTCCATGGA
>ENA-OQDC01000718-OQDC01000718.1-human-gut-metagenome-genome-assembly--contig:-NODE-718-length-21497-cov-3.965091_pt1 | contig 21497 bp, 23 predicted proteins | sample MGYA00242770_ERZ504601 | MGnify/ENA primary metagenome ERZ504601 (study PRJEB26092, sample SAMD00036305) | human gut metagenome | host: Homo sapiens | study: EMG produced TPA metagenomics assembly of...
GCCGCTGACCCCGGCAGACCGTGTAGGTAAAGGGTTCCAGCAGGGTGCGCTCCCCTATTTTGATGGTCAGGTTCTTGAGCAGCACCAGCTCATTCCACGGTTCTACGTCATATTCAAAACCGGAACTTGAGCTGGTTGGTCTCGTCCTTGGGCGCTTCGGTGATCTCCAGCTTTTCCAGCTGCTTGCGGCGGCTCTGGGCCATTTTGGTGGTGGAGGCGCGCACAAGGTTGCGGTCCACGTAGTCCTGCAGCTTTTCGGCCAGCGCCACATCTGCATCGTGCTGCTTCTGGCGCAGGGCATCGGCGGCTTCCTTCTGGGGCAGGTAGGCCGAGAAGTTGCCCTTGTAGGTGGTCATGGTCTGGAAGGAGACCTCCCAGATCTTCGTACACACGTTATCGAGGAAGTAGCGGTCGTGGCTGACCACCAGCACCGCACCGGAATAGCTTTTGAGGTAGTTTTCCAGCCATTCCATGGTGGCAAAGTCCAGGTGGTTGGTGGGCTCGTCCAGAATGAGCACGTCCGGCTTTTCCAGCAGCAGCTTTGCCAGCCGCAGCCTCGTCAGCTCGCCGCCGGAGAGCACCGCAATGTTCTTCTGCCATGTATCCTGCGCAAAGCCCATGCCGGACAGCACCTTTTTGATGTTCACATCCATGTTGTAGCCGTCGGCGGCATCCACGATGTTCTGCAGCTGGTCGTGCCGGGCCAGCAGCTCCGTGTCGTCCGGCTGCGCGGCCATTTTGCGTTCCAGCACCTGCATCTGGGCCATGGCATCCAGCACAGGGGCAAAGGTGGAGCGCATCTCGCCGTAGAGATCCAGCGTGGCATCCAGTTTTGCGTTCTGTTCCAGATAGCCCAGCGTCACGCCGTGGGTCACACTGAACTCACCTTCGTAGTCCTGGTACTCGCCGGTCAAAATCTTGAGCAGGGTGGTCTTGCCCGCACCGTTCTGGCCCACGATGCCGATGCGGTCCTCCCGCTCGACACTGGCGGTCACATCGTGCAGCACGATCTTCTCGCCAAAGCTCTTGCCTAGTTTTTCCAAATGTATCAGCATAGTTTTATGATCCCGTTCTCCATCCGCTTATTGGCTCAGCACTGGTGGCGGCGGTTCTTCAGGCCCACATTGGCCAGCTCTTCCTGCTCCATCACCAGCGGGTACAGCTCTTTCAGGTCTGCGATCTCATAGGTGGGCACCACCTTGCCGGGGTTCTCGGCGTGGCTGGGGTTATACCAGCAGGTGTCAAGGCCCGCATTCACGCCGCCCTGAATGTCGCTGCTCAGGCCGTCGCCCACCACCAGCACATGCTCGCGGTTCTCCACGCCAAGGGCGCGCAGGGCCGCATCAAAAATTCTGCGGTTGGGCTTTTCGCTGTCCATCTTCTCGGAGACGAACACGTCCTCCATAAAGTTCAGCACACCGCTCTCGGCCAGACGGCGGATCTGCACCTTCTGGAAGCCGTTGGTCACAACGGCCAGCGTTGCCACCTCGGAAAGCTCCCGCAGCACATCCAGCACTTCCGGCCCCATCAGGTCCGGGTGGGTGGAGAGCTGTTCCAGATAGAAGCGGTTCATCTCGGCTCCGTCACCGGCGGCATCAATGGCCTTGAGGAAGCGGGTGAACCGCTCTGCCATGAGCTTTTCCCGCTTGATCTGGCCTTTTTCCAGCTGCCGCCACAGCTCCGAGTTGATGGTGCGGTAGGTCTGCACCGTTTCTGCGTCCGGCTCAATGCCGTAGTTCACCAGCGTTTCGGCCAGTGCCTTGCTTTCGGCTGCGTCAAAGTTCAGCAGGGTGTTGTCTGCATCGAACAGCACGCAATAATATTTTGCCATAAACCTTCCCTCTTTTCCTTCTGCCATGGCCTCAGCTGCCATGCGCTCAACAACAGGCAGAAGCCAGCCCTGCCGTAAACAGAGCTGGCTTCACATCATTCTGTTACAATTTCGTACGATGGTACGTCCGTCTGCTCCGGGTCGTTGTCCGGGCAGGTGGTTTTTGACATCACAGGGGGTGGCAGCACACTTTGCCATTTCCTCTTCCAGCGCGCCGTTGTCCACGTTCTCCCAGTCGGTGCCGTAATCGTCCACGCTGCCGTCGGTCACGTTCTCTTCCCCGGGCAGCGCCGGGATGCGGGGTTCCTCGTAGTACATGCAAACGCCTCCCTTCCTGCCAGCCTATGCGGCACGGCAGGCCGGGGTGACAGCCTCAGGACGCGGAGTCCGTGGATGCGGACTGCTCGTTGGCGGCTTCCTTGCTGGCATTGGATTCCGAAGCCGCATGGGAGCTGCCAGAGCTTGCAGAGCTGCTCTCGCTGCTGGAGCTGCTATGGGAAGCCGAGCTGCTCTCACCAGAGTCCGCGTGGGACGAGCTGGTGCTGTGGGAAGAGCTGGCTGTTCCGTTGGAAGCAGAAGCCGAGCCTGCCGGGGAAGCCGTGCTCTCACTGCTGGAAGAGCTGTGAGACGAGCTGTCGGAAGAGCTGTGAGACGAGCTGCCGGAGGTGGATGTAGCCCCGGAGGATGCCCCGGAGGTGGTGCCGGACGATGCACCGGAAGAGCTGGTGCTGCCGGAAGAACTGCTGCCCGACGTGCTGCCAGAGCTGCCGGAGCTGTGAGACGAGCTGCCGGAGCTTACGCCGCTGACCGTCACATTCAGGACGTTGCTGGTAACGGTGCAGCCGTTGTAGCTTGCCACTGCATACACCTTAAAGGTCGCATTGAGCATGGAGGGGTCGATCTCCACCTTGACGGTGGTCTTGCCCGCCGCCTGCGGCACTTCCGCACCGTTGGCGTACCAGCGGATGCTGTCGGCAGTGAGGTGCTTGCCGCCCAGCTTTGCGGTAAAGGTGTAGGAATCGCCCAGCACGGCCTTGCCGGTGCTGCTGATATGCACGGAAGCCGCTGCAAACACGGCGGTCACGTCCACGTTCTGCTTGAAGTTCGTATCGGTGCGGGTCTTCTGGGTCACGCCGTCGCTCCACTTGACGAACACATAGCCGTCCTGCGGTACAGCCGTCACGCTGATGGACTGGGCGGCGTTGGTCACTTCATAGGAGAGGGATGTCTTGCCGCTGTCGCTGCCGCTGGAAAGGGTGCCGCCGGTCTTGTCCACCCGGTAGCTGGCCTGATACAGCACACCCTGCTCTTCGGAAGAGCCTGCAGCCTCCGAGCTGCTGGGTGCTGTCACCGCAGAGCTGGGGTTCGGGGTATACTCGGCGCGGGTGGGGATGTTGGCGGTATCGGGGCGGCGGTCGTCGGTCTGGTAAGCGTGGGTGCGCAGATAGCTCAGCATGGCCTTCAGGCCCACGGGCTTCAGGTGGATATCGCCGGTCTGGTAGTAATCCTCGCGGCCATAGCCGTTGGCATCCTTCAGCGCTTCGGCACTGTTGAGGAACTTCAGGCCCATCTGCTCACACATGGACAGCAGGGCCATGTTGAAGTCGTCGATCTTGGTCTGGTCCATGTGGGGGTAGTTTGCGTGGTTTGCAGGCACCGGCGGCACCGTGTTCACGATGATATCGGTGTAGGGGTAGCTTTCCTGAATGGCCTGCACCAGCGCGGTGTAGTTCTTGATGAACTCGTCCACGCTCATGCCGGTATCGTTGGTGCCCAGCATGATGACCACGCGGCGGGGCTTCATTTTGGCCACGGCCTGCGCGATGGTGTAGGTGCTGCTGTCCTTTTTAAAGGTAACGATGCCCTCGTTCAGGGCGGCATGGGTGCCAATGCCCTCCTTGGCGCAGAACTGCTGCAGGCTGATCAGGCCGTTGGCGTACAGGCGCACCGTGTTGGAATCGCCGAGGAACAGCGTTTCCTTCTGGTAGCTCTCGCCCGCGTCGGCGGTCTCCGGCAGCAGGGCGGCAGAGGTCTCGCTGATCTGGTAGTGATCCGAGATATCCTCTTCGCCCGGCACCAGCACCTCGCTGGAGGGCTGTTCCACCGGGGCCGCAGGGTTCTTGCCGCGCTTGAGCAGCGTCATGGTAATGGCAATGGTCAGAATGGCTGCCAGCGCGCACACACTGCACACCAGCACAGCCTGCTTCTGCATAGGAGTAAGCGATTGCTTTTCCGGTCGTGTATTTCTCATATCTCTCACCATTCATTTCGTTTCCGGCACAGGGCCTTCCGGTCATGCCTGTCCGTTCAGGATCTGGTCTGCAAGGTTGGCGCAGCTTTCGGCCAGCAGCACCGGGTGGAAGGGTTCCAGCTCTTCCCTGCTGCCGTAGCCGTACAGCGCACCGGCGGCATCCAGCCCGCAGTCCGCCGCGCCGCGCATATCGTCGTTGCGGTCGCCCACCATCAGCACCCGCCTGCCCTGCATCATGGGCTGGGCCAGCACATGGCGCACCACGTCGGTCTTGGTGTCGCGGCTCTCGTCCATGGACGCGCCGCCGATAAAATCAAAATAATCTGCAAGGCCCTTTTCTTCCAGAATGGGCGTGACGACCTGCGTGGGCTTGGAGGTAGCGGTGCACAGCACAAGGCCCGCGTCCTTCAGGCGCTGCAGCATCTCTGCTGCACCGGGGTAGGCGGCGCACTCGTGGCTGCCCTTGACGGCGTAGCTGTCGCGGTACAGGTCGGTGGCCTTTTCAATGAGGGCCGGGTCGGTAAAGTGCTCACCAAAGCTCTTGCGCAGCGGTGGGCCAAGGTAGCGGCGCAGGTTCACATTTGTGGTGTCCACGCCCATCCTGGCAAAGACTTCTTTTAATGTATTTATGATACCGGGAGCGGAATCGATCAGGGTCCCGTCCACATCAAACAGGATCGCATCGTAGTTCAGCAATTTGTAAATTTCCTCACTTTCATGGTGATACATTGTATAGTATAGCACAGAATCCCGTTATCAGCAATTCCAACAAATGGTTTTTACAAAAATTATAGAGAAAAGGCCCGCCCGGCATCCGGACAGGCCTTTCAGCATCTTCTTACTTCGCTGCGGCATCCGCAGGCGGATAGTACAGGTTGTTGGAGACGAACTCCAGCTTATCCTTGAGCACCAGCTCCAGGTTTGCCACGGCGTGCACCATGTTGGTGGCCGAATCGTTTACTTCCAGCAGCTTGCACAGGTCCAGACCGTCCAGTTTCATGGCGGCGTCCATCTTCCGGCTTTCGGCGCACAGGATGTGGCTCAGGGCATTTTCCTGCAGAGCGATGCTCTCCACAAGGTCAATGACCGCCTGCTCCAGCGTCACCTTGGGCAGGCAGGGGCAGGGGCAGCGGGTGGTATCGATACAGTTCTCAGCAGACATGATAAAACCTTCCTTTCGTTCGTCCGGTCAGGGGCGGTGTACGCCCCATTCTATGTCTGCCGGGTACGCCGGTGTTACTCCTGCTTTTTAGGGTTCTGGGTGCCGCGCACCTTTTCAATGGTCTCGCGGTAGCCGCCGGAGCCGTACTGGATGCAGCGGTTGATGCGGCTGATGGTGGCCGTGCTGATCTCCACTGCCTTCACGATCTGATCGTAGGTTCTGCCGTCCAGCAGCATCTTTGCCGCTTCCAGCCGCTGCGCCATATCCGAGATCTCCTTTACAGTGCACAGGTCTTCAAAGAAGTTGTAGCACTCCTCCCGCGTTTCCAGACTGAGGATGGCATCAAACAGTGCATCGGTGGTCTGGTTTCTTCTGGAATTTTTATCTGCCATGAATGTTCTCCTTGCCGCCGCAGCGGACTGTCCGGTTTTGGGAGCGTTCCCTCTTTTAAATGTTCCGGAAATGTTCAGGTTCTTTCTTGCATCACCACTTTAGCACATCAAAGTGTGAAAGTCAAGCCCTTGGCGTGAACTCTTTTCATTCGTTGACGTGTATAGTTTTCTTCGTTTCACGCATGAACAAAAATCACCTAAAAATTATTGCAGAACACTTTTCTGAATTAGTGCATCCTCCGAACTTGTTCCAAGGATATTGACAATTTGTGAATTCCGCACTAAAATACGGACAATCATTCGGCAAATGCGATGAACAGGACATGATTCTTTGCAGCACCCTCTCCCAGAGAGCCGCCCATCTGATGCAAGGGCAGCAGTCAGGAGCAAAGCGTTCTCCCCTGCGAGCAGCCTGTGTGAACAAAGGCGCTGACCCCGCCTTCCAGTAATGCATGGCCGTTTTGCCCACGTTACGGGGCTGCGTATGTATGTACGCTGGGAGTGGCTGCCCTGTGCAGCAAACGAAGTGGTATCGCGGAGTATTCCATACACGATGTGCAGTGTATGTGAAGGCCTTCGTCTTCGATGGTTCGTCCCAAACGGAACGAACGCAGGAAGACGGGGCCTTTTTTACATCCTGCCGCCCCATGCCGCTGACATTTGCCGGATGCCAAAAAAGGAAAGAGGTAAAAACAATGAATACGCTGGTCATCGTATTGATCGCAGCCGTGTGTCTGTTTGGCGCTTATATGCTTTACGGCCGCTGGCTGGCAAACAAGTGGGGCATCGACCCCTCTGCCAAGACCCCGGCAGTTGTCCATGAGGACGGCCGGGACTACGTTCCCACCGACGGCTGGACCGTGTTTGCACACCAGTTCAGCTCCATTGCCGGTGCAGGCCCTGTTACCGGTGCGATCCAGGCCGCTGCTTTCGGCTGGCTGCCGGTGCTGCTGTGGGTGCTGCTGGGCGGCATCTTCTTCGGTGCTGTCACCGACTTCGGCGCTCTGTATGCTTCCGTCAAGAACGACGGCAAGAGCATGGGCATGCTGATCGAAAAGTACATCGGCAAGACCGGCCGCAAGCTGTTCCTGCTGTTCTGCTGGCTGTTCTGCGGCATCGTCATTGCCGCCTTTGCCGACATGGTGGCCGGCACCTTCAATGCCTACGGTGCTGACGGTGCTCTGGTGGAGGCTGCCCAGACCAACGGTGCTGCCGGCATGGTCTCCATCATGTTCATGGTGTTCGCCGTGGTCTTTGGCCTGCTGCAGAAGAACCTGCACTTCACCGGCTGGAAAGAGAATGTGATCAGCATCGTATTCATCGTGCTGTCCTTTGTGGTGGGTGCAAACTTCCCCATCATTCTGGGCAAGGCTGCATGGAGCTACATCACCTTTGTGTACATCTTCTTTGCCGCTGTCCTGCCCATGTGGCTGCTGAAGCAGCCCCGTGACCACATGACCACCTTTATGTTCGTGGCCATGATCGTGGGCGCTGTTCTGGGCCTGATCGTCAACCATCCCGTCATGAACCTGCCGGTGTTCACCGGCTTTACCAACGCCAAGCTGGGCACCATGTTCCCCATCCTGTTCGTTACCGTTGCCTGCGGCGCTGTTTCCGGTTTCCACAGTCTGGTGTCTTCCGGCACCTCCTCCAAGACCGTTACCAATGAGAAGGATATGCTGAAGGTCGGCTACGGTGCCATGGTGCTGGAAAGCCTGCTGGCTGTCATCGCCCTGTGCGTGGCCGGTGCTTCTGCTGCTGCAGACGGCACCCCCGCAGACGGCACTCCGTTCCAGATCTTCAGCCGCGGCGTTGCCAGCTTCTTCGTGGGCTTCGGCCTGGACCAGCACTTTGCCTCTGTGTTTATGACCATGTGCGTTTCCGCACTGGCTCTGACCAGTCTGGATGCTGTGGCCCGTATCGGCCGCATGAGCTTCCAGGAGCTGTTCAGCGTGGACGACATGGAGCATGCTGAGGGCTGGCGCAAGCTGCTGTGCAACGTGTACTTCTCCACCTTCCTGACTCTGGCTTTCGGCTTCCTGCTGACCAAGATCGGCTACGCCAACATCTGGCCCCTGTTCGGTTCTGCAAACCAGCTGCTGAGCGCTCTGGTTCTGGCCACCCTGTGCGTGTTCCTGAAGGTCACCGGCCGCAGCAACAAGATGATCTTCCCTCCGCTGATCATCATGCTGTGCGTCACCTTCACCGCTCTGGTGCAGCGCCTGATCGCCATGGTCAAGGCCATCAGCAATGCCGCTGCTGTCACCATCCCCGCTGGCGAGACCACTTGGGGTGCTGTGTTCATTGCAAACGGCCTGCAGCTGATCCTGGCCGTGCTGCTGATCGTTCTGGGCCTGAACATCGTGTTCCACTCCTTCAAGGCCTATAAGAATGCTGAGCACAACAGCGAAGCAAAGGTCTGATCTCTCAGGTTTGAGCATCGCTTAACAGAATAGGCAAACTGCCGCTGACGGCGTAAAAAACCGTCAGCGGCAGTTTTTGTTGCTGTAAGCTTCTATGATTTGAAAATGGCCTCCGCGTTGCGCTCCGGGCCATAAGCAGGGGCAAAAATTTAATTTGATATTGTGGTTTGGAAAACGACTGCGGTCGTTCCAAACCATTTTTTCACAGAAAGAGTCCCAAAGATAAAATGCATAGTCACCACAAAAAATGCAGTGTACGGTCACGACCTTTCCCGTGAAAAAAACACCCCGGCAAAGCCCGCAGGCTTTGCTGGTTTGCAAATATAAAAATAATACTTCCGCTGGAAAATGGCCAGAGCGAAGCGGAGGCCATTCTAAACCTTCTGCCCAGTTGCAAAGCACAAGAATCAAACGTTCGCTTCTTCCCACGTTTGAAGGACCGCCATCTGCACTGGGGTGTGGAACCAGTGTTCCCCGCCCTCCATGATCGTCAGATGCGCCCCGCTTTCCTGACGGAAGCGCTCGATCATGGTGCGGCTGGTCAGGGCATCCCTGTCACCATACAGCACCTGCGTGCGGCCATGCCAGTGCAGCGGATGTTCCCGCACCCAGCACAGATACGGCCATGAGAGGGTCTCCCCAAGATCCGTGGAGATCTCCCCTGCCCGCTGCAGCTGTTCCTCGGTCACATGGGCATATTGCATCATATTCGTGATGAGAGCTTCCATATCCACCACCGGAGAGACCAGCAGGGTCTGTTCCGGCGCGTCTCCCTGCAGCGCCTGCATGGCAAGCCACGCGCCGATGCTCACGCCATACAGCCGGATATGCGCCCACACCGGCTTCACGCGGGCGTATACAGCTTCTATCTCCGGCACAGCCACCCACGGCAGAAGCCGCTCAGGGCTGTTTTTCCGTGCGCCATGCTCGGGCAGGTCGATAGCCAGCACCTGCCAGCCCGCTTCACAGGCTGTAGCGGCAAAACGTTCTGCCTCTTCCTTGCAGCCGTTCTTGCCGTGGAGATAGAGGTAAACATTCCGGCTCCGGCTGCCGTACAGAATGGCAGGGATGCCCGCAAGAGTCATGGTTTGTTTTTTCATAAGGGATTCTCCTTATCCGATCATGCTCTCCATTCGGAGAGACGTTTTGTTTACACTGCGCATTGCTTTTCGTCCTCCCTTCTTTCTATTTTCTCTATGATAGCACATCCGCCCGCCAAACACAAACAAAAAGGAGCCGCAGTGCCCTGTTACGGGTACTGCAGCTCCCAATTCAACTTTGGAAGTTAAATTACTTCACCATGCTTGCAACTTCAGCAGCGAAGTCGTCAGCACGCTTCTCCAGGCCTTCGCCCTTCTGGAAGCGGGTGAACTTGACGATCTTGATGTCGCCGCCCAGATCCTTAGCGACCTTAGCGGTGTACTGAGCAACGGTCAGGTCGCTGTCCTTGACGAACTCCTGATCGACCAGGCAGTTCTCCTTGAAGAACTTCTTGATCTTGCCCTCGATCATCTTCTGCTTCACAGCCTCGGGCTTGTTAGCGGTCTTGGGATCGCCAGCCATCTGAGCCAGCATGATCTCCTTCTCCTTGGCCACGACCTCAGCGGGGACAGAAGCCTCATCGACATAGCCGGGGTTAGCAGCTGCGACCTGCATGGCGATGTCCTTGCCGTAGGTAACGAACTCGTCCTTAGCCTCGATGCCGTTGGTGGTCTCGAAGTTGACCAGAATGCCGTGGGTGCCGCCGCCGTGGACGTATGCAGAGCAAACGCCCTCGTAACGGACGAAACGGCGAACCTTGATGTTCTCCTTGATGACCAGGATCAGGTTCTTCAGAGCCTCGTCCACGGTCTCGCCGTTCTCGGTCTTGCAAGCCATCAGAGCCTCAACATCAGCAGGGTTCTGCTTCATGATGACCTGAGTAGCCTCCTTGACGAAAGCAACGAACTTGTCGTTCTTGGCAACGAAGTCGGTCTCAGCGTTGACCTCGATGACAACACCCACCTTGCACTGGGGGCAGTAGTCAGCGTAGACCATGCCCTCGGCAGCGGTACGGCTTGCCTTCTTGGCAGCGGTAGCCAGACCACGCTCACGCAGGATCTCGATTGCCTTCTCGAAGTTGCCGTCAGCCTCGGTCAGAGCCTTCTTGCACTCCATCATGCCGCAGTCGGTCTGCTTGCGCAGTTCCATAACGTCCTTTGCAGAAATAGCCATTTTCGTATTCTCCCTTACACGTTATTTTGTTGTTTGTGGGATGGGAAATCAGGCGTTTGCTGCATCCTCAGCGGGAGCGGCCTCCTGGTTGCCCTGCTTGCCTTCCAGCACAGCGTCAGCCATAGCGCCAGCGATCAGCTTGACAGCGCGGATTGCGTCGTCGTTGCCGGGGATCACGTAATCGATCTCGTCGGGGTTGCAGTTGGTATCAACGATAGCCACGATGGGGATGTTCAGCTTGCGGGCCTCAGCAACAGCGATGCGCTCCTTGTGAGGATCAACGATGAACATAGCCTTCGGCAGGGTCTTCATGTTCTTGACACCGCCCAGGTACTTGTCCAGCTTCTCCATCTCCAGCTCCAGCTTGGCAACTTCCTTCTTGGGCAGCAGCTCGAAGGTGCCGTTCTCCTTCATCTTAGCCAGCTGATCCATACGGTCGATGCGCTTGCGGATGGTGCGGAAGTTGGTCAGCATACCGCCCAGCCAGCGAGCATTGACATAGTGCATGCCGCAGCGCAGAGCCTCGTCACGGATGGACTCCTGAGCCTGCTTCTTGGTGCCGACGAACAGGATGTCGCCGCCCTCAGCTGCAACTTCCTTCACGTAGTTGTAAGCCTCGTCCAGCTTCTTCACGGTCTTCTGCAGATCGATGATATAGATGCCGTTGCGCTCGGTGAAGATATACTTCTTCATCTTGGGGTTCCAGCGGCGGGTCTGGTGACCGAAGTGCACACCTGCTTCGAGAAGCTGCTTCATAGAAACGACTGCCATAGTAAAAATACCTCCAATATTGTTTTGCCTCCGCACACCGTGATCCGCGGCCATATCGGATGGCTTTGGACTGCCCTCCACTCCCGAAAGAGCACAAAAGGGCATAGTGATGCGTGTGTAATGCTAAGTAATAATAGCACAAACAGGCGTGTGATGCAAGGGGTTTTCTCTGTTTTCTACAAGAAAATCGCGTGTTTTTCGTTTATTCGTCCGTCCGAGTGCTGTTCAGGCTCTCCATGCCCATCCGGCTGAGGGCATAGCCCTTGCCGAACATCAGGTCATATTGCAGCAGCCAGTGCTTCTGGCTCCAGCTTTCCTGCAGGGAGCTCGGGGTCTGGGTGGTGGTACCGTCCAGATTCATCACCGTGCCCCGGGTATTGGCGCGGTCGGCCACCTGCAGCTGGCGGTTCAGCAGCTGGAAATAAAGCGGCTGCTCCAGACCGTAGAGGTTCATCATCACCGGCGAGATATCGTAAGCGGCAATGGTGCCCAGATCCACGGGCTTGTCGGTGTAGTTCGACCACATCAGCAGCGTGGTCTGGTGCAGGCGGGGGTCTGCGCTGGAATCGCTGGCATAGCCGCTGCTGGTAAAGACATCATAATTGGAATCAATGGGGTTGTAATGGTCGCCCCAGAACACCAGGATCACCGGCTCGTCCACCTGCGAAAAGTATTCGGTCAGTTTGCCCATCATGGCATCTGCATCCCGGATGCCGGTAGCAAAATCTTCCAGCGCGCCGATGGTGCTGGCCTTGAGGCCCGCCGGGTGCTCTGTCACCTTCACCCGCACATCGTCCGGGTAGTTGTCTTTATTATAATTGGTATGGTTCTGCATCGTGACCGCGTGCAGAAAAACCGGTGCATCCGAGGATGTCTTCATCTTCTCGTACTGCTGGATGATCTGGTCCGCCATGGAGTCATCCGTGACCAGACCGCTGGTCCAGTAGTGCCTGCGCACCTTGTTGACATGGGTCATCTGTTCCAGGCTCAGGAAGGTGTCAAAACCCAGATTGGGGTATGCCGTGTCTCGGCTCCAATATTTGGCCCAGAAGCAATGGACTGCCGCCGTCTGATATCCCTGCGTCAGCTTGAGGTAATTGGGCAGCGAGAACATGGGCTTGGTCACATGCTGCTGGTAGGGCTTGCTGCCATTGGGCAGAAAGGAAGCCGAATAGCCTGTCAGCGCTTCAAACTCCACATCGCAGGTTCCGCCGCCGAAACTGGGGCTGTACGCCCGGCCAGAAGCACTGGTCTGCTGCAGGGCGTGGAGGTTGGCGGAGACATCGGTATCAAACTGGAAACCGTACTGTTCCAGCTCCGACACATCCCAGTAGGACTCGTTCATCACATAGATGATGGTGGGCTTTTTCACGGTCTCGTCCGCAGAGGTGGTGGCACCGTAAGATCCCGGGTAGAGCGGAGCGGTGGAATATTTTTGTGCAGCTTCAGTATCATCCAGGATCTCGTTGACAGACTCCTCTGAATACCCCTCCGGCTTGGAGATCTCCAGATTGGTCAGATTGGTCAGAAAGCTGGTGATAACACCATAATAGCGGTAATAGCGATCCTGCATCCAGGCATCCGGCACAATGCCAATGGCCTGTGTCACGACAGGCTGCAGGAACACGCCAAAGAGCAGGCCGCAGGTAGCTGCCGCACTGGCAAGAAAGCCTGCCGCCCGGGGCTTCCAGTTCAGCTTCTGCCGCCCTCTATAAAGGAAGAAAGACACCACGACCAGCAGCACGATAATAACAATGGATACCACCATGCTGGTCTGGATGTGGATCCCGGCCGCAGCTGCCACACCCGCAGCCTCTGACACCTGCATCAGGTCCCAGGGCAGGAAGGGCTCGCCGCGCAGCTGCAGTGTGTAGAAATTGACCGCCGCCGGGGCACAGCCCAGCACCGCCGCCAGCAGGGTCGCCAACGGAGCAAACCGGGTCAGCCAGTCCACAGCCAGCCAGCTGAGAAACAGCATGGCCCACGCCAGCAGATAGGCTTCGGCATGGGGGAAAATGTATTGGGTAAAGGTCTCCCCTGTCAGGCTGCCGCGGGCGATCCACTCCGTCAGGAACAGGATGCCCAGCGTTGCCAGTGGCGGGAAGAGCAGCCGCAGCCCATGCAGGGAAAGCGGCGTATGCTTTTTTTGCGTTCATAGAGAGAAGTTCCTTTCACTTCCGGAAATCAGATTTCAAGCCGGAGCGGCAAGGCTCTGCCGCTCACGGTTCTCTATTATAATCCGATTTTTTGTAAAATCAAACCCTGATGCAGGAAAAATTCACGAAAAATTTCAGCCGTCCAGCCAGTGCCGCAGTTTTTGCCAGAAACCCTGCTTTTTGGCTTCCGGCTCCGGCAGCTCCGTGCGGACCAGGATCGCGTCCACCCCCAGTGTTTCGATGTCCGTCCAGGGGATGACCAGAGTCTCGTCCCGGCCCAGCAGCCCAAACAGATGAGGCTGCCCGAGCAGCAGCAGGCTTTTGACCTGCGCCGTTGCCGGATCGAGCTCCAGATCATCGGCGCGGCCAAGGCAGGCCCCGTTGCTCAGCTGAACGATCTCCTTTGTGCACAGCTCCCGGAATTTCATCGTGCTCCCCTCCCCGCAGTTTGCCTGTTTCATCCTATGCGGCGGCACAGTGCTTGATGCAGGGCGGGCAGTTGTGCTATACTGTGGGCAGAATCTTTCTGGCAGAAACATCCATACAGAATTGAGGAAACAGCGATGTATAAAAATATCATCTTTGATCTGGGCGGTGTCATGGTGGATTTCGACCCCAAGACCTACCTGGTAGACCGCTTCTGCAATGCCGAGGTAGAGGAACAGGTCTCCCAGCTGACTTTTGAAAGCGAGGAGTGGAAGCTGCTGGATGCAGGGCTTATCACCCGCTCTGAGGCCAACCTGCGGATGCTGGCCCGCGCAAAAGAATATGGCCGCGCGTTTGAGGTGCAGGGCGTGCTGGACGATTGGATGCATATCCTCCGCCCCCGCCGCCGGATGCAGGAGCTGGTGCGGAAGCTCAAGAGCCGCGGCTACTGTGTCTACTACCTGAGCAATATCCCCGAGGATGTGCTGGATTTTCTGACCGAGCGCGACCTCAAGGGCCTGTTCGACGGCGGCGTGGCCTCCTGCGAGGTGCACATCAACAAGCCTGACCCGCGCATCTATAAGGCCCTGCTGGACAAATACCAGCTCAAGGCCGGGGAAAGTGTTTTCATTGACGACCGGCTGGAGAATGTGCAGACCGCTTTCCGCCTGGGCTTTGCCGGCATCCAGATGAAGGACAGCGTCGGCACACTGGTGCGCAGCCTTGCTACCTGCAGTGTGGTCATCCACTGAACAGCACACAAAAACTCCCCGCTCAATGCCCTGTCTTGGGCGCTGGGCGGGGAGTTTTCTGCCATTACAGATTATTTCTTTTCGTAATTCTGGCAGTAGTGCGGGGTCTCCACCTGCTGGGTGGTGCAGGAGCAGTGCTCTGTCACCTTGATCTGGGGCAGATCACACTTGCAGCTCTGCACATTGTGGCGGCACTCGCAGACATCGCAGGTCACACCTGTGTTTTCCATTTCTATCGCCTCCTTGGCTCTAGGTTGCCCCGGCTTCAGGCGATTATACATGGGTGCTTATTTTTCTGCCCGGGCTTCCCGCTTCGATTTCAAGGTGACGACCACATGCCGGATGGAAAGGATGGGATGCACCGGCAGCATCCGTGGCCCGGCCCAGCGCATGACAGTACGGATCCGCTCCCGCATTTCCGGTTTGTAGCAGTGAACTTTGCAGGCAGAGCAAAAAGTTTTCGTCTCCATAAAGGGGCAATGCTCGATCCGGGCCAGTGCATAATCATGGAGCTGCTGGCACTCCGGGCAGAGTTTTCCCTTCGGGCTATGATGCTGTTTGCGGCAGTAAAGTGCGATCATCTCACTGACCAGCAGTTTTTCATCGTTTCTCTTTTTGGCAAGGTCTTTCGGGGTGGTCTTTGACATTCTTTTCCTCCTGACAAAACAAAAAACCGGCAGAGAGCCGGAATTCTTACACTCTGCCGGTTAGTCTATCAGAACAAACTTCTTTTGTCAAGTTTCCGCTTTACCATGCAGCCAGATCTGCACCCAGCTTGCGGCAGGCAGCCTGAACTCCTCATCCGGTGCCTCGTTGCAAAATCAAGCCCTCGCCGTTGAGCACCCTGTGCGCCGTCACCCTGTGCACGCTCGACCCAGTCGCGCATCCACTGGCCGTCGCCCCAGCCATAAGAGCCAAACAGAGCGATCTTCTTGCCGTTCAGAGAGCCCTCCAGATCGGAGAACATCGGCTCAAACTCGCTCTCTTCCAGCTGCTCTGCGCCCATTGCGGGGCAGCCAAATGCAACTGCATCAAACTCTGCCAGCTTCGCGGCGTTCATTTCGCTGCAGGGAACGATGGTGCCGTTTGCACCCTCTGCCACGCAGTTTGCCATGGTCTCAGTGTTGCCGGTTGCGCTCCAGAATACAACTGCTACTTTGCTCATAATGAAGAACCTCTCTTTCAGTAATGGTTAGTATATTCTAACTTTCATCTTCAAGAAATTGCTCTGCCTGACATAAGACAGAGCAATTTGGTTAGGCTTTTCTAACCATCAAAAGAATACCACATGGCGGGCTCCTTGTCAAGAACCTTTTGCAGATTTTTTCAGAGCGCTCCTCCACCCCTGCGCAGCAACAGGAACACCACCGTCAGCACGCCGTAGATCACCGGCTGGTGGAGCAGATATAGCATCAGCGAGTTCCGCCCCAGCCACCCCAGCGGCGGGCAGACAGAACGATGAAGCGGTTCCAGCCGTTCCTTCCCGACCAGATGGTACAGATAGAAACCGGTCCAGAACAGAAACAGCCACGGGATCAGCGGGAAGTAATCGGCAGAGAAGAAACCAAAGGGGTAAAAGCCCAGATAAGCCGTGAAGTAGTTGGCGTAGAGAAAGCCCGGCGGTGTGATGAGCCAATGGCCCAGCTGCAGATAGCCATCGGCTGCATGGCGGGTGAAGTAAAACAGAAAAAAGCTCCCTGCAAGGCCTACCACCGGCGGCACCTTTTCCAGCCACTTTTCCAGCAGACCCGTGATGATCATAGCCGAACCCAGAAGCGTCAGCACGCCGAACCAAACGACATCCGCAGGCATGAAGATCAGCGTGACCGCCGTGACAAGCGCGCCGCACCCGAACACCATTGCGCCCGTTTGACCGGGTGGCGGCCCAGCGGCAGGCAGAAGCCGGACAGCAGGAGGAACACCCAGCAGATGGATTGCTGCCACAGTTCTCCCTGCCAGCTGCCATACCACGGTGCACTCACACCAAACAGATAGACCAGGTCCCACATGCCATGGTAAAGCATCATGCTGATCAGGTCCAGCCCGCGCAGCTCGTCCAGCAGCGCGCAGCGAGTGGAAGTTGATTTCATAAGACTTCCCCTTTTCGGAATGCTTTTTTTCATTGTACGCCCTGCCATGGATTCCGTCAAGCAAAAAAAGCTGCCGTGCAGCTTTGGAACCGCACGGCAGCTTTATGATAACAGGTTCAGAAAAATGCAGAAATTACAGCTCCACGTTGAAGTAGCGCTTCAGCAGGCCCTCGAAGCCGCGGCCATGGCGAGCTTCATCCTTTGCCATCTCGTGGACGGTATCGTGGATCGCATCCAGGTTCAGGGCCTTTGCCTTCTTGGCCAGATCCATCTTGCCGGAGCATGCGCCGCACTCAGCCTCAGCACGCATCATCAGGTTCTTCTTGGTGCTGTCGGTGACGACCTCACCCAGCAGCTCGGCGAAACGGGATGCGTGGTCAGCCTCCTCGTAGGCATAGCGCTTGTAAGCCTCAGCGATCTCGGGGTAGCCCTCGCGCTCTGCCACACGGGCCATGGCCAGGTACATACCGACTTCGCTGCACTCACCCTCAAAGTTTGCGCGCAGACCGTCAACGATCTCCTGAGGCACACCCTCAGCCTTGCCGATGCCGACCACATGCTCGGTCACATAGGTATTGCCGGTCTTTTCGACAAATGCGGATGCAGGAGCCTTGCAGACGGGGCACTGCTCAGGGATAGAGCCTTCAGCGATATAACCACAGACGGTGCAGACATACTTTTTCATAGGAATATCCTCCATTGTTTTTCATTATGATCTTGGCCTCTCCTCTGGTACAGGGGGCCTTGCTTCTGAGCCTATTATAGCAACGATTCCCAGATTAGTCAAGGCTAATTTTAAGAATTATTCCTATTTATTTTTCAGACCTGCAGGTTGCCGCTGCTCGGAGCATCGGAACCGTTGGCAGCATCAAACTCGTAATCATTGCCGGGGAGGATGGCGTTGAGCAGGATGCCCACGATAGCAGCAATGGCCAGGCCGGACAGGTTGATGGAGACACCGCCCACAGCGAAGGTCAGACCGCCCACAGAGTTGAAGCCCAGTGCGCACACCAGAATGACAGCGGCCACGATCAGGTTGCGGCTGTTGGTAAAGTCCACACGGTTCTCGACCACATTGCGGACACCGATTGCGGAGATCATGCCGTACAGCACAAAGCTGATGCCGCCGATGATGCCGGTGGGGATGGTGTTGATAACGGCCTCAAACTTGGGGCTGAAGCTCAGGATCACAGCCATCACAGCGGCAATGCGGATGACCAGCGGATCGTAGATGCGGCTCAGAGCCAGAACGCCGGTGTTCTCGCCGTAGGTGGTGTTGGCGGGGCCGCCCAGCAGACCGGCCATGGCAGTGGCAAGGCCGTCGCCCATCAGGGTGCGGTTCAGGCCGGGATCATTGATATAGTTGTGGCCGACCGTAGCGCTGATGGCAGCGATATCGCCCACATGCTCCATCATGGTTGCCAGTGCAATGGGAATGATGGTGAACATTGCGCTGATGAACTCAGGGCTGCCGTCGATGGCAAACAGACCCATGGCACTCTTGTGCAGGGGGATGCCGAACCAGTCGGCTGCAGCAATGGCCTCAAAGTTGACAGCACCGGTGACCAGAGCCACAGCATAGGAGACCAGCACACCGATCAGGATGGGCAGGATCTTGACCATGCCCTTGCCCCAGATGTTGCAGACAATAACGGTGCCCAGGGCCACAAAAGCCAGCAGCCAGTTGGACTCGCAGTTGGTGATGGCGGAGGGGGCCAGGATCAGACCAATAGAGATGATGATGGGGCCTGTGACCACCGGCGGGAAGAATTTCATAATGCGGCGGATGCCAAAGGTGGAGATGAGCAGGCTGACCAGCAGGTACAGAATGCCGGACAGTGCCACGCCCGCGCAGGCGTAGGGCAGCATTTTGGTATTGACAACGGTCAGGTTGCCGTCTGCGTCAGCCAGCATGGGGGCTACAATGGAAAAACCGCCCAGGTAAGCAAACGAGGAGCCAAGGAAGGCCGGGACCTTGCCCTTGGTGATAAGGTGGAACAGCAGGGTGCCCAGACCGGCACAGAGCAGAGTGGTGGAAACGCTCAGGCCGGTGAGCAGGGGCACCAGCACAGTTGCGCCGAACATGGCAAACATGTGCTGCAAGCCCAGAATCAGCATCCGTCCGGTACCGAGCTGCCGGGCATCGTAAATGCCCTTGGAGTAATCGATCTTTTCACTCATAGAGAAGTTCTCCTTTCATCGCTGCCCAAAAAAAGAGGCATTGCCGCAGCAACGGCAGTGCCTCAATCTTCTGGAGCAGATTCAAAAAAACGGGACCGGAAGGCAAAACACGCGCTCCGCAAAGTCGAACGAAACATTTTGCTCTCCCCTTCCCTGTCTGACTTTATAAAGTATACCAGAAACCCTGCCCGGATGCAATCCGTTTGCCGCAGTTTCCTCAGCTTTTTGGTCGGACATCTTGAAATATGCCCCTGTCCGCACTATAATATAACCTATTGAATTGATTTGTATTTCAAGAGGAATGTTATGATCTATCTGGATTATTCTGCAAACACCCCGGTGGATGCGCGGGTGTTGGAGCAGTTCTGTGCCGTGGAGCGCCGCTGCATCGGCAACGCCAACTCTCACCACCAGGCAGGCTCTGCCGCCAAGGCAGAGATCGATGCTGCCACCATCAAAATCGCCTTCCTGCTGGGCGTTCAGCCAGCAGAGATCATCTATACCTCCGGTGCCAGCGAGGCCAATAACTTTGCTTTAAAGGGGCTGGCCCGTCTCTCCCGCCATGCGGGCAGGCACATCATCTCCACTCCACTGGAACATTCTTCGGTCAGCGGCACCCTGACGGCATTACAGGAGCAGGGGTATGAGATTGACCTGCTGGACGTGAAGCAGGACGGTACTGTAGATCTTGAGCACCTGAAGGATCTGCTTCGCCCGGATACCATCTGCGTTGCCATAACGCTGGTGGACAGTGAACTGGGCGTGGTGCAGCCTGTACAGGAGATTGCCGCCATCCTGAAAGCATACCCTCACTGTCACCTGCACGTGGATGCGACCCAGGCTGTGGGCAAGATCCCCGTTTCTTTTGAGGGCGTGGACACCATGAGCCTGACGGCCCACAAATTCTACGGACTGAACGGCATCGGCCTGCTGATCAAGCGGCGGAATCTGGCGCTGGAGCCTCTCATCCATGGCGGCGAGAGCACCACCATCTACCGCAGCGGCACCCCCACTGTGGCGCTGGCCTCCTCGCTGGCCTGTGCGCTTGATCTCGCCATCATCGACCTGCCCAACCGCGTTGGCCATGTGGCAAAACTGAATGCAGAACTCCGCGCCGCCCTCAGCACATACCCGCTGGTGCGCATCAACAGCCCGGAACACGCCATCCCCCATGTACTGAATCTGAGCGTTCAGAACGTCAAGGGCACCGTATTCCAGCGGGAGCTGGATGCCAAAGGGGTCTGCGTCTCGGTCAAGTCAGCCTGCTCTTCGGATGGTCTGCCTTCGCGTGCGGTGTTTGCGGTCAGCCGCGACCGCCGCAACGCACTGTCCTCCTGGCGCATCAGCCTGAGCCATCTGACTACCGAGGACGAGATCAAAGCCTTTTTGCAGGCGTTCGATGTCTGCTACCGTGAGCTGACCACCGTACATTAAATAAAAAGAGGAACCAACATGAAACGTGAGCTTGAACCTTATCAGATGATCGAACGCAGTATCATCAAGAAATACCGCAAGGAGCTGTGGACCCCCTTTATCGTGGCGGTAAAGCGCTACGAGCTGGTACAGGAGGGAGACAAGATCGCCGTCTGCATTTCGGGCGGCAAAGACTCCATGCTGATGGCAAAGCTGATGCAGGAACTGCAGAAGCACAGCGATGTTCCCTTTGAGCTGGTCTTTCTGGTGATGGACCCCGGCTACAACGAGATCAACCGCCAGAAGATCGAGTCCAATGCCGAGCTGCTGCACATCCCGGTGACCATCTTCGAGAGCAACATCTTTTCCGTTGCCAACAATACCGAAAAGAACCCCTGCTACCTCTGTGCCCGGATGCGGCGCGGCCACCTGTACAGCAAGGCCAAGGAGCTGGGATGCAATAAGATCGCGCTGGGCCACCACTTCAACGATGTGATTGAGACGACCGTGATGAGCATGTTCTACGGCTCCCAGATGCAGGCCATGCCGCCCAAGCTCCACAGCACCAGCTTCCCCGGCATGACCCTGATCCGCCCCATGTACTGCATCCGGGAAGAAGATATCCTGGCCTGGAAGCGCTACAATGATCTGGAATTCATCCAGTGCGCCTGCCGCTTTACCGAGAACTGCACCATGTGCGACAACGGCGGCGGTGGTTCCAAGCGGCAGGAGATCAAGATTCTGCTTCGCCGCCTGAAGCGCGACAATCCCAATATCGAAAACAGCATCTTCCGCAGCATCCACAATGTTGCCATTGATACCATGCCAGGCTATCGATCCGAGGGTGTGGATCACAGCTTCCTGGAACGATTCAATGCTATGGAAAACCACTGAGCTGCATCCGGCATTCCTGCCTGCGCCAAATTACACTTTGTACGCGATACAACAGTAAAAAATCCCCCTCAGCTTACGCTGAAGGGGATTTTTCATGCCACCGGCGGGGCTTGAACCCGCACTCTGTCTCCAGAAAGGGATTTTAAGTCCCTCGTGTCTGCCAATTTCACCACAGTGGCGCATAGAAACCCGGCTTACACAGCCCTGCTGCTCTGGACATTCACAGAGAGCCGGGAATAACAGGTGATGAGGTAAACATTTATCACAAGTCCGTCGTTACGGAGTTTCAAACATGTATCAAAACATGTAAGATTCACACAACGGTTATTATAATACAATAGAAACCCTGCTTTGTCAAGTTACACCTTTCCGCCATGCAGTTCCGAATACATCTTGGCACGGCACTCGGCCACAGCGGGGGTCATATTGACATTAGTGCTTATGCGGCATCTCGATGCGCAGCTCGGTCTCCCAGGGTCTCTTCGGTCAGCTGCTTTGCGATATAGGCCTTTTTTCTCGGCAATCCCGGGCAGTTCGATGG
>ENA-OQDC01000719-OQDC01000719.1-human-gut-metagenome-genome-assembly--contig:-NODE-719-length-21464-cov-7.181563_pt1 | contig 21464 bp, 23 predicted proteins | sample MGYA00242770_ERZ504601 | MGnify/ENA primary metagenome ERZ504601 (study PRJEB26092, sample SAMD00036305) | human gut metagenome | host: Homo sapiens | study: EMG produced TPA metagenomics assembly of...
ATTCATTTTCGTTCACCTCATAATTTCTGACAGCTTTTATCATATCATTCTTTTCTCTGCTTGTCATGTGATTGTTCCGGTTCCCGTCGGGCAAAATACTCATTACTGCTGACAGTGCCTGGGCCAGACAATATAGCTCAGAAAAATCTGCATTGTACTCTGTACTTTTCTGATATTTTTTATTAAAATAAGTACGTCTGAAAATATTAATTTTCTGATACAAACATTCTTATGAATCACTGAGGATTTTACCATGAATAATTTTAAAATGACTCTTCAATATGACGGAACCCGTTACCTCGGATGGACAAAAAATGAAAAATCAGTAAAAACTGTCAGTTATAAACTGGAGCAGGTTCTTACGCGACTGCTCGGACAGCCTGTAACACTTCATGCGGCCGTCAGAACCGAACCGTGTGTACACGCTTCCTGTCAGGTCTGTTCTTTTGAAGCAGATTTACCATTTTCACCGGAAGTACTGAAAAAGCAGATGAACCAGTATCTTCCCATGGATATCAAAGTACTTTCTCTTTTACCGGTTTCCGGACGTTTCCGTGCGGATCTCGGAATCCGTGCTTATACTTACGAATACAATGTCTGCACGGCTTCGGTTTATGATGTATTCCATTCCAGATATCAGGCTCATTTTTTTCCTGCTCCTGACCTTGCTTTGATGAAGCAGGCTGCTTCCTGTCTGATCGGGAAGCATGATTTTCAATCTTTTTCCCCTGTACGGAAAAAGAAAGGGACAAAAAAAAGAACTGCTTTATCTTGATTTTATACAGAATAAAGAACAGCTTTCCTTCCGCCTTACGGCAAATGCGTTTCTTCCTTCCATGCCACAGCTCATTGTCGGCACATTACTGGAAATCGGTCAGGGAAAGCGTTCCCCTGACTGTATTCTTTCTATTTTTGAAGGAAATGAAACTCCCGGAAATTTCTGTCCGTCTGATGGATTATTTCTGACAGAAATCCAATATTGAAAATATGGAATATTTTCCCCGATGCCAAAAAATCCGCTCCATCAGGAACGGGATTTTTTATGGCTTATTTCTTCTCTCTTACTCTGCCTGCTTTTACTGTACTGTCGCAATATCGATCAGTGTCAGCTTCTTAATATCTGTATTTTCCAGACTGGTGATCAGTGCATGAGCTGTATCGATGGCAGTCAGGACATTCACTCCTGTCTCGATCGCATTTCTGCGGATCACGAATCCATCTTTGGAATGTTCTGCTCCCTGTGCCGGAATATCGATAACCAGATCGATCTTATGTCCAAGGATCAGATCCAGAAGATTCGGTGACTCCTGCTCAATCTTGCGAACCGGAGTTGCTTTCACTCCCGCTTCATTTAAGGCACGTGCAGTTCCGCTTGTAGCGAAGATATGGTATCCGATCTTTTCAAATCTTCTTCCGATCTCTACTGCATCTGCATGATCCTCATCACGAACTGTCATGATCATATTCTTGAATTTTGGAAGTTTGATTCCTGCTCCAAGGAATGCTTTATAAAGAGCTTCATCAAATGTCTTTGCAATACCCAGACACTCTCCTGTGGACTTCATCTCAGGTCCAAGGCTGATATCTGCACCGCGGATCTTCTCAAAGGAGAATACCGGCATCTTGACTGCTACATAATCTGCCTCCGGCTGAAGTCCCGGTGTATAACCAAGTTCTTTGATCTTCTTTCCGATGATCACCTGCGTAGCAAGCGGTACAATCGGGATTCCTGTTACCTTACTGATATACGGAACAGTACGGCTGGAACGCGGATTTACCTCAATTACATATACATCCTCTTCGCCGCATACAATAAACTGGATATTGATCATTCCGATTACATGCAGTGACTTTGCAAGTCTTCTTGTATATTCTGCGATCTTTGCCTTTGCACCGTCCGTCAGGCTCTGTGCCGGATATACCGAAATACTGTCTCCTGAATGGATACCTGCACGCTCGATATGCTCCATGATTCCCGGAATCAGGATATCATCTCCGTCGCATACTGCATCGACCTCGATCTCTTTTCCTTGAAGATATTTATCAACAAGGATCGGATGATCCTGTGCGATCCGGTTGATAATGCCGATAAACTCATCAATATCATTATCATTGATGGCAATCTGCATTCCCTGTCCTCCAAGTACATAGGAAGGACGAACCAGAACCGGATATCCAAGTCTGTTGGCAACCTCTTTTGCTTCCTCAGCCGTAAATACAGTACCACCTGTCGGACGTGGGATCTGACACTCCTCAAGAATCTCATCAAAGAGTTCTCGGTCTTCTGCTTTATCTACATTTTCTGCGGATGTTCCAAGGATCGGAACTCCCATCTTCATCAGTGCTTCTGTCAGCTTGATCGCTGTCTGTCCACCGAACTGGACAACTGCTCCATCCGGCTTCTCAATATCAACGATACTCTCTACATCTTCCGGTGTCAGCGGCTCAAAATACAGCTTATCAGCAATATCAAAGTCTGTACTTACTGTCTCCGGGTTATTATTTACAATGATTGTTTCATATCCTTCTTTTGCAAATGCCCATGTACAATGTACAGAACAGAAGTCAAACTCGATTCCCTGTCCGATACGGATCGGACCTGATCCAAGGACAAGAACTTTCTTCTTCGCATCTGTCTTTTCAACTTCATTCTCACTACCATAAACGGAATAGTAGTATGGAGTCTCTGCCGCGAACTCCGCCGCACAGGTATCTACGATCTTATATGCTGCCACGATACCATTTTCATGACGCATATCATGGATCTCTTGCTCTGTCTTTCCTGTCAGTTCAGCGATCACATTGTCAGGGAACTCAATTCTCTTAGCTTCTTTCAGAAGTTCCGGTGTGAGTTCCTGGGTCTTCAGTGCTGTCTCCATCTCTGTGATGATCGCAAATTTATCAATGAACCACTTGTCAACCTTTGTAATGTTGTGGATCACATCATAATCCACACCTCTTCTGCAGGCCTCCGCAATTCTCCACATACGCATATCATCAACGATCTCCAGTTGCTCCAGGAGTTCGTCATCTGTCAGACCGGTGAAATCATAGGACATCAGACTGTCTACATGTTGCTCCAGTGAACGGATTGCTTTCATCAAAGCTCCTTCAAAGTTATTGCAGATACTCATAACCTCTCCGGTTGCTTTCATCTGAGTCGTAAGAGTTCTCTTTGCACTGATAAACTTATCAAATGGAAGACGCGGAATCTTTACAACTACATAATCAAGCATTGGCTCGAAACTTGCGTAGGTCTTCTTTGTGATTGCATTCTGGATCTCATCCAGATTATATCCAAGAGCGATCTTTGCCGCAACTTTGGCGATCGGGTATCCTGTTGCCTTAGAAGCAAGTGCGGAAGAACGGCTTACACGAGGATTTACCTCGATAACGCAATATTCAAATGTCTCCGGATGAAGAGCATACTGTACGTTACATCCACCTGTAATATTCAGTTCACTGATGATATTCAGTGCGGAGGTACGAAGCATCTGATACTCTTTATCTCCCAGCGTCTGCGATGGAGCTACTACGATACTGTCTCCTGTATGGACACCCACCGGATCAATATTTTCCATATTACATACCGTAATGCAGTTTCCATTTCCGTCACGCATTACCTCATACTCGATCTCTTTCCATCCTGCAATACAGCGTTCTACAAGGACCTGACCTACACGGGAAAGACGAAGTCCGTTCTCAAGGATCTCTACCAACTGATGAGGATCATGGGCAATACCACCGCCACTTCCGCCAAGTGTATAAGCCGGACGGAGAACAACCGGATATCCGATCTCATTTGCAAATGCAAGACCATCTTCCACATTTTCAACAACCAGTGAAGCGGCAACCGGTTCACCGATCTTTTCCATCGTTGCTTTAAACTCAAGACGATCCTCCGCTTTCTTGATCGTCTCAGAAGTTGTTCCGATCAGACGAACCCCATTTTCTTTCAGGAATCCAGCCTCCTCAAGCTCCATGGCAAGGTTCAGTCCTGCCTGTCCTCCCAGAGTAGGAAGTACGCTGTCCGGTTTTTCTTTCTTGATCAACTGCTCAACCACTTCTACTGTCAGAGGTTCAATATATACTCTGTCTGCAATATCCTTATCCGTCATGATCGTAGCCGGATTAGAGTTCAGCAGAACAACTTCGATTCCTTCTTCTTTCAGAGAACGGCACGCCTGGGTTCCTGCATAGTCAAACTCCGCTGCCTGCCCGATGACGATCGGACCCGAACCAATCACTAATACTTTCTTAATACTATTATCTCTTGGCATTATTTCGTCCCTCCCATCATCTCAATGAATCTGTCGAACAGGTATCCTGAATCCTGCGGTCCCGGACAAGCTTCCGGATGGAACTGCACCGTAAAGATATTCTTTCCTACATATGCAAGTCCCTCATTCGTTCCATCATTTACATTCTTAAATGCCGGAACTGCAATCTTTGGATCTACATTCTCATCATCTACTACATAACCATGGTTCTGGGATGAAATATAGACACGTCCGGTCTGAAGATCTTTCACCGGATGATTTCCTCCACGGTGTCCGTATTTCAGCTTATGCGTTGTCGCACCGGTAGCCAGAGCCATTAACTGATGCCCCAGACAAATAGCAAAAATCGGGATATCTGTATTGTATAATTTTCTGATTTCCTCAATAATTGATGTGCAGTCTGCCGGATCTCCAGGTCCATTAGAAAGCATGATGCCGTCCGGATTAGAAGAAATAATTTCTTCTGCCGGTGTATGTGCCGGATAAACCGTCACTTCGCATCCACGCCTGTTCAAAGATTTTGCAATATTATTCTTTGCTCCAAGATCAAGAAGTGCAACTTTCTTTCCATTTCCTTCCAATACATATTTTTCGGCACATGTCACCTTTGATACGACATCACCGACCGTATATGCCTTTAACTTCGGTAAGATCTCATCAAGATTATAATTCTCATTCGTCGTGATCATACCGTTCATAGTTCCTTTTTCTCTCAGGATTTTTGTCAGAGCACGTGTATCCACCCCTGCAATTCCCGGAATATCCTGTTCTTTAAGGAAATCCTGAATTGTGCCTTCGCATCTGAAATTGCTCGGCATACGGGACAGTTCTCTCACAATATAGCCGTCAGGCCATGCCTTCCTAGACTCCATGTCTGGTGTAATACCATAGTTACCGATCAGCGGATAGGTCATGACAACAGCCTGTCCTGCATAAGAAGGGTCCGTCAACACCTCCAGATAACCTGTCATCGAGGTATTAAATACGATCTCACTGATCATATCCTTCGTCGAACCAATGCTTGTTCCTGTAAACACAGTACCGTCTTCCAAAATAAGAAACGCTTTCATCTGTTCACCCTTTCCCTTCGTAAAATTTATCTTTGCATAGGGAGAATCTGCCACCTGCAGTTTCTCTTACATACTTTGACATAGTAAAGGCACTCTTGGAGTCTTTCGTTCCAGAGCGCCCACTTTCTCAAATTGTAAAAATTATACTACACTTGAGACCATATTTCAACATTATTTTTAATGTATAATTATAAAGATGTTGGGGTCAAAAGCCCCCAACAATGATGCCAACGGATTGTTTCGTGCTACGCACTCCCACAATCCTACCCGCTATTCGCATATCATGGTGCTTACGCCCCACTTTTATGCTCATATCTGGGCGGGTCTCAAGGTCATTCTACCACCAGTGTGCAAGCACACGTGGTTTCAGACCTTTTGACCCTGACATCTTATAAATTTCAGTTTCCGGTGTATTCGAAATACTGCCAATCGACTGTGATTCTGTAATGCTCCGTATATTCTGAATAGCTGTACCGTACCCGGCTGAAGCCATAATATTGTGCCAGCCCCTGGGATGCCTGTGGGAGAAGATTATTGATGATATCCTCTCTCGCCTGTGCATATACATCCGGATTTGAAAATTCACAGGTGAAAGAATCTTCTTTTTTCTGATAACTTTCTTTCATCTTTTCCATTAATGTAGCTGCATCATAACTTTCATAATACATATTGTTCAGTTTAAAATAATTCAGATTGTCTGAATCACAGACCGGATAATCAGTCACCGCTTTTATCGTATGGTTGCGGTACATCTTTTCATCTGAAGTACATAAGTAATCATAATTAATATTATTTCCCGCATTCGTTTCCGGATTTTCTGTCTGGTCATAAATCGGATCTCCCCATGTCGTGTCTATCTGATAATACTTTCCATTGCACTTGACGATATTCCATGCATGGGCTTCATTATTTTCTCCAGCCGTTCCCTCAACATATAAACATTGAATTCCAAGCTTTTCAAGAAGAAGCTGCGTAGAACGTGCATAACCTGCACAGACAGAACGCTTTCCCACCAATGCACTATATACATTCTGGTTATCCGCAGCATTTTTATCATAATCAACCGTATTGACAAGATATTCAAAAACTGCTTTTATTTTGGTATAATCATCTGCATCTTTGTCTATTCCACTCAGGCACTGCCCAACAGCTTCATCAACCTGGTTTTGTCGTACATCTCTTTCCGCTTTGGTACATGTATACCCCGGTGAAATTTCTGTCCTGTTCTCACTTAGATACTTACTTCCACTCCAGCTCCGATCGCACCAGAAAACGAGTCGGCATATCATACATAATATATTCAAATACCTTTTTGCAATTTCGTATCATCTGCCGTACTTACATGAATCACCGTCTCCATATCTTCCAGACCTTTAAGTATTTCTTTATAATACTTCTGTTCTTCTGCACTCAGTTTCTGATAATAATACTTTTGTGCCAGCTCTTCGGTCATATCCTGATCTGGATCTGCATTTTTCTTTTCATCCGTACTTTTTTTTACTGCTTCTTCTGCTCTTCAAGCTTTTTTCTTTTCCGCTTCCTTTTTCTTTTCTTCCTTTTTTCTATAATCCGCAATCTGCCCCATCGGATTTTTTTCTTCCGAAGGTCCCGCAGCAAGATTCATACCTACGCATCCTATCCCCAACAGAAAAAGGATCACACAAGCAAGAATCATTCCTTTGGGAAACAGTCCCTTTTCTTCTCGTCCCTGACCGCTCATCTTTCTCTCCATCTCTTTAGTATCAGCTTCTATCTATCCCAGATATCTGCTTTAAACCAACTCCGCAATCCTCGACACACCTACATAAATCTCTGAGATCTTATACCAGGTAGAATAATCAACTGCTCCTGTCACCGGAAGCCCGAATACTGACTGAAACTTCTCCACTGCCTGAACTGTTGCCGGTCCATAAATTCCATCAGCCTCTACCTTCGGGATCGCCGGATATGCCTCGGATATCACCCGGAGCTGTTCCTGCATCTGCCGTACTTTTTCTCCACTTGCTCCCTTCTCCAGCGTGTATCCCGGCCACGAAGACGGTATCCCTGAGATCTCCTGAGCTGTATTGATATACATATCATCACCGTAATAATAACGTAAGATTTCTATCGCTGTCAATCCCTGATCCCCCAGTGCTTTTGACCCCCACTGGGTCAACCAGTTCGGACAGCTTACTCTCCGCCCATCACAATACTGCGTCAGGATCGGCTGCCGTACATTGGGTCTTGAAAGATAATCTGCAAACAGTTCATCCACAATCACAGAAATCGAATCAAAAATATTTCTCTCAGGAATCCATTTATGGTCAAAGGCAGTGGAGGAAGTGATCGTGAAATCATATCCTTTATTTCTGTACCACTCCGTATAAACCCTGTTCAGAGTAAACGACATGATTGCCAGTACATTCGCCCGGATCGTATTTTCCGGCCAGGTCGCATAAATCTCACTGGATGCAACATTCTTGATATAATCTTTATATTTAACATAATAATTGGTCGCAGTTGAATCTCTTGGTGAACCGTCATGTACCACGATATACTCCGGCACAACCACACGGCTTAAAACAATCTCCCCTGTCTCCATCACCGGTTTGATCTCTGCCTCTGCGATCTTCGGTGGATAGTCTCCATATAACGTATGAGCGGGGATGACGAATACTTGATTCTCTTCCCCGCTCTGATCTGCTGGTTTCATCTGTATGTTCTGTATTGCCTTTACATTTGCAAGAATCTCCGTTCCTGCAATATTGACCGGTTCAAATCCCGGTGCTTTGATACTCAGCGTATATTCCGAATATGGCTGTCTGTCTTCTTCTATATCCAGACTCCACTCCTCCGGTGGTGCTGCAAGTTCGATTGTCTCCGTCTGTCCTGATGAATCGGTCTGTATCTTTTCCAGCGTACTTTCCGGTACTCCGGTATACGAAATAGAAATTTCCGCCCGTTCCACCGGAAATGCATTCACCGAGGAAGTAACATTGATCTGAAGCGTTCCTCTGTCAACTGCTTCTGTCTGCATGGCACGTAACTGGCTCATAATCTGCTCCATGAAATCTATCATCATCTCTATTATATAAACCGGCTTTTCATGATATTCCTGCTAATTTCATAATACCATTCACACCAGTTTCATATTGGTATTTACACGAATTTCATAAGCCACTTTACACCAGCTTCATAATATCATTAAACATCACCACAACCATCAGAACCATCAGAAGTGCAAACCCCGCAAAATGCACCATGCCTTCTTTATCCGGTGATACCCGCTTTCCACGAATTGCCTCAATGATCAGAAATACCAGTCTTCCTCCATCCAGTGCCGGTAGCGGCAGAAGATTCATCACACCGAGGTTTGCCGTGATCAGAATCCCGATATTCATCAGATTCAGGATGATCACTGATAACCCGGCCGGTGCTGCCTCCTGATAAACGCCGTCTACTGCACTGACGATTCCCACCGGACCTGACAGGTCTTTCATTCCGACTCTTCCCGTCACAAGCATCCGAAGACTGTCTACTGTATAATTAATCCAGTATTTGACAGTATAAGCACCATATTTCAGGGTTCCGAAAAATCCTGGACGCTCCATTTTACCTCCGGTCACTCCCAGAAGCGGTGCAGTATCTCCTTCTTTCTGTCTCGGCTCCAGCACTGCTGTATGTGTCTTTCCATCCCTCTTATATGTGATCTCAACTTCTTTTTCTTCTGAATGAGTCAGATTATATAAACTGATATCATTCCAGATATGCACAGAGCGACCACCGATCTTCGTGATCACATCGCCTTCTGAAAGTCCCTGCTCCTGAGCTGAATATCCATCCATCACTCCACCGACAACCGGTGTTCTGTATCCAACCCATGCGATCATGATCATACATAAGATCCATGCCAGAATCAGATTGAAAAGCGGTCCTGCAACAATGACTGACATTCTTGCCCAGACAGATTTACTGTTAAAGCTTCCTTCTGATATATCTTCCACATCATCCTCGCCCATCATGCACGCTCCGCCAAAAGGAAGCAGTTTCACGCTGAACTTTGTCTCACCAAACTGCTTTCCGAACAGCGTTGGTCCAAGTCCCAGTGAAAATTCATCCACACGGATTCCATTCGCTTTAGCAAGAAGGAAATGTCCCAGCTCGTGAATGATTATGATTGCACTGAACAGCAATATCGCTAAAATAATCCCCATATATTACCACCTGTTTTTAATAAATTCATATGTTGCCTGTTCCGTCTTTAGTATTTCTTCTACTGTAGGGGACGGAATATTTTTATGAGCTTCCATGCATGCCTGAATGATCTCCGGGATCTGCAGGTATTTGATCTTTCTGTCTAAGAACATGGCAACTGCCCGTTCATTTGCAGCATTCAGAACAGTCGGGAGAGAACCTCCTGTCCTTCCGGCTTCATAAGCCAGTTTCAGTCCGTAAAAATGTCTCCATATCCGGTTTCTCAAAATGTGATCTGACTTAAAAGCGGCAAAAATCCAAGTCTGTCTCCCGGAAGAAAATCTTCTCTCAGGATAATACAGTGCATACTGGATCGGGAGCTTCATATCCGGTGTGCCAAGCTGTGCGATCACCGCACCATCTTCGTATTCCACCATAGAATGAATGATACTCTGTGGCTGTACGACTACCTGGATCTGATCCACGTCCACTCCGAACAGCCACTTTGCCTCAATCACTTCCAGCCCTTTGTTCACCATGGTGGAAGAATCGATCGTGATTTTTCGCCCCATTGCCCAGTTCGGATGCTTCAGGGCATCTTCTACCCGGATATTCTGAAGTTCTTCTCTCCTTTTTTTCCTCTGAACGGGCCACCTGAAGCAGTCAACAGGATCTTATGCAATGCTTTCTCCTGTCCCCCTTGCAGAGACTGGAAAATGGCACTATGCTCACTGTCCACCGGAATGAATGGAAACGCCCAATTTTTTTTTGCAAGCGGTATAATGATATGCCCTGCCGTAACTAAAGTTTCTTTATTCGCAAGTGCAATATCCTTTCCTGCCCGGATTGCCTCAATCGTCGGGAGGATTCCGATCATTCCGACGATCGCAGTGACAAGGATTTCCGCTTCAGGTTCTGCTGCCACCGCAAGCAATCCGTCCATTCCACAGAGTACTTTCACATCCAGATCCCGGATCTTTTCTTTCAGTTCCTTTGCCCGCTCCTCTTTCCACACCGCAACAACCTTCGGAGAGAACTCCCGGATCTGCTGTTCTAAAAGTTCTATATTATTTCCGGCAGCCAGTGCCGTTACTTTGATATCCTGATTTGTTCTGACAATTTCCAGTGTCTGCGTTCCAATCGAACCCGTAGAACCCAAAACTGCTATTTTTTTCATGTTCCGTTACACCTCATTTGCTTTTTCTATCCGCTCTTTAAAAAACTTTCCTACAGGAATAATGCGAGATAATAGATGATCGGTGCTGTAAAGATCACACTGTCAAACCGGTCAAGGATTCCGCCATGTCCCGGGATCAGCTTTCCGTAATCTTTGATATTATGGTATCGCTTGATCGCTGATGCTGCCAGGTCTCCAATCTGGGAAATCGCTCCGCCTGCTGCTCCGATGATCGCATATCTGAGTACATCTTCTCCCGCATTTCCCCAGTAATTCACTGCAAGTGCATAGAGAATCCCGATCAGTGCTGCTCCGACGATGCCTCCAATTCCACCTTCTACCGACTTTTTCGGACTTAAAACAGGGGCCATCTTATGCTTTCCGATCAGCATTCCCACACAATAAGCACACGTATCGCATCCCCATGAGCATACAAAGACAAGCCATACTGTAAAAATACCTCCCGGAAGGATTCTCGTCTGATAAATATAGGAAAGCATCACTGCCACATAAAAGACCCCGAAAAAGCCGGCCAGGATCTGCTGTGTATTATACTTAGGATATGCAAATACAAGCACTGCCATCTGACAGATCAGGTATCCCATAAAAAGCATCATAAACCAGTTCAGTGATTCTCCCGGAAGCTGTGGCTTAAAATACAGTAAGGCATAATAACCGACTGCAAATATATATCCCAGGACTCCCGGAGCTTTCTTCTCAATTCCAAATACTTTATAAAGCTCTGTCATTCCGATCAGGCTGATCAGAAGCAGAACCCCGAACAGAAGGCTTCCGCCCGTAATCACCGTGATCAGTGCAATGATCACCAATAGTATTCCACTCAATAACCTCGTCTTAAACATTATTTTTCCTCCTCAACGCCACCAAATCGTCTGTGCCGGTGATTATATTCTTCGATTGCCTTTATCAGCTCTTCTTTCGTAAATGCCGGCCATGGCACATCTGTAAAATAAAATTCTGAGTAAGCAAGCTGCCAGAGCAGATAATTGGACAGTCTCTGCTCCCCGCTTGTACGGATCATCAGATCCGGATCCGGGATATCATGCGTATCCAGATACTCGTTCACTGTCTTCTCTGTAATCGAATCAGGATTTATTTTTCCTTCCCTGCAATCCTCTGCAATCTTCTTAACAGCCCTGGTGATCTCATCCCTGCTTCCATAATTCAAAGCAATCGTAAAATTTAAGCCTCCGTTATTGACTGTTGCCTCTTCCAGCTCTTTGATACGGCTTTTAATATTTTCATCCAGTGGCTCAATATCCCCGATTACCCGGATCTTCATATCATTTTTTGCCGCTGTCTTCAGACAGGTCTTCATATAATTGCGAAGTAATGTCATCAATGCATCTACTTCATTTTTCGGCCGGCTCCAGTTCTCTGTAGAAAACGCATAGACTGTCAGATACTTGATTCCGAGTCGCCATGCTTCCTCACAGATCCGTTCCACATTTTTACTTCCCTGGGCATGACCGTAGTTTCTCGGCATTCCTTTGGATTTTGCCCAACGCCCGTTTCCGTCTAAAATGATCGCGATATGCTGTGGTACCTTCATCTATTGCTCCTTTCCTCTTCACCTTACAAAAAATGGAGCCTAAATCATAAGCTCCACTGTTCGTACTGCTCTATAACCGATTAAACCGTCATGATCTCTTTGGATTTTGCCTCGACCATCTTGTCCACCTGTGCAATATACTTATCGGTGATCTTCTGAAGCTCGTCTTCCAGATCCTTGATCTCATCTTCTGAAATTTCCGTTCCTTTCAGCTTCTTAAATGCCACATTTCCGTCACGACGGATATTGCGGACTGCAACCTTTGCTTCTTCCCCTTTTTTCTTTACATCCTTTGCAAGCTCTTTTCTGCGATCCTCTGTCAGCTCAGGGAATACCAGACGGATCGAAGTTCCATCATTTGTCGGGTTGATTCCGATATCAGAAGTAAGGATTGCCTTCTCGATAGCTTTCAGCATGCTTTTTTCCCATGGCTGAATCTGGATCATACGTGCTTCCGGCACAGAGACATTTGCCACCTGCTGGATCGGAGTCGGTGAACCATAATAGTCTACGGCAATCTTATCTAATACATGAGGATTGGCACGTCCTGCACGGATCGTAGCAAGTTCGCCATCCAGATTATTGATCGTCTTTGTCATCTTTACGTCATATGCTGCAATTTTTTCATTCATATCGGAAAATCCTCCTAAACTGTTACTTTTGTTCCTGTAAACTTGCCCTGCATGGTATTCACGATACTGTTCTCTTCATTCAGTCCGAATACCAGCATCGGCATCTTATTTTCAAGACAGAGAATGGATGCTGTCAGATCCACTGCTGCCAGCTTCTGATCGATCACATCCTGAATCGTAATCTCGTCATATTTCACTGCCGCAGGATTCGTCTTCGGATCACTGTCATAAATACCGTCGATTGCCTTTGCAAGAAGCATTGCATCTGCCTCGATCTCGATGGCACGAAGTACTGCTCCTGTATCTGTAGAGAAATACGGATGTCCTGTTCCGCCTGCAAAGAAGATCACTTTTCCCTCTTCCAGTGCTGCAGTTGCTGCATCCTTGGAAAACAGAGAAGTAAAAGCACCACATACAAACGGTGTAAATACTTCGGTCTTCATTCCTACGTGACGGAAAATATCCGATACATAGATACAGTTCATCACTGTCGCCAGCATTCCGATCTGATCTGCTTTTGTACGGTCGATCGTCTCACTGGTTCTTCCTCTCCAGAAGTTACCTCCGCCGGTCACGATCGCTACCTGGATTCCCTCATCAACAAGCTGCTTTACCTGCTTTGCAACACCGATACACGTTGCCTCGTCAAATCCGGTCTTCTTTTCTCCTGCAAGAGCCTCTCCGCTTAACTTTAACAATACTCTTTTCATATCTGTATAGCTCCTTTATTCTGTATTATTACCTTAATTGGAAGTATAACATAACTTTCCACATTTGTCATTTCTTAAATAATCAGCATGGAAAAAAGCACAGTAATGATTCCACAGATCCCGATTGCCAGTCCGCTCATCGCACCTTCTACTTCCCCGATCTCGATCGCCTTGGACGTTCCCACCGCATGACTGCATGATCCGATCGCAAGTCCTGCTGCCACAGGATCTGATACATGGAAGAGCCGAATCAGGAACGGAGCAATAATACTTCCCAGGATTCCTGTAAAAATAACTGCAACGACCGTGATTGGTACAACTCCACCCCCCGGCTCTGAAATACTGACTGCGATCGGTGTCGTCACTGATTTGGGGAGCAGGGATACTGTCATGCTCTCATCCAGTCCGAACAGTCTGCACATCCCGTATACACTTCCCATGGATGCCGCCGATCCCGCCGTACATCCCACCAGGATCGGGAGCCAGTACTGCTTCAGGATATCCAGCTTTGTATAAATTGCAACTGCAAGGCATGCCGTTGCAGGAGCGAGGAACATATTGATCAATTCTCCTCCAACATTATAAGTATCATATGGAATATCAAACACAAGTAATACACCGACGATCAGTACGATTGCAACGATCAGCGGATTGCAGACCGGAGTCTTCAACTTATGATTTAGTTTTACCCCGATCCAGAATGCCACAATACTCAGTGCCACACCGAAATATGGAGATGCCATTAATTCTTTCATGCTTTTTTCCTCCTGTCTTTCCACTTTTTCATCAGACGTACTGTAAGCATGACACTGTAAGCTGTCACTGCAAATGTCACAACAGTCGAAATAATGCAGATAATAATCAGTTGAACTGCCGTGCTTTTCAGTTCATCGAAATAATTGATGATGCTTACTCCCGCAGGTACAAAAAAGAATGCCATATTACTCAGCAGAAAATCTGCTTTCTCCTGTACATGCTCGATCTTTAAAAATCCGGTCAGCAGACAGATCAGTAAAAGAACCATCCCGATCACGCTTGCCGGAAACGAAAATGGCAGATAATGCTCGATCACCAGGCTGATCCAGCAGACGCCAAAAATAACCCCGAACTGCTTCAAAATTTTCATTTTCCTTACCTTCTTCATATATAAAATGTTCCTGCTGCGGATCATTTTCCACAGACACTTCACCTAGGTTACCACTCCGGCAGAATGAAGTCAATAAACGGAACACTGAAATCTGTTCCTCTCTTTTCTACTTTTTTGTAAAATTTTCTAAATGACCCTCATAAAATGATTGACATTTTAGTGTCAATGATTTATGATACAAATGTTTTCACACTTTAAACAACTAAAATTTTACAGTGCGAATGTAATTGTACTTTGGGAGGACATAAAAATGATTATTGTATTAAAGCCAAATACTACAGAAAAAAATATAACCCGCGTTGAAAATCTTGTTAAGAACAGAGGTCTTGACACGCATCTTGTCTGCGGAACAGAAATGACGATCATCGGTTGTATCGGTGATACAACTCTGATCGACCCGAGACTTTTCGAGGTTGACGAATCCGTTGATAAAGTCATGCATGTCCAGGAGCCTTACAAGCTTGCCAACAGAGCTTTTCATCCGGAAGATTCGATCATTGATGTTTCCGGTGTTCAGATCGGTGGCGATCACCTGGGACTGATCGCAGGTCCATGTTCCGTTGAATCTTTTGAGCAGGTTCTTGAAATTGCACAGAAAGCCAAAGCATCCGGAGCCAATCTTCTGCGTGGCGGTGCATTCAAACCCCGTACAAGCCCTTACTCTTTCCAGGGACTTGGTCTTGAGGGACTGGATATTCTCTGTGCAGTAAAAGAAGAAGTCGGTCTCCCGATTGTAACAGAGCTGATGTCCCCGAAATATCTGGATGTCTTCAATGAGAAAGTCGATTTGATTCAGATCGGAGCAAGAAATATGCAAAACTTCGATCTGTTAAAAGAATTAGGTCAGCTTGACCGCCCGATTCTTTTAAAGAGAGGTCTGAATGCGACCTATGAGGAATGGATCATGTCTGCTGAGTACATCATGGCATCCGGTAATGAAAATGTCATTCTGTGCGAGCGTGGAATCCGTACTTTTGAGACTTATACAAGAAATACTTTGGACCTGCAGTGTATCCCTGTCCTGAGGAAAAAGACGCATCTTCCTGTTATGGTTGACCCAAGCCATGCCGGTGGAAAATGGTGGCTGGTAGAACCGATGGCAAAAGCAGCGATTGCTGCCGGTGCTGACGGACTCATGATCGAGGTTCACAATAACCCGGAAGCTGCCCTTTGCGACGGTGCTCAGTCACTGAAACCGGAAAAATACGATGCTCTCTTAAAGCAGGTCAGCCAGATTGCTACTGTAGTTGGAAAATCACTGTAAGGAGTTTCATTGATGGAATTAACTGTAAATTTAGGACCGGATACTTATCCTATTTATATTGAAAATGGAATCCTGCCGCAGACCGGAAGTTATATCCGTAAATTCTTTACCGGAAAGAAAATTATGCTCATCTCGGATGATCATGTTTTTCCGCTTTATGGAAAGACTGTCCTGGATTCCCTGAAGGACTATGAATGCTATTCTCTTGTCCTTCCACATGGTGAGCCTACCAAAAGCTTTCAGACACTTCCGCAGATTTATTCTGCGATGCTGGATGCCAGACTTACCCGAAGCGACCTGGTCATTGCACTGGGAGGAGGCGTGATCGGTGACCTTGCCGGTTTCGCTGCTTCCAGTTTTCTCCGGGGCGTCAGGCTGGTTCAGATCCCGACTTCCCTGCTTGCCCAGGTAGACTCTTCTGTTGGTGGAAAAGTCGCAGTCGATCTGCCACAGGGGAAAAATCTTGTAGGTGCATTTTTTCATCCAAAAGCAGTCATTATTGACCCGGATGTGCTGAATACACTCCCCCCGCATTTTATCAGTGACGGTATGGGCGAAGTCATTAAATACGGATGTATCAAAGATAAAACTCTGTTCGATACTTTAGTCTGCCATACTTCTTTTGAAGACCTGAAACCAAAGCTGACCCGGATCATCGCACGCTGCGTTGATATTAAGCGGATTGTAGTAGAACATGACCAGTTTGATACTGGTGAACGGATGTTGTTGAACTTTGGTCATACACTGGCTCATACTATTGAGCAGTATTATAATTATGAAAGAGAAAGCCATGGGGAGGCCGTCGGAATCGGTATGTATCAGATTACCCGGCTTGCTGAAGAAAAGGGACTGACAGCCACCGGTTGTGCCGATGCCATCAAAAAGGCTCTGGATATCTACCGGCTGCCTGATCATTGTGATCTGCCAATGTCTTCTCTTACAGATGCTATTGCTTTAGATAAAAAGAATTTAAATAATCATCTGAATCTGGTTCTTCTCCATACGATCGGTGACAGTTATGTCCACCCTGACTGTCTTGCATTCTTTGATGGAGCAGGACAGATTTAGACTATGAAAAACCGGATGAATGGTCATTTTTCTGCCATTCATCCGGTTCTTTTTATCATTTTTTATCATTCATCTTTAAACTTTTTACAGATATTTTTTAATTGTCGCGATCTCTGCATTCATATCATTATCTTCTGCCAGAAGAATTCGGTTTCTTTTACAATACTTTCCATGGATCTTCTTTTCCCTCGGAATGTAAAATACAGCTTAACAGTGAATTTTTTTACCATATCGCTGACTGCCTGGTCTGTATAAAAGGCCATATGCGGAGTTACAATAACATTCGGAAATCCCCGCAGGATATACAGATCCTTTTTACTTAAAATGTCCGATTTTCTGTCATAATAATACATACCAAATTCGTCCTCAATCACATCCAGTCCGACTGCTCCGACTTTCTCATTTTCCAAAGCATTGATCAGAGCTTTCGTATCGATCAGGCCGCCTCTTGCAGTATTGATGATCACAACTCCATCTTTCATTTTTGCAAAAGCCGCTGCATCCAGCAGATGTGCATTTTCTGCTTCTAACGGCATATGCAGGGTGAGCAGGTCACATTCTTTGTAAATCGTATCAAGATCTGCATACTGTGCATACTTTTTCACTTCTTCATTTTCATAGGCATCATAAGCGTAAATTCTACACCCGAACCCTGACAGATCACGGATGACCGCCCGTCCGATCCTTCCCGTTCCAAGTACTCCCACGGTAAAATTGTGCAGCTCTCCCCCCTGGATTCCAGGCAGTGAAAAATCATTGATCTCCGCTCTCTGCATGATCCTCTTCATTTTGCGGATTGCCATCAGCATCAGCATCAGCGTATAGTCTGCCACACATTCCGGTGAGTAGGATACATTGCTGACACTCATTCCGAATTTTTTTGCTGCCTGCAGATCAATATGATCAAATCCAATCGTTCTTGTGGAGATCATTTTTACTCCCAGTTCATGAAATCTTTCCACCAGTTGTGCATCGATCTTTGTTGTGATAATACTCAGATATTCATAACCTTCTGCCAGATGTGCATTTTCCAGCGTCGGTGCATCCTTACAGATTCCAAGCTCCACTCCATATTCTTTTGAAAATTTCTGAAAAAACTCTGCCTCATCAAATTCTCTGTAACTGTAAACAAAAATTTTCATACTTCTCTCTCCTCGTCTCCAATATCATTCTATTTTCTCTTCTATCCTTCAATCAGACCATAATGTTCCATTGCAAAGGCGATTCCATCCTCTTCCACCGTCTTCGTTACAAACTCTGCATATGGATCCAGTACCGGATCATGGTTCCCCATTGCAACTGCATGTTCCACAAACTGAAACATGGCAAGATCATTGCTGCTGTCACCAAAAACATAGGCATTTTTCGGATTAATCCCGAACTTTTCCATAATAAACCTGCAGGCCGTTGCTTTCGTATAACCTTTCTGGATCACTTCATAAGTATGACTGCCCCGGTCCAGTGCCTCCAGCTCTCCTTTGGTATACTCTAAAAAAGACTTCAGATCGCTGCGTTCATCCTCATAAAGGAAAATCTTATCATAAATAAAATCTCCCTTTTCAATGGACTGCTCCATTCCCATTCCTCTTCGGTGAAAATATCTTCTGGAACTCTCCAGTCCGTCAAACCGGCTCATCCTCTCAGGATAATAAACATCTTCCTGCCCTTCTGCAACTACCCCCAAATTACACTCCGTCGCTTTTTTCAGGATTTCCCTTCCACGCTTTTTTTCGATTGAACTTGAAAAAAGGACTTCATCCTGATAAGTAAGATACGTTCCGCATCCGCATAGATATCCGTCAAACTTCAGTCTGCGGATCTCCGGCGGAATACTGCAGATCGTCCTGCCAGTATTGATAAAAAGAAGATGTCCTGCCTGCTGTGCCGCTTTCATTGCATTGATCGCACTGACAGGAACTTCCTTTGTAATCTCGCTGAGTACGGTTCCGTCTATATCAAAAAATAATACTGCTCTGTCCAATTTCTTTTTTCTCCTTCTGTCCGTCCGGCTGATCCGGTGGAACTACTCCGGGTAATTAACTCCAACTTTTTCGGAATCCATTTCCCTATTCTTATAGATTTTAGCACTTTTTCCCACTGAAGCATAGAGATTCCTGGATTTTTAAAGAAAAAAGCAGCATCCCCGGACTTTGATCAATCCCGGTCTGCTGCCAACTTTCATTTTATCAGTTTTATTTTCCCGCTGCACTCAGATTCATCTTTCTAAATACAACTACCAGTACTTTACCGATGGCAAGTACCAGGATCGCTGCCGCGATTGCTTCAGGAATCCCCGATGCCATTACCGTTCCCATCACCAGACCAAATACGGCACTGATCGCTACTTCTTTTGCCTCGGCATACTGCTGTGCAAATAAGACGTAAATACTTCCCATTACGATGATCGTATGAAAAATAGACCCTACAAATCCAACAATCGGAAGTGCGATCACTTCATTCACCTTTACCTTTCTGAATAAGATCCACAACCATCCGGCTGCGACACCAAGTAAGATCCGGCATCCAACCGCCACCCATAATGCCTTGAATGCTCCCGGAATACCGGTTGTACTCATAAACGGTGAAAATGCAAAGGATAAAAGAGTCGGTGTCATTGTATTGCTGACAACCGAACAGATACCGAATACACCTCCAAGAATTGCTCCGGCAGATGGTCCTAAAAGGATTGCTCCAAGGATGACCGGAATATGGACTGTTGTTGCCTTGATCACCGGAAGCTGAATCATGCCCAGCGGAGTATTCGCAAGGACAATGATGATTGCTGCCATAAGTGCAACACTGACCAACCAACGAGTATCATGCTTTTTCGTCTTCATTTTTCTCCTCCTGTTATCGTTCTCATTCCCTGAGATACAATACATTTATGTGTCGGTTTATTATAGCATTGCATTTTCCTCCAGACAAGCAGAATTTGCCTTTTCCAGTCATGCTGCAATCCATTTTTACATATATTTTTACTAATGAAACCTTTCGGGGTAAACCGATGAAACCTTCTTTTTCTTCAAGGCTCAAAGATTTTTTGCAAGGTGCTTTTTCTCCTGTCAGACTTGGACTTCTCCTTCTCATTGCTTCCTATTTTGCCGGAACAGGAATCGGCTGGCTTTCCCGCCATCCGTCTTTTTTCTCCTTCTTTCCATGGAATATGGAGTCCTCCGTTTCTTCCCCGGCCGATCCTTCTTCAACCGATACTTCCTCGACTGATACTCCGGTCAGTACCGGCCTGACTTCTTTAAGCTGTGCCATTCCCTCCCTGACTGCACCTTCCGAGGGAAACTGGGGACTTAGTTTTCAGCAAGACGGACAGCTTCCCACCGGAAATGCCACCATTGAATCCCTCAAAAAATATGACGCATACTATGCAAAAGATACGGATGAAAAAGTTATTTTCCTGACTTTTGACGCAGGATATGAAAATGGAAATACACCCGCCATCTTAGATGCACTCAAAAAGCATCAGGTCAAAGCAACCTTTTTTGTTGTCGGCACTTACATAGAATCCGAACCGGAACTCATCCAGCGTATGACAGACGAAGGGCATACCGTTGGAAACCATACCTGGCATCATCCAGATATGTCAAAGATCGCCTCGCTTGATACATTCAGGAAAGAGCTGGAGGATGTAGAAACTGCCTATAAAAATGTAACCGGAAAAGAAATGACGAAATACTACCGTCCTCCACAGGGAAAATACAGTGAATCCAATCTGCAGATGGCAAAAGAACTTGGCTATAAAAGCTTTTTCTGGAGTCTCGCCTATGTAGACTGGTATCAGGATCAACAGCCTTCCAAAGAAGAGGCCTTTGAAAAACTGCTGAACCGGATTCATCCCGGAGCATTGGTTCTTCTGCACAGCACCTCTGCAACCAATGCACAGATCCTCGATGAACTTCTGACCCGATGGGAAGAAATGGGGTATCAGATTCTTCCACTTCAGGATCTTGTAAAATCTTAAGGTACTGTACATTGGTTTCCTGGATAATACCCGGCTATGCAGATGAGCTGCTGGCAGCTTCTCCTGCATAGCCGGGCATAAAAAAGCCTGCCGGACATTTTTCTCTGTCCGGCAGGTTTTCTCTTATCTCTGGCTGTCTGCTTTTTCTTTTCATCGGAATCTTACAGCAGTATTTCTTTCTCAGTTCTTCTCCACTCTTTGCACTTAAATATGCAGGAGCAATATCAAAAACGGTCTTGCATCCTAGACTGTCCTTCTTTGGCAAGTCTGTATGCTGCCCCTTGCATATGCAATCAGTACAGAAGACGTAAATTCCGGGTTGGAATCCAACTTCAGACTGTATTCGATCAGATGACTGTTCTCCTGATTCCAGCCTGTCTTTCCGCTGCGGAGT
>ENA-OQDC01000726-OQDC01000726.1-human-gut-metagenome-genome-assembly--contig:-NODE-726-length-21334-cov-4.057953_pt1 | contig 21334 bp, 17 predicted proteins | sample MGYA00242770_ERZ504601 | MGnify/ENA primary metagenome ERZ504601 (study PRJEB26092, sample SAMD00036305) | human gut metagenome | host: Homo sapiens | study: EMG produced TPA metagenomics assembly of...
GGCTATGTCGCGTAGCTGTCCGGACACTTGTACCAGCACATTGATGCGCGGACGCCCCAGTTCTTCACTGGGCACCAGTTTCAGGTCAACCACTCTGCCTTGGGCGTCGCGTACGGGTTCTACTCCCAGCATCCAGAATACCTGGGCCAGCGTAGCTCCTTCCGTATTGATGAATTCGCCTGCCCAGAAGGTATAGCTTACTTTCCGGGGATATTCGCCGTGCTTGCTGATGTACTGTTTTAAAGTCGCTTCTGCCAATCGCTTTCCATCTTCCCAAGCCCTTGGGTTGGGAGTATTCTCGGCGTTGATGCTGTACATGTTGCGTCCGGTGGGCAGAACGTTCGGGTTCAGTACGGGGTCACCTCCCGGCGCAGGGAATACGGTTCCTCCGCTGAGTGCACGCACCATGGCATTCTGTTCGTTGACGGGGGAGGCAAGCAACTGTTCGCGATAGAGTAGGGCGGGGCGAAGCTCCGGTGCTACAGATGCAGTATCCTTGGGTGGATTCTGGAGTAAGGCGGTCAGTCTTTTCCTGGCGGCAGGCAAGTAGTGGTGGGCTATATAGGTGAAGTCTTGCAACTGCTCTGTGGTGATTTTGCCTTTATCGCGGTCCTTGCGGGCCGTTTCGTATGCCAGCGGGTCGGCAGCGACGGCGAGAGTGGTAGTCAGCAGGTCGCGGTCAGAATAAGGCTCGTTCATGGTGTAGTACGCACCCAGTATCTTTTCGTTGGCTATCTCTTCGGTGAAGGCATCCAGACGTTCCAACTCCTTGGTTGTGTAGGGGTCACTGGAGATGGAGTCGAGGTTGAGGTCGCGATGCAGTCCCAGACGCATGGCTTCTTTTTGATACTTATTCCTAGGTTCGGTGTTTTTCGGTACCTTCGTCCAGCACTTTGTGAATATCTTCGAGCAAGGCCGAATAGCGTTGGCGCATACCGCTCTCCACGTAGGGCGGAGTGAGATGGGTGACCAGTACGGCATGTGTCCGGCGTTTGGCAATGATACCCTCGCCTACGTTTCCGGTGGTATAGAAATAGAAGTGGGGGAGGTTACCAATCAGTACATCCGACCAGTCGGCCTGCGACTGTGCCACATTCTTTCCGGGCGTGTATTCCAAGTTGCCGTGGGTGCCGAAGTGAATCACTGCATCTGCCTTGAATCCTTTTTGCATATACAGATAAGGAGCCAGGTAGCTGTGGGGCGGCGCTACCGGCATTCCATGCACCAGTTTGAACTCATCATCTCCCAATGCCGGGCGGGGCTGGGGGAAGAGTAGGATATTGCCGAATTGCAGGCAGGCAATGGCAATACTGTCCTCTGTTACCAGTAGATTGCCGGGCGCATCTCCATATCTGTCTGTCACTTCCTGATATTTCTCGGGAAGGAGTACTTCGTGTGCCCATTGTTCGTATTGCTCGGTAGAAAGCCATATCGGGTGTGCCGTTTTCAAAAACTGTTCTTGTGCTCCTTTGGCATACGAACCCATGACGGCACCGTCACGATGTATCCGCTTGCCGAACTCCTCTACAGTAGCAGGCAGTCCACTGACGTCGTACCCTTCCGAACGCAGGCGTTTCAAGAAGTTATAGAGTGAAGGAATCACTTCCATACCGCTTGCCAGCAGGGCGTCTTTTCCCGGAGTCTTGAAGTAACAGATAGCAACGCGCTTTTCTTTGTTGGACATGTCTCTCAAGGACATGTACTTGGTAATATGGTCCACTACGGCATCTATCCGTTCATTTTCAGCGGTGTACAGATAGTATCCTTGTTTGTTTTCGTTTTGGGTAGCGATGCAGAGGGGTAGCATGCCTCCATCTATCTCAGGCACCACTACACGGGCGGTCAGTGTGCCACCGCTGACGGGGGTATCCGGGTCCAGCCATTCCTCGTGGGGCTGAATCAGCGGGAAGGGCATGAATAAAGGAATGTTTTCCTGGTGCAGCCAGTTGATGAGTGAGTCATTGCCCAGCCGTCCCATAGGCAGGTAGACTACTGCATCGGGATGGAGGGTACGTATCATATCGGCACGCGGTTGACCTCCGGCTGTGAAAGGATAGACATTGAAGCCTGCTTGTGTCAAGCACGTGATGAGGGAATCTACGTGGGCACGGTTTCCTTCCATCGGAAAGTTGAGTCCGGAAATCAGGGCAAGGTTGCGTCCGTCCTCATGGTAGAGATTTTTTTCTTTCAGATAGGCGGTCACCTCTTGCGGAGTACTGAAGTAGCGGCCGTATTCGCGGTGGTAGAACATGTTCTCCAGCAATGGGATGGGAGGCTCGTAATCCTGGTGTCCCCACCGGTGGGGAGTGGCGATGTGGCGCAGGTAGAGTAAGGCATTCCGGTAGTTGTGCTTGTTGCCGTTCTTGAGATACTCCCGTAGCGTATGCTGTTGTTCATTGGTAACATTGTGATTGAGGGAGAGGGTGAAATTTCGTAACGTATTCGTAAAGACTGGTACTCCGCTGGCACCCACCCGTTCCACTTCGGCAATCTGGCCGTCGTCAAGGTATAGCCCTCTGCTGTACATCACGATGGCATCATAGCCGGAAAGGTCCTTCACCTCTTCTTTTTTTATGCAGGTGACTTCTATCCGGGCGCAGTCATTGTTCAGGGCAATGTCGGCAGCTTGTGCCAGGGTTGCGTTGATAATAAGTATACGTGTAGGAGCAAGCCAGTACTGATAGGCCGCAAAGCTGCAGACAATCAATAGGGCTATGCTGCCGAGGAATATTCCAAGTCTTTTCTTATTCATACAAGTTTATTCTCGTTAATAGCGTTTTTGTCTTTTACAACATTTTCTTCTTATATAATTCACACTTAACGCCACACCCGTGATGCAAACGGCTGTACCTCCAAGCAGCAATACCCAAAGCACAGTCTTGCGCAGGGTGGCATTGGAGTTCAGACCGGGCAGACGCATGCGGTGCAGGGCTGTATAGCTCCAGTATTTCCAGCGGGAGGAGGTGTCTACATGGCGGATGATTCCCGTTTCCGGGTGAATGTAATAGACGCTCCGGTCCGGGTCGTCCACCGTTATCTTCCAGACGGGAAGCTGGGGTCGTCCGCGATACATATTGCTCATGTCGCGATAGTAGGTCTCGAAATGTTCGAGCCGGGAGATACGTATGCCGGGGATATGTTGTGAAGAATCACGCTGGGAGGTATAAATGCTTTCCACGCCTTTCAGGATTTCTTCTTCGGAGAGTTGTAACGGACGCGGCAGGCTGTCGGCGGCATCGATGTAATACTCGTTTTTTCTATCTTTTACGATGTAGTAGGGATGTTCGCGGAAGTTGCGCCACTCTATCTGCAAAGCTTGGGGATAGGCGGCTATGACACGGCGGTAGTCCAAGGGGTAATCCTCCGGTTGTGGGGCACGGGCATGGAGCGTGCGTGTGGCACTGCCTTTCTTCAGTGCCGGTTTATGAATCCATTCGGGAATGTCTGCCAAAGACATCATGCCGCTGAAGGTGAAGGTCAGTACGAAGATGCCGAAAAATATTCCGCTGACGTAGTGCCAGTGATACCATCTTTTTCGGTAGGGGGAGAACTTGGGATGGCGGCTTCGGTGCGTCTTACGCCATACATCTACGGTCACCCAAATGCCGGCAATGACCATGAGACAACCCAGAGCTGTGAGCCAGATGACGGTCTTAGTCCAAAGGACGGTGTCCTGCCGCAGCCAGGTGAAGTATACCCAGTGGGGAATGGCACCCAGCCATGCCCAGAAGCGTTCGCTTCTGTTGGAGAACTGTAAGGCCTCACCGTTTTGTGAACTCAGATAGAGCTGTGTCCCGGCATCATCGGCAAAGTATATTTTATAAATGGGCATTTCCTTTTTCAGTTCAGCGAAGGGAATCCATTGGTCCAGAGAGTGGAGGGTGTCGATACGGGTAATGGGAGAAGAACACCACAAAGCTGCTGTCCGGTGCAGGTGCTCGCTGTCCAGAGAGGGTTGTGAGATGGTGGAATCGGCAAGGAAATGAAGCGTGCCTTTTGTGGTACTAAAGCTGAACTCGGGGTGTCCGGCATTGAGGTTCAGTATCGTAGACCTGACCTTTACGCCACGGGGCAGGCGGGCTGTGACGGAGGAGATGTCCGGAAGTGAGTCTCCGGCTTGGGAGAGCATTTCCAGCTTTTGCATTTTCTCCTTGGCGCTGACACGGGGAAAACGGTGGTACATCATCACGAAGGCGGAGAGGAACCACATAAGAAATAGGATACAGAGCAAAGTGCCCAGTATCCTATGAATAGAGTACATCAGTTTGGTGATAACATTCATTGTCGTTCGCGTTTTTCCTGCAAAAGTACAAGATGATTCAAGAACACTAAATACCCACTAATGGGTATATTATTCAGTGTCTTTTCCGGCAGCATAGGCCGCCTTCTTCGTCATGATGTCCAGCATGCGGTGCTTCAGTCCGAAACGGATATGGTCAATGAATATTTCTTGAATTTCCGGAATTTGTCCCAGTCCTTCCAGTTGTGCACTGACGGTGAAGCCTTCTTTCTCGAGCATCTCCTTCCACTCTCCGGCAATGTCGTTTTTGGCATGGTCTCCGGCAACAAACATGAAGGGGATGAGGGTCACACGTTTGGCTTTCCCGGCTTTCAGTTGTGCCAGCATGGTGTCAAAGGTAGGATAACCTTCGATGGTGCCCACATGGAAATTGGTCAGTCCGCCTGCTTTCAGCATATAGTCCATCTGACTGTAGATGGCAGTGGCAGGAGTATAAGTGCCGTGGCCCACAAGCACGAAGTTTTCTTTGGCAGCCTTTTTGCCTTGTGCCGGGACGTTGTAGCGGTTGCCCAGAATATCTGCCACCTTCTCTGCATCTTCTATAGAGTAGAGCAGGGGAGTACCTACGCGTATTTCCTTGAAGAAGGGCAGTGCGCTTTCCACATCCCGGAGGAGTGATTCCATTTCTACTCCGTCAATGATGTTGGTGCTCTGCACGATGAGGTGTGTGTAACCTTCGCTGCGCAGTTTCAGCATGGCATCCAGTGGAGTCAGCTTCGTGGTGCCGCGCTCTTTCAAGCGGCGGATAATGATGCGCGACGTATAGGCTTCTTGGAACTTCAACTCCGGGAAGGCAGCTTGTGCCTTGGCGTTGATGGCATCAATGGTGAGGGCACGGGTATCGTCATGCGTAGTGCCGAAGTGCACCATGAGCAGGGCAGCTTTGTCACCGGGTTTCATACTTGCAAGCATATCGCTGTGCTCGTAATTGCCTCCCCCGTGCGCATGGCAGAGGAGGGAGGTACTTAGTAAAAATAATAAAGAAAGAATCTTGTTCATAGATTATTTGTCGTTTTCAACCACTCTAAGCATATCGAAATAATAACCTTCGGCAATTTCCGCGCCTTTTTCTACTTTACCGGTTGCTATGTCATAGATGTAGATACAAGGATTGGCTTTTTCTGTATTTACGCCGATGTATGCCTTACCGTCTACAATAGCGGTGCGTTGTGCAAATCGTCCGCCACTGTAAGGTATTTCTTGTCCGTTATAACTCAAGCGTTCTTGTGTTCCGGTATTGATGTTGATGATAGAATAATAGTGGCTGTAGCTGTCGATGGCAGTACCGGCTGCATCATTACGTGCATACACAAGGGCTTTACCGTTACCCAGGTTTTGGATGGTGAGCAGTTTACCGTCGGCGTTGGGATATCCCTCATAGCTTGCATCGAAGTCTGTTTCACCTTTCCTGATGCGGAGCAGATGGCCTTGTTCCATGTCATTGGCATCAGTGAATGCAGCCAAGTAGAGGTTACCGTCTGCATCATACATCACGCAACTTTGCATCAGTTCTCCGTAAGCACTTCCCGCCATTTCTCCGGCAAGGGTATTGACCTTGTTACTTTCCACTTTCATGTCCGAGGGATTGATAACTGCTGTCAGGAAGTTTGAGGTTGCCTTTCCACCTCTGCCTGATTTGTCTTTACCGAAGTAGAAGTAATATAATTTACCGGCCTTTTCGTTGTAGGTCAGAATGCCGGAAGCTGTGAATACTTTTGCTCCTTCTGGCAAAGGAAGGTCCAGTGTTCCTTCGGCAAGGATACGCATGTCGTCAGCGTTCAGCTTGGTCCAGATAACTTTGTCCGCATCACCATTGGCTGCCATGATAACCAGGGTATGGTCATCCAGCCAGGCATGTGTATAGCCGCGTACTTTGAAGGTATTCTGTACAAATGTTTGTTCTTGGACTATTTTGATGGAATTACCGGTTACCTGCAATTTCGTGAATCGGTCGTTTGAGTTAGGCACTTGATAATAGTATTTCCCTTTGACAATGGCTTCCATGGAATAAGTGTTATTTTCACTTCTGAACTCAACACCGTCATTCTTTATGTCAATGACTTCCATATCTGCCGTAAGGCTGTTTACACTTTTTACAATGGTACCGTCACCCTGGTTCATACCACCGTGTTTGCCGATAGTCATAAAAATATCAAAGTGATAATCGGAAAGTTCCGGTTGCGGGTCTGGATCCGGGGTGGGGCTGGATCGTTGTTGTCGGAACATGCACTGAATGATAAGGTCATGGCTATGGCCATAAGGATACCGGATAAAAGATTTAGTCGTTTCATTTTAAATAAAATTAGTTAGTTGATGAATAATCTGAATTTGGCGAAGAATGCTCGTCCGGGCTTTTGCAGTTTATAGTTGTCATAGGCCAATTTGTCGAGTAGGTTCGAGCATTCCAGCGAAATATTGTATCGTCCTCGTTTCCATGAATAGGTGATGTCGGCATTGCAAATGTGCTGTGCCGGGATGCGTGCCTTGCTTTCGCGAGAGCCATAGGCCTCCCATGTCAGGAAGAACCAGTGCACCCACCGATAACTGCATCCCAGCCGTAATTTGCTTTCGGGCAGAACCACATTGTGGAAAAGATAGCTTGCTTCTGCACTTCCGAAAAGCCATGGGCGGTTGGGTACCCGGTTGTTGTAGGTTGCAGAAGGTTTTCCGTCAGTCTTGTATCTGTTCTGGTCGCGTGCCTCTTGAAAACTGACATTGGTGGCAAGCTGTAACTTGCTTTGCCAGTCGTAACGTACTTCTCCTTCTATGCCCTTGATATGTACAGCCGGAACATTCTCATATTGCATCATACCTTCTTTGGTTTCTACGGTGGCTTGGATATAGTCGTCCACATAGCGTAGGAAACCGTTTGCTTCATAATAAAGTGTATGGCCGGGGGCAGGATGCCATGTGCCGAAGATACCCAGATTGATGTTGTCGCTGCTTTCGGGTTTCAAGGCTACATTAGCATATATGGTGGTACCGTTTCCCAATAATTCGCGGGCAAGGGGCAGCCGGACGCTGTGCTCATAGGAAATTTTAATGGATAAAGGCTCTATGGCTGTGTAACGTGAACCGATACCGTAGCCCCAATATTTTTTTGTTATCGACCCTTTCACATCCTTCGACCCGGTGATACTGGATAAATCTGTTTGCCGGATATTCAGATGGTTGATGTAGTTCTTTACCAAAAAGGTATTGCTCATTTTTTCTTCGAGAAGGTACTGATTGTAGGAGAAGCCTGTCACATGTTTTGCCAGAATATCATTGGAGGCTTCAAAATCAGTATCCACTTCATCATAGCGGTCATTGCCGATGCGGCTTAATAAATAGTTCAGGTTGAAGGAGTGATGGTTGTCCAACCGATAGTCTAGATTGGCGCGACCAATAGTCAGGGGACGTTTGTAATGGCGCATCGAACGGCCCCGTCCCGTGATTTCGTTACGTGAACTTACGATATAATCTCCGTTCCAGTCGTACTTACGGTAGGCTGTATCTGTGGTCAATGAGTGGTCCCAGGTGTGCGAGAGTGCGGCATTCAGCTGCATGTTCTTCCAAATGAAATTATGCTTTTGATAGCGGGCTGAAATGTTCCAGGCATCGGAGCCTCTTTCCGCCATTCCATATACCTTACTCTGTACAGAGCCCGTCTGTAACTCCTTGTCTACTTTGGAGTAAGAGGCGGAAACAAAAAAAGCATCTGCCCAAGACTTATTGGCAAAGCCGATTTCCATTTGCCCGAACAGTGAAAAATAGTCATCATGGAAACGTTTGCGGTTGGTCAGAATATATTTGCGGCTGTCTTCATCCCAGACTTCGACATCTCTCATCATATAATCGTTTTTGGAGTAGTTGACCCCAAAGGTAGGTTTAATGATCAGTCCGGTTCGAGGCTCTACAAACTGTGCATTCAAGTCTGCCTTGTGGGTATGGAAGGAACCGATACCGTAGGAGACATCCAGATAGTTCTTCTTCTCTTGCTTCGTAATGATATTGATGGCGCCTCCCAATGCATCTGTACCCAGGCTGGCAGGTACTACTCCTTTATAAATTTCAATCCGGTCTATGATATTGACCGGCAGATTCGCCAATGAAACACCGCTGCCTTTTGTATCCAATGGTATTCCGTCCAGAAAATAACGTATGGAATTACCAGACATTCCATTGATGGAGAGGTCGAAGTCCGAGCCAACTCCGCCTTCCTCTCTCACCTTAATGCCCGTTGTACGGTTCACCAGGTCGTTGAGGTTATTCAGTGAGTTTACTATCGGCTTGATGTCGAGTGCATTGACTGCAAAGGCTCCTTCCTTCACTTTCTGCGTTTGGGTCTTTCCGTAAACCTCGACAGAGCTCAGCGTTACGGCACTTTCCTGCAATGTAAAGTTCTGTTTTTTATCCTGCCGGATGTCGAGGGATTGTTTCACGGTTTGGTAGCCCAGGAAGGAGACGACGAAGGTATGTTTACCCGGAGCGACTTGCAGTGAATACTTCCCCCGGTCGTCCGTATAAGTGCCGGAGGTGGTGTTTTCCACTGCGATGGTGGCTTGGGCTACCGGTGTCCCGTGCTGGTCTATGACTTTTCCGGATAAGGTGACCTTATTCTGTGCCATACTACCTGCAGGAAGCAGGCAGATAAATGTAAATAGCAGTCCTGTGATGAATCTCATTTCAGTTCCTTATAAGCGTTCGTAACTTGCCCTCAAGGAAAAAATGAACAAAGAGAAAGATTCCTTTATATGGATAAAGAATGCCCCGACTCAATGTTTTGTTGCTTTATTCCCCGAAAGCACTAAAACTATGTTGTCTTGGCAGGTCTTCTGACTTATCCCTCTTTGAATGCCTTCCCATCCGCCGGGCGGACAGTGGCTTGTAGAATATTCAAAGATTTTGGAAGGACTTACAGCAGCGGGTCTGTTCAGGATTTGCACCTGATTCCCTTTTTCATCACTCATCTCCAACAGAACCGGGAGAGGTGAAACCAAAACTGGGACAAAGATAACAAAAACTATTAGGTTTGCGAATACTCCTGATAATTTTTGTTATCTTTGCCCGCGAATTGGTTCCGGATGCATGTTTCCATCATCTGGATTAAAAGGGAATCGGGTGTAAATCCCGGACAGTCCCGCTGCTGTGAAGCTCCGTTTATATCATGAAAAACACCCTTGCCACTGATATGCATTGAAATATCGGGAAGGCTTCAGGATTAGGAGTCAGTCAGAAGACCTGCCATTCATTAAAGGCTGCCTTTGCTCGTGGGTTAGGAAGACAGTACGAAGATATTAGTTGAACATTTAAACAAGAAATGGAATGCCTTTGTTAAAGGTATGTCCGCATTGTGGTGTGACTATATATATCCTTTATATATTAAAGAAAAAGTAAAATGATTAAGAAAGTATTGATTGCCAACAGAGGTGAGATTGCCTTGCGCGTCATGCGTTCGTGCCGGGAGATGGGACTGCTTACGGTTGCTGTCTTTTCCGAGGCCGACCGCACCTCCCATCATGTGGCATATGCCGATGAGGCTTATCCGATAGGACCGGCCGTGGCAAAAGAGAGTTATCTGAATATTGAAAAAGTGATTGCCACGGCAAAGCGATGCGGTGCCGATGCCATCCATCCGGGTTACGGCTTTTTGTCGGAGAACTCGGAGTTTGCACGCCGTTGCAAGGAGGAAGGGATTATCTTTATCGGTCCCGCTGCCGAGACGATGGAGGCGATGGGCGACAAGATAGCTGCCCGCAAGCGAATGATTGCGGCAGGCGTACCCGTGGTTCCCGGAACGGAACAACCTTTGCAGAGTGCCGAAGAAGCCGTGCGCATCTGCAACGAGATAGGTTATCCCGTGATGCTGAAGGCGTCTATGGGTGGCGGTGGTAAAGGTATGCGCCTTATCCATAACGAGAGCGAAGTGGTGGAAGCCTACAACACGGCACGCTCCGAGTCCATGTCCTCCTTTGGAGACGACACGGTCTATCTGGAGAAGTTCGTGGAAGAACCCCACCACATCGAGTTCCAGATATTGGGCGACAACCACGGCAACGTCATCCACCTCTTCGACCGCGAATGCTCCGTGCAACGCCGCAACCAGAAGGTGGTAGAAGAAAGCCCGTCACCCTTCCTTACGCCGGAATTGCGCCGGGAGATGGGGGAGAAGGCGGTTGCCGCAGCCAAGGCAGTGAACTACTCCGGTGCAGGTACCATCGAGTTTCTGGTAGACAAGAACCGTCGGTTCTACTTCCTCGAAATGAATACGCGCTTGCAAGTGGAGCACCCCATCACGGAAGAAGTGGTAGGCGTGGACCTGGTGAAAGAGCAAATCCGCATTGCTAACGACGAGGTGCTGCACCTCAAGCAGGAGGAACTGTTCCAGCGCGGCCATGCTATAGAGTGCCGCATCTGTGCCGAAGATACGGAAAACAACTTCATGCCGTCTCCCGGTGTCATCAAGCAACTGACGGAGCCGAACGGAATCGGTGTGCGTATAGACAGCTATGTGTACGACGGCTATGAGATTCCCATCTACTACGACCCTATGATAGGTAAGCTCATCGTATGGGCAACCACCCGCCAGTATGCCATCGAGCGTATGCGCCGTGTGCTCTACGAGTACAAGATTACGGGCGTAAAGACCAACCTTGCCTATCTGAAGCGCATCATGCACGTGCCCGACTTTGTGAAGGGAGAGTACAACACCCTCTTTATCGAGAAGAACGCCCGCATGCTGGTACGCACCAACACTGCCAACGAAGAGTTGGAGAACATAGCCATGATAGCTGCCTATATGGACTATCTGGTTAATCTGGAGGAGAATGTTTCGGCACAGCTACCCGATGCCCGCCCCATCAGCCGTTGGAGGGAATTTGGCTTGCAGAAGGGAGTGCTCAGGATTTAAGGAATGGATAATTGATAATGGATAATTAATAATGGAAATACATATAGGAGACCGTATCGCAGACATTACCCTGGTGGGTAAGGAAGGGAATAAGGTACAACTTACCATTGACGGAAAGCCCTACGAAGTGGACATTGTGATGGCAGAGAACGGAAGTTGCTCCATCCTGCACAACGGAAACTCGTTCAACGCAGGCCTTGTGCGCGGCGAGGGCGGCAAGAGTTATGACATCAGCATGCTCCAGCGTTCCTTTCATGTGGACATCGTGGACACGCAAGCCAAGTATCTGCACATGAAGAAAGGAGCCGACGAGAAGCAGGGCGACAAGATTCTGGCGCCGATGCCGGGCAAGGTGGTAAGCATTCCCGTCAAGGTGGGCGACCGACTGGCTGCCGGAGACATTGCCGTGGTGCTGGAAGCCATGAAGATGCAGAGTAACTATAAGGTAAATGCCGACTGCATCGTCCGCAACATCCTCGTGGGCGAGGGCGAACCGGTAAATGCCAACCAAGTATTGATTGAATTGGAGTTGATAAAGGAGGAATAATCCCGAGTCGCATTCAGTCCGTATATTATAAATCACTAAATTGTAAATGCAAATATGAACAGAGAAGAAATATACCGCCAGTTTGAGGAACTGGATAAACGTGCCTCGCTGGGTGGGGGCGTAGACAAGATAGAGAAACAACACGCCTCCGGCCGCATGACTGCCCGCGAACGTATTGACATGCTGCTGGACAAAGGCTCGTTCAATGAGCTGGACAAGTTCGTGAACCACCGTTGCACCAACTTCGGCATGGAGAAGAAGCAGATTGCCGGAGACGGCATGGTGTCCGGTTACGGAAAGATAGACGGCCGCCTTGTATTTGTCTATGCCTACGACTTCACGGCGCACGGCGGTTCGCTCAGCGAGACGAATGCCGCAAAGATTGTGAAGGTGCAGCAGCTTGCCCTGAAGAACGGTGCTCCCGTCATTGCCCTCAACGATTCGGGCGGCGCACGCATCCAGGAAGGTGTGAACAGCTTGGCAGGCTATGCCTCTATCTTCTATCAGAACACCATTGCGTCGGGTGTCATCCCGCAGATATCCGCCATTCTGGGGCCGTGTGCCGGTGGGGCATGCTACTCTCCGGCGCTTACCGACTTTATCTTCATGGTAAAGGAGCAGAGCCACATGTTTATCACCGGTCCGGACGTGGTAAAGACCGTGACCCACGAGGAGGTGGACAAGGAGGAACTGGGCGGTGCCTATACGCATAGCAGCAAGAGCGGCGTTACCCACTTCATGTGCAATACGGAGGAGGAGACACTGATGAGCATCCGCGAGCTGCTGAGCTTCCTGCCGTCCAACAATATGGAGGATGCTCCCTTCACTCCCTGCTCCGACGATATCCATCGCCGGGTAGAGACGCTTCAGACCGTCATCCCCGAAGACCCGAACATGCCTTATGACATCAAGGATATTATAGAACCGGTGCTGGACAACCAGTACTTCTTCGAAGTGATGCCTCACTTTGCCAAGAACGTCGTTATCGGTTTCGGTCGTCTGAACGGGCGTTCGGTAGGTATCGTGGCAAACCAACCTGCCTATTTGGCGGGTGTGCTCGATATTGATGCCAGCGACAAGGCGGCACGTTTCATTCGTTTCTGCGACTGCTTCAACATCCCGCTGATAACCTTCGAAGATGTTCCCGGCTTCTTGCCCGGAACGATGCAGGAGCACAACGGCATCATCCGCCACGGCGCCAAGATTGTCTATGCCTATGCCGAGGCCACCGTGCCCAAGATAACGCTGATTACCCGCAAGGCATACGGCGGCGCCTACATCGTGATGTCCAGCAAACCGACGGGTGCCGACGTGAACCTGGCTTATCCGCAGGCGGAAATCGCCGTGATGGGTGCCGAGGGTGCGGTGAACATCCTCTACCGTAAGTCCTCTGCCGAAGAGAAGCAGGAGATTATCAAGGAGTACGAAAGCAAGTTCTCCAACCCTTACCGCGCCGCCGAGCGTGGCCTCATAGACGAGGTCATCATGCCGCGCGATACCCGCTACAAGCTAGTGCAGGCATTGGAGATGGCGCACAACAAGAATCAGAGCAATCCACCGAAAAAGCACGGCAACATGCCTTTATAATAGTAGTTATTTTTTATGTGTGAAATGCGTATCCCCGGAGAAGTGATTTCTGTGGGGATACACTTTTTAAATAGAGAATTAAGAATTAAACAATAAGGCTGAAAAGTAAAAACTAAAGATAGAAACTATGGAACTATTAAGAAACCTCTTTGAGGGTTATCCCAATCTTTGGGGCGGAGGAGTGGCACACTCTGTCCTGATTCTGTCCCTGGTCATCACCTTCGGTATCATGCTGGGCAAGTTGAAGGTGGCAGGCATCTCGCTGGGTGTCACCTGGATTTTGTTTGTGGGCATTGTCTTCGGACATTTCGACATGAACCTCGACGAACATCTGCTGCACTTCCTGAAGGAGTTCGGCTTGATACTGTTTGTCTATTCCATCGGTCTGCAAGTGGGACCGGGATTCTTCTCCGCTTTCAAAAAGGGCGGACTTACGCTGAACATGGTAGCAATGCTTTCCGTCTTCCTCAGCGTGGTTATCACCATTGTGTTGCACTTTGCCACCGGAATTCCCATTACTACGATGGTGGGTATCTTGTCCGGAGCCGTGACCAATACCCCCGGTCTGGGTGCTGCCCAGCAGGCAAACAGTGACCTCAACGGGGTGGATGCTCCGGAAATCGCACTCGGATATGCCGTTGCCTATCCGCTGGGTGTGGTGGGCTGCATCTTGGCGCTGCTTGCCTTGAAGTTCTTCATGCGGATTAACACCAAAAAAGAAGAGGAGGATGCCGAGCACGGGCTGGGCCATCTGCAGGAGCTGACCGTGCGTCCCATATCGGTAGAGATACGCAATGAGGCAATAGACGGCAAGCGGATCAGAGATGTGAAACCATTGTTGAACCGTGCGTTTGTCATCTCCCGCATCCGGCACACCGGCAGTCAGGAAACAGAACTGGCGAATGCCGATACGGTGCTGCACATGCAGGATGAAATTCTGTTCATTGCCAACCCGAAAGATGTGGAGGCCATTGTTGCCTTCTTCGGAAGAAAAATTTCGGTGGAGTGGGAACGGGAGGACAAGAACTTGATTTCACGTCGCATCCTCATCACCAAGCCGGAACTGAACGGCAAGTCTCTGTCTCAGCTCAAGATACGTAACAACTTCGGTGCCTGCATCACCCGTATCAACCGTTCGGGCGTGGATCTGGTGGCAACTCCCCACTTGCAGTTGCAGATGGGAGACCGTGTGACGATTGTAGGCAGTGAGCTTGCCGTGAGCCATGCGGAGAAGGTATTGGGAAACTCGCTGAAGCGTCTCAACCATCCCAACTTGATTCCTATCTTCCTGGGTATTGCCCTGGGATGTATCTTGGGCAGTCTGCCGTTCATGTTCCCCGGCATTCCCCAACCCGTGAAACTGGGACTGGCCGGCGGACCGTTGGTGGTTTCCATCCTCATCAGCCGTTTCGGGCCTCAATATAAGCTGATAACCTACACGACGATGAGTGCCAATCTGATGATACGCGAAATCGGTATCGCCTTGTTCCTGGCCTGCGTGGGGTTGGGTGCAGGAAAGGGATTCATCGATACCATTATCTACGAAGGCGGCTATGTGTGGGATTGCTGATGGGGGCCCATTCAATCAACGGTTGTTCCGTTTGGCTGGTGACAGGATTCATGGGGCGCTATTTCTGGAAGCTGAACTACTATACGCTGATAGGTGTGCTGTCCGGAGCTAACACCAATCCGCCTGCATTGGGCCTATTCCTCGGACTTGACATCTGCGATGCCCCTGCGGTGGGATACGCCACAGTCTATCCGCTGGCTATGTTCCTGCGGGTGCTGACGGCTCAGTTGCTGATACTGGCGTTTGGCGTAGTTTCACCATAGATAATCTATGGTACATAGGTTGATTTGATAACAAGTAATGTAAAGGGAGCTAACAAGTAATGTTATGGCTGCTTTACATTACTTGTTATTTTTGTTTGTAGTATTCCTCCGCTTGTGCCAGTGTCTCCGGTTTGCCGATGTCGAACCAGCGGAATCCTTGCAGCGGATAGCCTTGTATGTGCACCTTTGTGCAGGCGGACAAGTAGAAAGGAATGATGGAGAACTTGCCGTTCCACTGCCCATCGTCCATCAGGTGGAAGAGGGAGGGGGAGATGATGTGGATACCTCCGAAGGCGAGTTCCCGGTACTTCGTTTCCCGGTAGTCGAAGCCTGCCGGTTTCACCTCTCCGGTGGACTTGTTTATCCAGCCGTGCAGGTGGTAGTCGTCGTCAAAAAGGAGATAGCGGGAAGTCTTGCGCTCGCTCACAAGCAGGGTAGACTCCGCATCGCTCTCCAGATGGTGGCGGTAGAGACCTGCAAGGTCAATGTCCGTCAGAATATCCGCGTTGTGCACCAGGAAAGGTTCTTGTCCGTCCAGAAAGGGGCGTGCCTTTTTGATGCCTCCTCCGGTGTCGAGCAGCATGCCGCGTTCGTCGCTGATGTGAATCTCCGTGCCGAAGTTGTCGTGGGCACGGAGGAAGTCGATAATCTGCTCCCCGAAGTGGTGGATATTGACCGTTATCTCGTTGAATCCTGCTTCCTTCAACCGCAGTATCACCCGTTCCAGCATGGGCTTTCCTGCTACGGGAACGAGGGCCTTGGGCATGTTGTCCGTCAAGGGGCGCAACCGGGTGCCCAGGCCGGCGGCGAAAATCATGGCTTTCATATTGGCATATTCTCACATTAGCACATTAAACTTTGGCCTTAAACGTCTGTTCAATATTCTGTTCTCTATGTATCAGGTTCACTTGCACGCCGAACTTCTTGTGCAGATGTTCCGCCAGGTGTTGTGCCGAGTACACGGAGCGGTGCTGTCCGCCGGTGCAGCCGAAGCAGACAGACAGATTGGTGAAGCCGCGTTCCATGTAGCGCTTCACGGAAGCGTCGACAAGGGCGTAGGCATGCTCCAGGAATACGGCTATCTCGCCGTCGTCTTCCAGGAAGCGGATAACGGGTTCGTCCAGTCCCGTGAAGGGTTTGTAACGCTCGTACTTGCCGGGGTTGTTCACAGCGCGGCAGTCAAAGACGAAACCTCCTCCGTTGCCCGTGGAATCTTCGGGGATACCTTTTTTCGTAGGCAAAGCTGGTGACTTTCACCACGAGGCGACGCTTTTGCAGGTCGTCTGTAAACTGTTTCAGATCGGTGAGTTCGCGCAGAATCCGGCAGAGGTAGGGATATTCTGGATAAGGTTCTTGGAGCAGTTGGCGAAGGTTCTCGATGGCGAAGGGGACACTTTGTATGAAGTGGGGCTTCTTCTCGAAGTAACCGCGGAAACCATAGGCACCCAGCACCTGCATGGTGCGGAACAATACGAAGTGGCGAAGCTGGGCATAGAAATAAGCCTCGTCCACGGGCTGGTACTTGCGCAGGGCGTCGATGTATTCCTTCAGCAACTCTTGGCGCAGGCTGTCGGGATAGTTTGCTTTGGCCTGCCACAAGAAGGAGGCAACGTCGTAGTAGACCGGACCTTTGCGTCCGCCCTGGAAGTCGATGAGCCACGGTTCGCCGTCCTTTATCATAACGTTACGGCTCTGGAAGTCGCGGTACATGAAGGTGGCGGAGCTGCTACGGAGCAACACGTCTGCCATCTTCTGGAAGTCGTCTTCCAGCCGGTCTTCCTGGAAGTCCATTCCCGTAGCCTTGAGGAAGCAGTATTTAAAGTAGTTCAAGTCCCACAGAATGCTGCGGCTATTGAACTCTGCCTGCGGGTAGCAGTAGGAGAAGTCCATGCCGTCGGCTCCGGCAAACTGTACGGCGGGCAGCAGACGGATGGTCTTGCGCAGCAACTGTTTCTCTTCCTCACCGAATACGCTGGTCTTGCGGCCTTTCTCGATGGCATTGAATAGGAGCGAGTCGCCCAGGTCTTCTTGCAGATAATAGATATCATCTTCGGAGCGGATGAACACTTGCGGTACGGGCAGTCCTTTCTGGCGGAAATGTTCTGCCATGTAGAGGAAGGCGCGGTTCTCCTCCACAGACTCTCCGCTGACGCCGATAAGTGTAGGACTTCCGATGAGGCGGAAGTAACGGCGGTTGGAGCCGGAGGAGGGGAGTTCGTCAATCTGTTCCGGTTCGTGTCCGGTATGTGCGATGTAGAGTTTCTTAAGTTCTTCGGTTATCATGGTGGTATGTTTTATTTTCGCAGCTAAGATAAAACTTTTGTTGGAGATATGCTTATCTTTGCACGTTGAAAATGTGCCAATGTGCCAATATGTCAATATGTCAATGACCTGCGGCATGGGGAAGTAGCGCAAGTATAGCGCAGCCGATTAGCACATTGGCACATTAAATCATTAACACATTAATTATGCGTTCCATCCCTCAGTTTCTCATAGCCGCCCCTACATCGGGCAGTGGAAAGACCACCGTCAGTCGTGGACTGATGGCATTGTTTGTGAAGAAAGGTCTGAAGGTGCAGCCTTTCAAATGCGGCCCCGATTATATAGATACCAAGTATCACGAGGTGGTATGCGGCCGTCCTTCCATCAATCTGGATACTTTCATGGCATCTCAGGAGCACGTAAGCAGTCTGTATGCACGCTATTCGGCGGATGCGGATGTTGCCGTGGTCGAGGGGATGATGGGGATGTACGACGGGTACGACCGCGACCGGGGCTCGTCGGCAGAAGTGGCTCGGCTCTTGGGTATTCCTGTGGTGCTGATGGTTGATGCCAAGTCGGCTGCCTATTCCATGGCTCCTTTGTTGTCGGGGTTCATCAATTTTCGTCCGGATATACGTATTGCGGGAGTTATCTTCAATCGTGTCGGCTCGCTCCGTCACTATCGGATGTTACAGGAGGTCTGTGAAGACTTGAACGTGACTTGTCTGGGCTATCTGCCCAAGCAGAAGGAACTGGAGCAGGAGTCGCGCCATCTGGGGCTGGATTTCAGCCGTTCTAAGGAGACGGAGGGGCTGGACATGCTGGCAGGCTTGCTGGAGGAACATGTGGACTGGGAACTACTGCTCTCGACAACCGGGCGTCCATTGCCTACGGCGGCAGTGGAGGAGAAGCCGGTACTATCGGAGCCGGGGAAGCTACATATCTCGGTAGCGCGCAACGAAGAGTCCTTTTCCTTCCTCTATGCGGAGCATCTGGATATTCTGCGCCGTATGGGCACGGTCACTTTTTTCAATCCGGAGCAGGACCGGGCTATTCCGCAAGAGACGGATTTGCTCTATCTGCCCGGCGGCTATCCCGAGAACCGTCTGGAGGAACTTGCCGGGGCAAGGCTTGCCAGGGAGTCTATCCGCAGCTATATAGAGGCCGGTGGCAGGACGCTGGCGGAATGCGGGGGGATGATATATCTTTCGCAGTCCGTTCTTTCTGATGGGGATACGGACGGGGGAAGTGCCGGGAGCTGTGTAGGCAATATTGGAAATGAGATGGTAGGAGTATTGCCTTTCAGCATTACGAACGAGCGTAAACGCAGGAAACTGACATTGGGATACCGCCAGTTCAACTATAACGGATGGCGGCTTAAAGGACACGAATTCCATTATACGCAGTTTGCCGTGCCCGAGGCTGATGGAAAAGAAGGTGGTGCGTGCAGTCTTCCTCCCTCGATAGCGCAGGTCTACAATGCCAAAGGAGGGAAGGTAACCACTCCCGTCTTTCGCTATAAGAACTTGATAGCCAGTTATACGCATCTGTATTGGGGCGAGGTGGATGTAATGGCTTTGTTCGGTGAACTCTAAAATAGCGCATTGATATTTTATGTAATTTCGTTTGTGTTCTTGAAATAGTGGAGTATCTTTGTTTTCATTTAAATATATTATGATTATGAAACTGAATACTTATCGCTTGTCTTCTTTGGAAGACTCTACTGATTTATCAAATAGAGTATGAAAAGAGTCTATACCAAAACTGGAGACAAAGGAACAACGGGTATTCATGGTGGCGCGCGTGTGCCGAAAGATGACATCCGTATCGAGGCAAACGGATGCCTTGATGAATTGAATGCCGTGATTGGTATCGTGCGCTCCATGCTGGCAGCAGAAGATGGTTGGCAGGAGTTGCTGCATGCTGTCCAGCGGGAACTGATGGTGGTGATGAGCCATGTGGCCACTCCCTCGGGAGTGGTGAACCCTAATCCGCTTTCTGCCGCAGAGTTCACGCTGCGCTGTGAGCAGGAGATGGATGCCATGACCGTCCTGCTGACGGACAACGGCTACTTCCTTTTGCCCCGGTGGCACTCCCATATCAGCCCCAACTGCAGTTTGCCCGTACCGTGGCCCGCCGTGCCGAACGCCGTTTGTGGACACTCCATCGCCAAGATCCCGTGAACGAGGATATCCTGCGCTTTATCAACCGCCTTTCGGACTTGTTCTTCGTCATGGCCCGCATGGAGATGCAGCGGCAGGACTGGCCGGAGGAGAAATGGCAGGAGTTTGCCTACAAAAGGAAAAGACAGTAAGCGCTTATCGCTAACTGCCGGGAAGCTGTTTTCAGCAGAGAGTTCCTGCTTGCTGTCCGAGCCTTAAATCATACAGACATGCCCGTACTTCCGCTTCACTGCCGATATGCTTTCCTGCATCGTCGGACAGCTTCACGCATTCGCGCCATTCCTGGTTGACGTTCATCTTGCATTGCGTCAGTTTCATTACAATGTTGGAGGGCTTGAATCCGGTATCATTCGTCAGATTGGTGCCGATGCCGAAGGAGCAGCGGATTTTGCCCCTGCAATGCTCCTGGATGTCGAGTGCCTTGCCAAAGTCGAGCGCATTGCTGAAGACGATGGTTTTAGTTGTAGGGTCGATGCCCAGTTCGCGGTAGCGGGCAACGAGCTTGTCGGTGAAATCGAATTCATCACCGGAGTCGCAGCGTACACCGTCGAATAGTTTGGCCTGCTTGCGGCTCAGGTTACTTAGGAAAATGCCGGAGGTATAGGTATCGGACAGTGCGATGCCCAAGTCACCGTCGTACACGTTCACCCAGTTTTCCAAGGCCATGTAGTTGGCGTGTTTGTAGCCGAACTGTGCACCGTGGAACATGAACCATTCATGCGGATGCGTCCCCATAGGCTTCATGCCGTATTTCATGGCGAAGTGGCAGTTGGAAGTCCCGGTACAGTATTCGGCGGCTTCCTTCAGACGGTCTATGACTTTGTCCTGTACCTCGAACGAGAAGCGTCTCCGGGTGCCGAACTCCGAAAAAATTACAGCTGGTGTCGGTTGGAGAGTGTCACCTTTTCGGAGAGTTTGCAGAGTATGCCGTCCATGTCGGCCACGTTTCCCAAAGAACGGTTCTTTATTTTCGGATACGATGGAAAGCAGGGGGGCACTTCGTAAAGGGTGGCCTTGTACAGATAGTCCGTGATTTCAATGTTCAGGTGCCGGTCCTCGTCCAGATGGATGCTTACCTTCTCCGGCTGGAAGCGGAAGGAGGAGAGCCACTCCCAATAGACCCTCGGCAGGAAACGGCAGTGGCGGGTCATGTATTCCAGTTCTTCGGTAGTCAGTATGGTCTGTGCCAGGCTGTCCACCGCCTCTTGCAACTCCTTCAGAAATGTGTCTGTATAGGCGGTGTCGTCTCTGTCCTTGAAGCTGAAAGTGCCCATGGCATAGGGAAACAATTTGATGTAGGCATACGAGGTGGTGAATTTGTAAAGGTCTGTATCGAGTATGGTATGAATCATGGCAGAATATTCTTTGATTTACGATTTTGGGGATGAAGATAGTGAAAATTTCTTATTTGACCAGTCCTTATCTGTTAACGACGGCATATTCCTATTAAACCATGTTATAAATAAGGCTGTTATGGGCGGAAATTTTGGAGAATTCGGAGAAGTCCGTATATTTGCAATGTGTTTTTCATAGTATTAGATTTAAGGTTAACAAAAGATTGGCTGTCTGGGATAGATAGCCTTTTTTTATGCCTTCACTTTTCCTTCTCCGTAGAGGTGGCGTGTAGTGCAGAGCGCCAAAGTTCCATAGACCAATACTTGTATCCACATCGTCAGCATCTGCGGCCATACGTCGGCCAGCGTTCCACCCATTGAATTCAGTTTTACAAA